>OFGS01000269.1_pt1 | contig 11563 bp, 7 predicted proteins | sample 1521851 | NCBI WGS metagenome assembly OFGS01 (sample SAMEA3142070, study PRJEB24117) | hot springs metagenome
TGCAAGGTTGTGAGGAAAGGTAACAGAAAATATAGAGGGTTGTATGTATGCAAAGATTGTGGGAATGTGATGAATGCGGATATAAACGGAGCGATAAATATACTTGCAAAAGTAGCTGGCGAGTCTGTCGTCAGGCAGATAGCCAGTAGTGGGCGTGTGAACCGTCCTGTGAGAATAAGGGTAGTGTAAAAACTACCAAACTTCTCACGAAGCCTCCACCTCTATAGGTGGGTGGTAGTTCACTAGACCGACAGCAATGAAAAATTTAAAATAAATCTTTTCAAGGGAGGATTAGGATGGAGTTCAAGATTGAAAAAAAAGGTACAAACAAAGCAATAATTGAGGTTGAGGTTGAGGCTGAAAAGTTTGAAGAAGGTCTTCAAAAGTCTTATTTGAAAAATGCGAAATATTTCAAAATCCCAGGCTTCAGACCTGGCAAGGCTCCACGGTCTTTGATAGAGAGAGCTTATGGCGAAGAGATATTTTATGATGATGCTATTGACTATGTTTTGAATGAGACATATCCAAAAGTAATTGAAGAGAGTAAACTTGAAGTTGTCTCAAGGCCAGAAGTGGATATTGTTCAAGTTGGAAAAGGCAAAAGCTTCATATATAAAGCTGAAGTGTATGTAAAACCTGAGTTTGAGCTTGGCCAGTACAAAGGAATTGAAATCAAAAAGATTGAATATCCGGTTGCTGAGGAAGAGGTGGAACACGAGCTTGAACACTTGAGAGAGGAAAATGCAAGGTTTGTTCCTGTTGAAAGGGAAGTTATGCAAGGCGATATTGTCACCATCGACTTTGAAGGGTTTGTAGATGGAGAGCCGATTAAAGGTGGTACTGCTCAAGATTATGAGCTTACAATAGGTTCTAACTCCTTTATACCAGGGTTTGAAGAGCAGCTTATTGGTATGAACAAGGGTGAGGAAAAGGAAATAGAGGTAACATTCCCTGAAGATTATCAAGAACCTTCTCTTGCTGGTAAAAAGGCAACTTTCAAGGTAAAAGTGAAGGATATAAAGGTGAAAGAGCTTCCTGAGCTTGACGATGAGTTTGCAAAAGATGTCAGTGAATTTGAGACATTAGAAGAACTTAAACAAAGCATCAGAAACAGAATTAAAGAGAAAAATGACCAGAGAGCAAAAGATGAGATGATTGACGCAATCTTAGAAAAAATTGCCCAGAATACTTCAATAGATATTCCTGAACCAATGATTGAAAATCAGATAAATTATTATGTTGAAGATGTTGCAAGAAACCTTCAGTACTTTGGCATGACATACGAAAGATACCTGCAAGCGATAGGAAAGACTGATGCTGAATTTAGAAGCCAGTTTAGAGAAAGAGCAGAGAAGGCTGTGAGAAATAACCTCATCTTAGAAAAGATTGCAAAGGTAGAGAATATCCAGGCAACAGAAGAAGAGCTTCAAAAAGAGCTTGAGAGACTTGCAAAGATGTACAACTTAGAAGTTGATAAGCTCAAAGAAAGGCTTTCTGAAGATGATATTGAATATATAAAAGAGGGTATAATCCTAAATAAGGCTATAGATTTTATTTACGAAAATGCTAAAATTATAAGTGAAGAACCTCAAGGCGAAAATCAGGAAAACTAAATGGAGTTTTTAACTTCTAAATTTGTTTTTTCAAAAGGAGGGAAAAGTCATGTCTGCACTTGTACCAATTGTTATTGAGCAGACAAACCGTGGCGAGAGAGCATATGACATATATTCAAGGCTTTTAAAGGACAGGATAGTAATCCTCAGCGGTGAGATTACAGACGATATTGCATCACTTATAGTTGCTCAGCTTCTTTTCTTAGAAGCTGAAGACCCTGACAAAGACATTTACCTTTATATAAACTCACCTGGTGGGTCTGTTACGGCGGGCTTTGCAATCTATGACACAATGCAATATATAAAACCTGATGTTTCAACAATCTGTGTTGGGATGGCAGCATCAATGGGCGCATTCCTTCTTGCGGCAGGTGCAAAAGGCAAGAGGTTTGCCCTGCCAAACAGCGAGATAATGATACATCAGCCGCTTGGTGGTGTTCGCGGTCAGGCAACAGATATAAAAATCCATGCAGAGTGGATTTTGAAAATAAAAAATAGAATAAATAAAATCCTGTCAGAGAGGACCGGTCAGCCAATTGAAGTAATTGAGCGCGACACAGACCGTGACTTTTTCATGACAGCAGAAGAGGCATTAAAATACGGTATCATTGACAAGGTGATTGAAAGGCGCCCATAAATTCTTCTTTAATTTGAGGTGATTCAAAATTGGCTAAGTTTGAAGAAAAGAAACAACTTAGATGTTCGTTCTGTGGAAAGTCACAGGATGAGGTAAGACGGCTTGTTGCTGGTCCCGGCGTTTATATCTGTGATGAGTGTATTGAACTTTGTTCTGAAATAATCTCAGAGGATTTTGAAGAAGAAGAATACAATGAGTTTGACGACAGACTCCCAACTCCAAAGGAGATAAAAGAGTTTTTAGACCAATACGTTGTTGGTCAGGACCATGCAAAAAAGATTTTGTCTGTTGCTGTATATAACCATTACAAGAGGATATACTACCACGACACCAAAAAAGACGATGTTGAACTTCAAAAGAGCAACATCTTAATGCTTGGACCAACAGGTTCTGGTAAAACATACCTTGCACAGACTCTTGCAAAGATGTTAAATGTTCCGTTTGCAATAGCTGATGCAACAACTTTGACAGAGGCAGGTTATGTTGGTGAAGACGTTGAAAATATCCTGCTCAGGCTCATACAGAATGCTGACTATGATATTGAAAGAGCAGAGCGTGGTATAATATATATAGATGAGATTGACAAGATTGCAAGAAAGTCTGACAATCCTTCTATCACAAGAGATGTCTCAGGCGAAGGTGTTCAGCAGGCACTGCTCAAAATTCTGGAAGGGACTATTGCTTCTGTGCCACCACAGGGTGGGAGAAAGCATCCGCATCAGGAGTTTATACAGATAGACACAACAAACATCCTGTTTATCTGTGGCGGTGCATTTGAGGGTATTGAGAAGATAATTGAAAAGAGAATTGGTGAAAAGACACTTGGTTTTAATGCAAAGATTGAAAGCAAAAAAGAAAAAAAGATTGGGGATATATTGAGGCAGATAATGCCTCAGGACCTTTTAAAGTTTGGAATGATTCCAGAATTCATAGGACGCGTGCCTATAATAGTTACATTGGATGCACTTGACAAGGAAGCTCTGATAAAGATACTAACAGAGCCCAAAAATGCTCTTGTAAAACAGTACCAGAAACTCTTTGCAATGGATGGCGTTGAGCTTGAGTTTGAAAAAGATGCATTAGAAGCGATTGCTGACAAAGCCATTGAACGCAACACTGGTGCAAGAGGTCTTAGAGCTATCATGGAAGAAATTATGCTTGATGTGATGTTTGAAATACCATCAAATGATAAGATAGAAAAGGTTATTATTACAAAAGCGGCTGTTTTAAAAGAAGACAAACCTATTGTAATAATAAATGAGAACAAGAAAGCTCAGAGAAAGCCAAGGCTAAGACAGCGTCTTCAAGAAAGAAGAGGAAATGTATCGTAAAAATGTTCGAATGTACAATCTGACGTGAAAGCAAGAAGGCTGGAAGAATTAACCAGCCTTCTTCTTTTTGAATTTTTTCATTTCAAAGAAGGGAATTTTGAGTTTGTAGAGAATTTAGTTATTATATAAGCTGTGTTATAACTAAAATTTTAATTTTGGGCTTTTGGAAAAGCCCGGTGAGAGGTTTTGTTGAAAGTAAGAGAGTATCAGGAGAGTTTGGAAGAAAAGATTCTTTCACCATATGCGACACTTTCAAAAAACACAAAAGGAAGACAAAAACCTGAACAGAAATGCGATGTGAGAACAGAGTTCCAAAGAGACAGAGATAGAATCATACATTCCAAATCTTTCAGAAGACTCAAACATAAAACCCAAGTGTTCATATCACCAGAAGGTGACCACTACAGAACACGGCTCACACATGCTTTGGAAGTTGCACAGATTGCAAGGACAATTGCAAGAGCTCTGAGGCTCAACGAAGATTTGACAGAGGCAATAGCTCTTGGTCATGATTTGGGTCACACACCGTTTGGCCATGCAGGTGAGGATATCTTAAACAAGATAACCACAACCGGATTTTCACACAACGTCCAGAGTTTGCGGGTTGTTGATTTTCTGGAAGGTGAAGACGGTCTTAACCTTACATTTGAAGTCAGAGACGGGATTTTGAATCATGTTTGGGGAAGGACACCTGCCACTTTAGAGGGCAGAGTTGTCCAGTTTGCAGACAGGATTGCCTATATCAACCATGACATTGACGATGCAATGAGAGCAGGTATATTGAAAGAAGATGACCTACCTAAGGATTGCCTCAAAATCTTGGGATTTTCTAAGAGAGAGAGAATTAATACATTAATTAGGGATATAATAAAAAATAGTATGGACAAGCCAGAAATCTCCATGAGCGAAGATGTTTTTTATGCTATGCAAACTTTGCGAAGTTTCATGTTTGAAAATGTGTATATTGGTTCTGAGGCCAAAAAGGATGAGAGTAAAGCCAAATATATTATACAGGCTCTTTATGAGTATTTTATGTCGAACTGTGACGCATTGCCTGACGATGTGAAAAAGAATATCGACAGATTTGGCAAGGAACAGGCAATAGTAGACTATATAGCCGGAATGACAGACAGGTATGCTATGCGAAAGTTTTATGAATTATTCTTACCATCACCGTGGAACAAGCTTTGATTTTTATTAAAAATGCTAAAAGGTATTTTAAAAAATTTGTCGAAATAAAATTAAATTGTCTTAAAAAACGCGAAGGTGAACATGATGTGCTGGAAAGAGTTGTAGAACAGGTCCTCAGCAAGATTGACATTGTTGATGTTGTCTCAATGTATGTCCCGCTTAAAAAAGTGGGAGCAAATTTCAGAGCGCTTTGTCCTTTTCATCAAGAGAGGACGCCCTCTTTTTATGTCTCACCGGCAAAGCAGATATTTCACTGTTTTGGCTGTGGAGTTGGCGGCAATGCTATCCATTTTGTTATGCGTATAGAGAATTTGACCTTTACGGAAGCGCTCAAAGTATTAGCCCAGAGAGCAAAGATTGACGTAGACTTTTCTCAATCTCAATCAGCAAAAGACAGAGCTTTGGCAAAACAAAAAGAAGAGCTTATTTCGCTTCACCATGACTGTTTTGAATATTTTCAGAGTCAGCTGTATTTGAGGAAAAACATAGATGCTGCAAGGTATGTTTTGAAAAGGGGGATTAAAAAAGAGACTGCAAAACAGTTTGGGCTTGGCTTTTGCCCTGAGAATAACAACTTGTATGAGATACTCTCAAAAAAGTATTCAAAAGAGATTATTGATAAAAGTGGAATTTTTATTGAGAGAAATGGAAAGAATTATTGTAGATTTGAAGGAAGGCTCATTTTTCCTATATTCGATACAATGAACAGAGTAATTGGGTTTGGTGGTCGTATAATTGACGACTCCCAAGCACCTAAATACATGAATTCACCCGATACTCTTATATTTTCAAAATCGAAGATTTTATATGGTCTTAACATTGCAAAGTCAAGCAAAGAAAAAGATTTTGTGGTTGTGGAAGGGTATATGGATGTCATTTCTCTTCATCAGGAAGGAATAGACAATGTTGTAGGGGTTTTGGGCACAGCACTGACACAGGACCACAGTTTTCTTCTGCGCAGGTACAAAAACGAAGTTGTACTTTGCTTAGACAGTGACCAGGCAGGCAAAAATGCCACGTTTAGAAGTGCTGATATACTTTACCAAAATGGGCTTATGGTAAAGGTTATGGAACTTGAAAATGCAAAAGACCCTGACGAGTATATAAAAAAGTTTGGAAAGGATGCGTTTTTACTAAAGAAACAAAATGCTATGTTTGTAATAGATTTTAAAATAAAGCAGATATCTTCTAATTATGATTTGTCAAAATCAGACCAGAAGTTTAAGTTTGTAAGAGAATACTTTGAAAAGATTTTGATGCCAATTACAAACGAGGTTGAAAGGCAGGAATATGTAAAGAAGCTATCCCAGCTCACACAAATTGATGAAGATGCAATATTAAAGGAATTTACCAAAAATGAAAATATAAAACTAAAACGCATAGAAAGTATTCAACATTTTAAGCAAGTTCAGCAAAAAAGTAATTTAACTGAAGAAGAGAGAATCAAAAAAAATGATATAGACCTTTTATCTATCTATGTGGAGTGGGCTAACAAGTCAGAAAGCGTCAGAAATGCTGTTACCGAGGATGATTTTTGCACCGAGGATATAAAAATACTTTTCAGTTCAATAAAAAACTTAATTAATGAGGGGATGGAATTGACCTATTCGATGCTTTTGACCTTTGTTAATGACGAAAAAATATTATCAGAACTTACAAGCTTTTCCTCAAAAGGATTCGAAACAGAAGAAGCTGCCAAGAGAGCGATAGAAGAACTGAAAACAAACAATAATAGAATGTTGTGGTTAAAACGTGAGATGTTGGAGGCACAAAAGAGAGGAGATACTGAAAAGGTATTGAAATTACAAATGCTAATTAGAAAAATCAAAGACAGAAAGGAGGGAATTTAAGGGATGACAGAACAGAACATGGAAAACAATGAGGTGAAAAACCTCAATGACCAAAATATAAATAAAGAGACTGGAAGCGAACAGCAGCAAGAGGTTGAAAAACAATTGCTTGCATCACAGAAAAATGAAAATCAAGAAAAACAGCCTGCTAAAAAGAGCACAGAAAACAAATCGGAAGGTAAGAAAATGAGCGAAGAAAAAAAGAGTCTTATAAGAGAAAAGGTCAGAGAACTTATATCTCTTGGTCAGAGCAAAGGTTTTCTGACATATTCTGAGATACAGGAGATTCTTGACAAGGTAGAGCTTGACGCAAGCCAGGTTGAAAACATCTACGATACCTTAGAGAGCATGGGAATTGACGTTGTTGACGACAGAGTATCAGAGGAGGAGCTCTTAAAAGACGACCTGGAAAATCTACCTGAAGGTATTGCTATAGATGATCCTGTCAGGATGTATTTGAAGGAAATTGGCAAGATTCCACTTTTGACGCCTGAAGAGGAGATTGAACTTGCAAAGAGAATTGAACAGGGCGATGAGGAGGCTAAAAAGAGGCTTGCAGAAGCAAACTTAAGGCTTGTTGTAAGCATTGCAAAAAGGTATGTGGGAAGAGGAATGCTCTTTTTAGATCTTATCCAAGAAGGTAACCTTGGTCTTTTGAAGGCTGTTGAAAAGTTTGACTACAGAAAAGGGTATAAGTTTTCCACATATGCAACATGGTGGATAAGACAGGCAATAACAAGGGCTATTGCTGACCAGGCAAGAACTATTAGGATTCCTGTGCACATGGTTGAGACAATAAATAAGCTTGTAAGGGTATCACGTCAGCTTTTGCAAGAAAAGGGAAGAGAACCAACACCTGAAGAGATAGCAAAAGAGATGAACATGCCAGTTGAAAAGGTGCGCGAGATACTAAAGATTGCACAAGAACCAGTGTCACTTGAGACTCCAATTGGAGAAGAAGAAGACAGTCACTTGGGTGACTTTATTCCAGATGATGATGCTCTTGCACCATCTGAAGCAGCTGCGTATTCAATGCTAAAGGAGCAGCTTTTAGAGGTTTTAGATTCACTCAATGAGCGTGAGAAGAAGGTCTTAAAACTCAGATTTGGACTTGAAGATGGAAGAGCACGCACTTTGGAAGAAGTTGGCAAAGAGTTCAACGTCACAAGAGAGAGAATACGCCAAATTGAGGCAAAGGCATTGCGAAAGCTCAGACATCCAAGTAGGAGCAAGAAGCTTAAGGATTTTTTAGAGTAAGAGTGAAAGGGGACTACCTGTATACCAGGTAGTCCCATTTTTTCAATTCACCCACACCACACTTCCAACTGGCACAATATTGTAAATATATTTAGCGTCATTCATAGGGACTCTGATGCAGCCGTGGCTAATTCTTTTTATTATGGAGTTATCGATGATTTTACCTTCCCGGTTTGTTATAACAGAATGTATCATATAATTACCAGAATACACCAACCCATACATTGCTCCCGCACTATATCGTATATTATAAAATTTGTAAACTTTGGCCTTACTTTTGAAATAACCTCTCAATGTAGGGGTATATTCAGCTCCTGCAGAGCAATCAATTGTTTTGATAAGAGCATACTCATTATTTTCTTTTTTCATCAAATAAATTGATAATCTCACTAAGTCAACCCATATAAAATAATTTGATTTTTCATTTTTTACTCGTGAATTTACAAATTTTTCAACTTCCTCTTTTGTTAGTGGATTAAGAAAAACTTTCCTTTGCGGTAAAATGGTCAAATATCTTGACGGTACCCATAATTTGGAATTCCTATATTTTACAAGATAGATACCATCTACTTCGCTTAATACTTCAATTATCTGATCTTTTGGGATGAGATCTTTATACTGCAGTTTTGTTTTTGCATAGGTAATATAAGGTTTTATATAGTAAAATACATTCCCGTCCTTAGGGAGGGTTTCAGCAAGATAATATTTTGTTCCTTCAACGACTATATAAATTCCAAATTCATCAATACCAAATTGATTTGATGTAAACTTCAATTTGCTTTGAGTTTTTAATGGAAGACTTTTGAGCATTCTTAAAAATCTAAGGTTTTCAATTCTGAAGAATTTGTTGTCTACTTTAAATTCGTCAAAAGATAAGTTTTCATTTTTTGATATTCTATTAATAATTTCATTTACCTCTGTGCTTGAGAGCTTTTTGTTTGGATAAATATAAAAGCGTTGGTCGTAGGGATTAATTTCGGGTGTTAATAATCCCAAATCTAATAAACGAAGAATAGGCTCTTGAAGACTTACAGGGATAGAAAATATATCGGCAACAATGTATTTAAATCTTTCGTGATTAACAGGAAAGTCTCTTTTTAATGACATAATGTGATCTTCAATGTATTTGTTCCATCGAGGATCTAATTTTACATTTACATTGTATTCTTTTCCTAAGAATGAAGTTTTGAAATTTTGAATTTTAGCAACATTAAGGACTTTGTTTTCTGAAAAATAACAGTAAACTTGCTCATTGACAGTATAAAGTTGGTTTAAGGCAATATTCTCAATGTCTTGATATGTATTTTGGTATACACTTTGGTATACTTTATTGAAAATTGTTGTAGGAAGATTATTTGATTTATCAATAATCGGAAATATTTTTTTTATGTAATCTACTGAAAATGTTTTTGTATTTTCCTTGAGAACAACGTTGTACTTTTGTGGATTTTTGTTTATAAAATCCCTTACCAATTTTACATAGTCATCTTGTGATCGTGCTTTGGTGTATGGATTCCACACAAGAACATATTTTTTATGACCATCTTTATATATTTTTTCTATTACTACAAAGTTATAATACAAAAGTGTTGTTTCGGTAGGAATGTTCTTTGTTACAAATCCTTTTCCTGTTTGTTTGTGATAGTCCCAACAAGATAATATGTTAGTTTGAACTGGGAATAATCTTTGTTTCAAAGACTCTGAATTTTGTATTGTATACCACAGAATATATGAAGCTTGAGCTTTTGTGATAAAAGATTTTTTGCTCAGGTTTGCTGGAAGAACTTTTAATAATTTTGCTTTGGTCCATGAATCTTGTGAGTGGTTAATTATCTTGAAAGCTACAAAAACCTGTTGAATAAATTCTTCTGCAGTCACATATTTTACTTTTGGTACAGCACTCAGTGAAATAGTTGAGTTAAATATTATAAATAAACAGAAGAGCATGAGAACAATTAATTTTGAGTAAGTGTTTTTACTAAAGTTTAATAGATTTTTTTTCATCTTCAGTGTTACGTACCCCTTTGTTTAAAGTTTTGGAAAGTTATTCAGAGGAGTTTTTTATAATAAATAATATCTAACAGCATGAAAAATTGCAATATATAGCTAATATGAAGTTAATATAATAAGATTGGTCCAATCTTTTGGTCATATAAACTTTCCAATTTCCTTGACATTAAAAAGCACATTATTTTAAAATTAATAAAGCTATTAAAGCTTTCAAAGGAGGCTTTTAAAACAACAAAATGCTAACCCCAAGAGATGACATCAGAAATATCGCTATAATTGCCCATGTTGACCATGGCAAAACAACCCTTGTAGATGCAATGCTAAAACAAAGTGGGATATTCCGCGAAAATCAGGTGGTAGAAGAAAGAGTTTTAGATTCAAACCAGCTTGAAAGAGAAAAAGGAATTACAATAATGGCAAAGAATACTGCAATTATGTACAAAGGCATAAAGAATAAACATCATAGACACACCGGGGCATGCAGATTTTGGAAGCGAAGTTGAAAGGTCGCTTGTTATGGCAGATGGTGTGCTTCTGGTTGTAGATGCCTATGAAGGTCCAATGCCCCAGACAAAGTTTGTTTTAAGGAAAGCTTTGCAGCTTAAACTCAAGCCAATTGTTGTTATAAATAAAATTGACAGGCCTTTTGCAAGACCGTATGAGGTTTTGGACAAGGTTCTGGACCTATTTATTGAGCTTGGAGCAGACGAAGACCAGCTTGACTTCCCATATGTTTTTGCATCGGCAAAAGAGGGGATTGCCAAGTTTAATTTAGATGATGAGAGCAAAAATTTAGAGCCACTTTTTGAGATGATAGTAAAAAATATTCCCGCCCCCTCTGGGTATATCGATGCACCTTTTCAAATGATTGTGACATCAATCGACTATGACAACTACTTGGGAAGGATTGCAATTGGCAAGGTTGTAAGAGGAAGTGTAAAGGTTGGTCAGCAGGTTGCAGTTTGCACAAAAGAAGAAGGTGTGCTACAAAAGACAAGGGTTACAAAGCTTTACCAGTTTGAGGGACTAAAAAGAGTTGAGTGTCTTGAAGCAAAACTTGGTGATATCATTGCAATTGCAGGAATTGAAGGAATAAACATCGGGCAGACTGTAACAGATGCGGAAAATCCAGAACCTTTGGAGTTTATCAAGATTGATGAGCCAACAATCTCAATGATATTTTCAACAAACGACTCACCTTTTGCAGGAAAAGAAGGCGAGTATGTAACATCAAGGCATTTGAGAGAGCGCCTTTTTAAGGAGCTTGAAAGAAATGTGGGATTGAAAGTTGAGGAGACCGATTCACCCGATTCATTTAAAGTATCAGGAAGAGGTGAGCTTCACCTTGCAATCTTAATTGAGACTATGAGAAGAGAAGGTTATGAGTTTCAGGTTTCAAAACCGCAGGTTATAACAAAGATAGTAAATGGTGAACTTTATGAGCCGTATGAATATTTGATAATTGATGTTCCAGAGGAGTTTATGGGCACTGTCATGGAAAAATTAGGTCCGCGAAGAGCCCAGCTTCAAAATATGACTATCTTAAACGATGGATTTATGCGTCTTGAGTTTATAATACCTGCAAGAGGACTTATAGGTTTTAGGTCTGAGTTTTTGACAGATACCAAAGGCAATGGCATTATGAACCATGTGTTTTATGACTATATGCCATAT
>OFGS01000270.1_pt1 | contig 11526 bp, 10 predicted proteins | sample 1521851 | NCBI WGS metagenome assembly OFGS01 (sample SAMEA3142070, study PRJEB24117) | hot springs metagenome
TCAAGATGAAACGACATAAGTAGCGTTGTTTTGGGTTGGTAATTTAGGAACGGCATTTTTGAACTACAATTTTAGCAAAAACAATAATACGAAAATCGTGATGGCGTTCGATGTAGATCCAGATAAAGTCGGAACGGAAGTAGGTGGCGTTCCCGTTTATCATTTAGATGAATTGGAAGAAAAACTAGGTGGGATTACGGTAGCGATTTTAACCGTTCCAGCCCAAGTTGCCCAACCGATTACCGATCGACTTGTCCAAAAAGGCATTAAAGGAATTTTAAACTTTACGCCTGCTCGCCTGCATGTGCCTGAACACATTCGCGTTCATCATATTGATTTAGCGGTCGAATTGCAGTCACTTGTTTACTTTTTAAAACATTATGGAAATGAGTGAACCTCCCGTTCATGAGCGGGAGGTTTTTTTCAATAAAGAACGAATAGCGGTGCCAAAATCTAATGTAGCAATAAGGATAAATAGCATCGTTGTGACGTCCCAAATGCCATCGTCAGCGCTGTCGACAGCAAAATAAGTGAATAAAATGCCCATTAAAAAGTAAAACAACGGTTCAGACTTCATGAAAACAGCCTCCAAATGACGAATTGCATTTGTTTTGCTTCGCGCATAATCTTCTCGATTTCTTCAGCAAATAATATTTGCATGACAACGACAAATGTGTTCATCAACACGTGTGCTGCAATAGGTACGAGAATGCGTTTTGTTTTCACATATAAGAAGGCGAACACAAACCCCATTGTCGCATACAAGAGCAAATGTTCAAACTCTAAATGAACAACAGCAAATAAAAGTGAGCTGACGAGCGCTGATAAGAAAAAATTGTATTTTTGATACAACGTCCCGAAAATAATTTTCCGAAAGATGATTTCCTCTAAAATTGGTCCGACGACTGATGTAACGAGTATAAGAGCTGGTGTCAATTTGACCATTTCAACGATGCGTCTCGTGTTCTCGGATCCCATTTCGACACCAAATAGGTGCATCTCAATATTAGCTGCAATACTTTGGACAAAAAGAGCGAGCAAAAAGCCCCCAATTGACCAAAAGATTGACGTTCCTATTGACGCGCGATGACGGTCATACGAGTACGCCATGTCTTCCCTCATAAAATAGAGAACGAAGAGAAGCGCGAGGGAAAAACTAATGACAGCCCAGTATCCCGTGGCGATCGATATGGCTATATCTTTATTTGATGCGTTAATAAATCCGCTATGCGTAAGTAAAGGAACGCCGACTAAACTCGATAGTTGCATAGCGACGTATGTAATGATGACATACCAATATTGCTTTTTCACATGTTCAACCCCTTCGTGCAAATTGTCTAGCTTTAGACGAGCATTTTCTAAGCGTCTGCTTCCTTAGCTGCGCGAATGATCGTCCTCTGCTTTCCAAATTGAATACTTTTTCATTTTATCATATTTTTTGTATGAATTTCGAAAGGAAAGACATAATGTAAAGAGGGAATCATTTAATGAAAAATTTTTAACTTCCTACTTGCAAAATTGAAAAAAGTTCATTAATATAATAAGTGTGTTAGCACTCAATAAGAATGAGTGCTAATAACGGAACGAAAATCTAATTAAGGAGGTCGTTTGCCGTGTTGAAGCCACTAGGTGATCGTATTGTCATTGAATTAATTCAAACTGAAGAAAAAACAGCGAGCGGAATTGTCTTACCAGACACAGCAAAAGAAAAACCACAAGAAGGAAAAGTTGTGGCAGTTGGTTCAGGTCGCGTTCTTGATAATGGTGAGCGCGTAGCTCCAGAGGTAAGCGTTGGTGACCGCATCATCTTCTCAAAATATGCGGGTACAGAAGTAAAATATGATGGAAAAGAATACTTAATTTTGCGTGAAAGTGACATTTTAGCTGTGATTGGTTAATCGTTCGCCTGATAACATATAAAGCACATAAAAATACTTAACTAAAATTTCATCAAGGGGGTAAGATGTATGGCAAAAGAAATTAAATTCAGCGAAGAAGCTCGTCGTGCGATGTTACGAGGTGTAGATAAATTAGCTGATGCAGTAAAAGTAACATTAGGTCCAAAAGGTCGTAACGTTGTATTAGAGAAAAAGTTCGGTTCTCCATTAATTACAAATGACGGTGTAACAATCGCAAAAGAAATTGAATTAGAAGATCCGTTTGAAAATATGGGTGCAAAGCTTGTTGCGGAAGTAGCAAGCAAAACAAATGATGTTGCTGGTGACGGTACAACAACAGCGACTGTATTAGCGCAAGCGATGATTCGCGAAGGGTTGAAAAACGTAACAGCTGGTGCGAACCCAATGGGTATTCGCAAAGGTATTGAAAAAGCTGTTGCAGTTGCGGTAGAAGAATTAAAAGCGATCTCTAAACCAATCGAAGGTAAAGATTCTATCGCTCAAGTTGCAGCTATTTCTGCAGCTGACGAAGAAGTTGGTCAACTTATCGCTGAAGCGATGGAACGTGTTGGTAAAGATGGCGTCATTACATTAGAAGAGTCTAAAGGTTTCACAACAGAATTAGATGTTGTGGAAGGTATGCAATTTGACCGTGGTTATGTATCTCCATACATGGTTACAGACTCTGATAAAATGGAAGCTGTATTGGAAAATCCATACATCTTAATTACAGATAAAAAAGTTTCAAGCATTCAAGAACTTCTTCCTGTATTAGAGCAAGTTGTTCAACAAGGTAAGCCATTGTTAATTATTGCTGAAGATGTAGAAGGCGAAGCGCTTGCAACATTAGTTGTGAACAAACTTCGTGGTACATTCACAGCTGTTGCAGTTAAAGCGCCTGGCTTCGGTGATCGTCGCAAAGCGATGCTTCAAGATATCGCGATCTTAACAGGTGGCGAAGTTATCACAGAAGAGTTAGGTCGCGAGTTAAAATCAACAACAATTGCTTCACTTGGTCGTGCAGCGAAAGTTGTTGTAACAAAAGAACATACAACAATCGTTGATGGCGCTGGTCGTGCCGAAGACATTCAAGCACGCATCAACCAAATTCGTGCACAATTAGAAGAAACAACTTCTGAATTTGACCGTGAAAAATTACAAGAGCGCTTAGCGAAATTAGCTGGTGGCGTTGCGGTAATCAAAGTTGGTGCTGCAACAGAAACAGAATTAAAAGAGCGTAAATTACGCATTGAAGACGCATTAAACGCAACACGTGCGGCAGTTGAAGAAGGTATCGTTGCCGGCGGTGGTACAGCGTTAATGAACGTATACAGCAAAGTTGCAGCCATTGAAGCTGAAGGCGACGAAGCAACTGGTGTGAAAATCGTTCTTCGTGCGATTGAAGAGCCAGTTCGTCAAATCGCGCAAAACGCTGGTTTAGAAGGCTCTGTCATCGTAGAGCGCTTAAAAACAGAAAAACCTGGCATCGGCTTCAACGCAGCAACTGGCGAGTGGGTTGACATGATCGAAGCGGGTATCGTTGACCCAACAAAAGTAACTCGCTCTGCACTTCAAAACGCAGCATCTGTTGCCGCTATGTTCTTAACAACTGAGGCAGTCGTTGCTGACAAACCAGAAGAAAACAAAAACACACCAGGCATGCCAGACATGGGCGGCATGATGTAATAAGACGAGAACTAGTCGCAGAAACAAATATATTCAATCGTAAGGGCTACTTCCTTATAAAAAGGGGGTAGTCCTTTTTGTGTGAAAATCAAATGAACATGAACGAGGATGTACTAACAGACTGTAGATGAGCATTTTTATTAACAATAATTACCATATGAAAAAGGGACAAACGGGGTACTCTCTACGCCACGTGGAGCTGTTTTTTTACGGCATCAATAGGAATATTTTGCTTCGCTGCGCCGTAGATAAATTCTACAAGAATCCGATTCTGCCGCCATGACGAAAGACACACTGGCGCAAACGAAGACCGCCAACGCCTTTTTGATCACAAGAGGGTCTTCTTCGCTCCGAATCGTCAAAACCGCGCCGGTCGAAGCGGATGCCTAAGACACGCCGTGGAGCGCGCCATTGGAACTGCAGGATGGACGAATCCAACGCGCGTTTAGGGCAACCGCCCACGTACGAGCAGCGAAGGATTCTGCAAGGATTAGGGGATGGACGAGAGTATTTACGTCTAAAGGGATAAAGGAACGATCAGAGATGGTAAAAAAAAGATGTCACAACTTTTGGTGTTGGTTGAAAAGTTATTCTAAAAAACTGAATAAAAAATCCTTTTGTTCCGCCCTACCAAGGTGTGAAATATGAGTCGTACGGAACTTCTTTCGCTTTCTTAGAAACCGTCGAGTAATGAAACGTCGGCAATCCATACATCTTCGCCACATCGGCACCATGACGGAAACTTTTCCATTCGTGGAGTGCCGCCAGCAGAAAAAAGTCAACCAACGTACGCACCGTAAACGTCCGAGAGGTGTCTTGGTAGCCAACGGCTTCGATCATCGATTGGAGATCTTCATCAGAAACAATTTTTTGTATCAAATTTGGGAGTGTGGTATGCTTGTTCACAGAGAGCACTTCCTGGGTTTGTTTGTGTAACTGCTTACATTCCACAGGAAAGGTGCTCTTTTTTCTATACTTTTTATGGATATTATTGGTTAATCAACACGCGTGAATTATTTATGTTAATTTCGTCGGGATTTGCACCCTCTACATAGAGAGTTTGGAGTAGATTATAAATTATTTTATTTTTCCTTACTGCAAGAGGTTCGTTACCTCTAATATTTTCATTTACCCATTTGGTAAAGGCATTTTCAGTTCCTGTAGATTGATGAACTCCAATTTTTTTACGCCACACATTACGTTGTGGTAGAAAGGATTCAAAACTTTTACGAAGAATATATTTCTCTATTCCATGTAAGTTCTTTAATCTAGGGTCTAATTGTAGCGTTATTCTCAAAAATTCACGATCCCAATATGGATGGGTTGTCCAAATTCCATGAACTAAACCTATAGTATGAGTAAACTCGTTGGAACCATCGATTGATAGTACATCCCGTTGTATATAATTATCCAACTCTTCTATTGACATGTGGGGATCTAACATACCTCCAAACAAAATATCTGATCCATATCCAGTAAGAATACGGTTAGTAAATGAGCGAGCATGTTGATAAGTTATATATACTGGTGTTAAATATTCAATAAATTCTGCATGTGGGACCTCAGCAGCCCATACTACATGCGGTAGTTTTTCTAAAAATTCTTCTTCCCTGATTAAAAACTCATGATGATCTGTTTGATATCTATCTGCTACAAGTTTAGCGTATTCAAATTCATTTGCCGACTCAGTTCCTATAGAAAATGTATATAGTTTTGTAACCTTAGGAGCAATTAAACTTGTAATAGCGCTGGAATCAATCCCACCCGAAAGAATAACACCTACTGAATCATTTTCTCCTTTCTGAAATTCTACCGCTTTGTCGAGCGTTTCATATAACAAGTGACAAGCCTTTTCTTCTGATATTACTAGCCTTTCAGAAGGCATTCTCCAGTGATGTTCTTTTTTCATCTCAAACGTCCGAAGATTAATCTCAATAATAGATCCGATTGGTACGCGATTAATACCTTTAAAAATTGTTTCAATCATATTTTGTTCAAAAGTTCGATCCTCAAATTTGCGAAGTCCAGGAGAAAGATTCCCACCAAGAATAAGGGCTTTAGCCTCAGTTGCTACATAGATAGAATTTTTGGATATATGGAAATATAAAGGTATTGTCCCGGCGTGATCAGTAACTAAAAGTAAACGATCCCTAAAACGAATAACTGCAGCGAAACGACCATTTACAAGTCGTAAAGCTGTTGTCCCATATAATCTAATTAAATTTAATAATAAATCTACATCTAAATCACTTGAGTTTTTTTCTTCTCCAATTATAGTATTCCAAATAGACTCTCTATTATAAACTTCACCTATCATCCATATGGCTATGTCTTCTTCAATCATATAGGCCGTTTTGACACAATTTTCTTCTCCTCGGATTACACTAGAGTATTCCAAGTTTTCTATCCGTTCAAATCGTGTACTATTGATTCCCTGAACAGCAAAAGGCCATTCAACTACCTCATTATGTCGGTCAGGGCTTACAATCAAACCAAAACCTGTACAACGTACCACAAAAATCCCTTCTTTCTTTAGTTTTTTAGATAGTTAAGTTGTATATTCACCATTTATTCGAACGTAGTCGTAGGAAAGATCACACCCCCAAACGGTCGCTGTATCTTTTCCTAAACCAAGAGATACTCGGATTGTAATTTCCGATCCCTGCAAATATTTTCTAATTTGTTCCAAATTTAGGTCATTTACCGGTTTTCCTTTGTAAACAGGTATAGTACCAAAAAATATCGAAACTTTTTCAGGTGAGATTTCTACTTCTTCCTCACATTTACCAATCGCCATTGCTATACGCCCCCAGTTAGGGTCAGTTCCAAATATAGCTGTTTTTACAAGTGGAGAATTTACGATTTTTTTTCCAACTTTTTTAGCTTGAGCGAAGCTAGATGCTTCCTCTACAATAACTTCAAGTAATTTGGTAGCACCTTCACCATCTCGGGCAATTTCCTTAGCAAGTTCTATAGCCATATTTGTTAACGCTGTTCTAAAATCGTCAAAGTTTACTTTACCTGCTAAACCATTAGCCATAATAGCAACAGTGTCACTTGTACTTGTGTCAGTATCGATACTTACCATATTAAAGGATTTATTTACTGCTTCTTCAAGAAATTCTTTTAACGTATCTGAAGGGATTTTTGCATCTGTTACAAAATAAGCAAGCAAGGTAGCCATGTTTGGTTCAATCATTCCGGATCCTTTAGCTATGCCAACTAATGTAGCACTTCCTACCTTACAAACCCTCATTTTTGGGTAGGTATCAGTGGTCATGATAGCTTCAGCAGCTTTCTCAAACCCCCCCTGAATCATCTGGTTTTTAAGGCCTTTGATCCCCTTCCTAATCTTTTCCATTGGTAATTGTCGGCCGATTACACCTGTTGATGAAGGGAGAATATCTTCTGGAGAAATATTTAATTCTTCTCCGATAAGGTGAATTATCTCTTTTACATTTGCAATTCCTTCTTCACCTGTAGCCACATTAGCATTCTTACTATTAATTACAAAACATTGTAATCGTCCATTAGCAACGTTTTTTCTTCCAATTGGGATAGGTGCACCACAAAAACGGCTTTGTGTAAACATAGCAGCAGCCGTAGCGAGTGTCGTAGAATATATAACAGTAAAATCAAGTGTTTCGTCTTTTATTCCTAAATTTTTAGAGCAAGTGTAAAATCCTTTTGGTAAATACATTGACAAAATCTCCTGATTATTATCTTTCAGTGGGTTAATAATTTCCACTTTTAAAATCCCTCCTTAAATATTCTCTAACTTGAAATAATTAATTGGAGTTTTTCCCTAGCTTTTTTTAGATTATCTCTGGCATCGGCTGCATCTTTTCCTAAAGTATAGATATAGCCAATAGTATCTCCATTATTAGTAGGCTTGCGAACAAAATCACCAATTTTTGCATTAAGTATAAATATTTCAACACCTGAAGATTTTAGTACTTCCTCTTTTCCTTTTATTTCTTTTAAAAATCCCGTAGAAGGTGCAGTAATGGCAGACCAAGCTGTACCAATATTACGTTTAGGTAGTAAATCAACTGAATCTCCCATAGCTAATTTTATTACTTCTTTTATAGGGTCAATACCTAAAGAATCTGAAATCATTTTTGAAATAAATCGTCCTCCTAAACGAGGGTTAATTTCTACTACTTTAGGTCCTTCCTTTGTTAATTTAATTTCCGTATGACAAGGACCGTGGAAATATCCTATTGCATTTAATGCAGATTTAACAACATCTATAACTGAATTTCTTGTATTTTCTGGAATTTTATAAGGAAAGCTAAACTCGCATTCAACAAAGTTTGGCCATCCTGTCAATCCTTTAGAAGTAATCCCTAAAACATGACAGTCTCCATTTATTGATATAGTTTCAACACTTACTTCTTCTCCCACCATATATTCTTCAATCAGCACTTTACCTTCACGACGCTGACCACGTTCATTTATTATAATCGAATTTGCAAAGTTAAAAGCTTTTAATAATTGTTCATCATTGAATACACATTCTACACCATAACTGCTAGTTTCTGCTGTCGGCTTAACAACACATGGATAGCCTATATCTTTTGCTGCCTTAAGAGCTTCTGCAAAACTTTTTACAATATGAAATTTTGCAGAGGGAACACTCTTTTCCAGTAGGCATATACGGCTTAAATCTTTATTTCGTGCTATTTGAACTGATTTTGGAGAAGGAGATAGAAAGCCAAAGTAAGTAGCTACCTGCGCTGCAATATCAACATAATAATCTGAGAAAGTTAGTAATCCATGAAATGGGTTTTTTTCATAATAATTTTCAAGAAATTGAATAAGACTTTTAGCATCATTCGTTTCTGTTTCAATATGGAAATCAGCTAAACCAAGTGGATGCTGATTTAAAGGTTTATTTTTAAGATAAAGTTTAAAATCTCGACAAATTAATGTAACCTTATATCCCAGTTCTTTCGCAATTTTACAAGCCTCAAAACCTGTAGAAAAAAACATACTTTCTAGTAATATAAGATGTTTTTGTTGGTATTCCAACATTCGATCTCCCTTCTATACTCATTCCCTAGATTAGTAAAAAATAATATGAGAATTATGTAATTATTAAAATTTAGGTTTTATATATTTTACGAATTACACTTTTATAACAGCATTATGAAATTATGGTATATTATTGAATAAACAATCTCATTTTTCCTATATAAACTGAAATATAATATACAACAACACAAATATTTATTCAATATTAAATATTAAAAATAAAAATTATTATGTTTTTAATTTAAATTTTCTGTTAACAATGTTTACTAAAAAGAGTTTTTATGTTATATTTATTAACTGTTATGAATATTATGATAAATCGAGAAAGGAGGAGGAATAATTGGTAGAATTCAAGCCTATGGATGCGGGAATCTCTCCACGCTATGCACAAATTTCAACTTTTATGAGATTACCTCATTCTCGGGACATTAAAAATTATGATGTTGCTATTATTGGGGTTCCTTATGATGGTGGAACTTCATATAGACCTGGGACACGTTTTGGTCCTAGGGAGATACGATCTCATTCTTCGCTCATACGTGGATATAGCTATTATTCAAAAAGCGATTTATTTTCACGTTTAAGGATTGCTGATTATGGAGATATCGATGCAAGCCCCTACAACATAGAATTAACCTATAAATTAATCGAAGATACAATAGAATCCATTTTAAATGAAAATGTTTTTCCAGTTGTAATCGGTGGAGATCATTCTATAAGTTTAGGTATCCTAAGAGCTGTAGCTAAGAAGTATGGTCCGGTTGGATTAGTGCAATTTGATGCACATTCTGATACATATGATGGTGTTTATGGTACCGAATATCATCATGGCACTCCGTTTAAAAGAGCTATTGAAGAGGGACTAATTGATCCATCACGCTCCCTACAAATCGGCATCCGTGGACAATTTGTTTCCTCTATAGACCTTGACTACGCACTGCAGAGTGGAATGAAGATTTTAATGATGGATGATATAAACAAAAAAGGTATTTCAGATGTAATTAAAAATATTGAGGGTCTTGGTAAAGAACCGGTATATGTATCACTAGATATTGATGCAGTGGATCCAGCTTTTGCACCTGGTACTGGTACTCCTGTTCCAGGCGGGTTTGATAGTCGAGAAATAATTCAATTAGTACGTAGTTTAAAACCACTTAACGTAGTAGGATTTGATCTAGTAGAAGTTTCTCCTCCTTATGATAACAATGGAATTACGTCACTATTAGCATCTAATTTAATTTATGAGTTCTTAAATACTGTTTCTTTAGAGAAAAAATCGTAAAGGAGGTATTTAGATGAATAATGCAGTATTATATAATACAAAAAATTCTGTTGCATCAAGTTTACTAAAATATTTATATCACAAGGGAATTCGACATATATTTGGTGTTGTGGGTCGTGAAGCATCATCCATTCTTTTTAATGAACAAGAGGGTATTGATTTTATTTTAACTCGACATGAATTTACCGCTGGAATAATGGCTGATGTACTTGCCAGATTGACTGGTAACCCTCAAGTGTGCTGGTCTACAATTGGCCCAGGGGTAACTAACTTAGCAACGGGCATCTCTTCGGCATGTTTAGACCGATCACCAGTTATTGCATTAGCTGCCCAAGCTGAGACAAATGATGCAATTTATAATCAAACCCATCAGTGCTTAGATAACGTTAGTATTATAAAACCAATGGCAAAATTTGTAGCAGAAATAACAAATCCTGATGATATTATTCCGATGCTTGATCAAGCTTTTGAGGCTTCTATGACAGAACAACTGGGTCCCTCTTTTATCAGTATTCCAATTGACATTTTAAAAACGAATGTTTCGGAGAAGGTAATAGATTCAATAAGTAAACGCCCGGTAAAATCACCTAAAAAAGAATATGTTCAAAATGATTGGAAAGAAAATTTAGATCAAGTAGTGAAGATGATTAAAGAATCCAATAATCCACTAATTATAGTAGGAAATGCTGTTATTCGCGCTAATTGTGTAGATAAAATCCGAGAATTAAGTGAATCTTTGCAGATTCCAATTGTATCATCTTATACTGCAAAAGGAGTTTTACCAAGTGACCATCCTCTTAATTTTGGGGCAATTAGTGGTTATATGGATGGAATACTAAACTATAATGCTTTAGAAAATATATTCGGCCCTGTAGATCTTATTATAACAGTGGGCTATGATTACGCCGAAGATTTGCGGCCATCCATGTGGAAACATGGAAAAGAAAAAAAAGTAGTTCGGATAGCTTCTTACCCGAATTTAGCCTATCAAAAATTTAAACCTGATGTAGATGTGGTAAATAATATTTCAGATTCTTTGGAATACTTACAAAACTCATTAATTGGATGCACTCCAAAAAAACCGCATGATATTAGCGGAGTACGCAAAAGAATTGAAGAACTATTAGAAGACCAAACAGAAAATACAGAAGGTCTACTTGTAAATCAGGTGATGGGAAAGATTAATAAAGTACTTGGTAATGGTACCCTAGTGAGTGATGTTGGTTTCTTCCGTCATTTTGCAGTACTTTTTAGTAAAATTAATAAACCAAACGGATTTATTACTTCTGCAGGTTGCTCTACTTTTGGATTTGGTCTACCAGCAGCGATGGCCGCTAAAATGGCAAACAGAGATGAACTAGTAATATTAGTGTGTGGAGACGGAGGGTTTCATTCCAACAGCCAAGATTTAGAAACAGCAGTTCGTTATAACTTACCAATCGTAATTGTTTTGTTAAATAATAATTCAAATGGGTTAATACGTTTATACCAAAGTCTAGGTCATCAAGAAACTTACCCTCCGGCTGTTAATTTTGGTAAAGTGGACTTTGTCCAACTAGCAAAAGCTAACGGATGTGAGGGATTCTATGCTAGTAATTTAACAGAACTCGAACTGAGTTTAGA
>OFGS01000271.1_pt1 | contig 11490 bp, 8 predicted proteins | sample 1521851 | NCBI WGS metagenome assembly OFGS01 (sample SAMEA3142070, study PRJEB24117) | hot springs metagenome
TCCGCATGTTGTTCATCATTTTCCCCGTTACTTCTGGTTCGAATACCGATTGCCCATGAAACGTGGCACGAATCGCATTCGCAATTTCGCTTGCTTTCGACGTTTTTAACATATAACTGACTGCCCCTGCTTCAATCGCTGGATATACTTTATCATCGTCTAAAAAACTTGTGACAATCATAATTTTTGCGTCTGGCCAAGCGCTGATAATTTGTTTCGTTGCTTCAATGCCGTCCATCGGCTCCATCACTAAATCCATTAAAATAATATCCGGGCGAAGTTGAAGCGCAAGTTCAACCCCTTTTTCTCCGCTTTCTGCTTCCCCGACAACTTCCATATCCGGTTGGGCAGATAAATACGCAGAAACACCAAGCCGCACCATTTCATGGTCATCGACAAGCAATACTTTAATCACCTTGCTTCCTCCCTTACACAAGCGGTACTTTCACTTCTAGCCGAGTTCCTTTATTTTTTGCGCTAACGATTTTTAACGTCCCACCGATTTCGGTCGCTCGTTCGTACATATGCTGTAAGCCATAAGAGCCGCTTTTTGTCCGCTCGACATCAAAGCCCACTCCATCATCCGACACGCGCAAAATGACAAATCCATCTCGTTCAAGCAACAATACTTCTAGCATCGTCGCTTTCGCATGACGAAGCGTATTAGATACCGATTCTTGTAAAATACGGAATAAATGATCTTCCACCCCGCGATCAAGCGTCACATCTTCTATTTTCCACTTCATCTCCATCGGCACTTTTTGAGCAAGTTCCGTCAATAGCTCTCTCATTCCATCTTGAAGCGACTTTCCTTTCAGCTGTACAGGCCGTAGATGAAGCAACAATGCCCGCATTTCCAATTGGGATTGGTGAATCATTTGTTCAACAAGCTTCAATTGCTTTTTCTCTTGTTCGCTTCCTGTATATGTTTCCATTAGTGCGGACATCATCATCGATGCTGCAAATAGCTGTTGGCTGACGGAATCATGCAATTCGCGCGCTAGGCGATTTCGTTCTTCTGAAATAATTCGCTCGATTAGCTCCCCTTCGTTTTCCACTTTTTCTGTCACCAATTTTTGCGTGAGCTTCGTTTGTTCAAACGAATGTTTTTGCAGCTTTTCGATTCTCTCCCATACATCCGCAAGTTCTTTTTCCGTTTGTTGGCGCGGTAGCTCTGTATTCCCTTGTTCGATTTGAAGCAATGCATGTTCAATGGCTCGCCACTGTTTTCGCCAAAACCAATCGAACGAAACGCCAAAAAGCACGCCGATAACCCCGCTTGCCATAAATAAAAAAGCGACAAACGGCACCCCGAGCACTGTTTCGTCCCATAGTGCCGACCACTTCGCAGGTGGAAACGTAAAAGCATACGAAAGAAATAATACAACCGAAACGGTAAAAGCGAGTCGAAGTGCCCCAACGATATGTCGGTTCATATTCGTTTCACCTCAACATTTCCAACCGCCATCGAGGTGATGATTTTTAATTTCTGCTCGGACGTTTCATACGCTGGCGTTTGATAAATAAACGTTTGATTCCATAGCCGCTCCGTTTTTCTTGAAAAAATAGACGCTGCCCCAAACAGCACGGAATGGACAACGCTCACTTCCATTTCATATGGAACGAAAATGTGCACATTCCCAATCCAGCCGCGGATAACGATGACCGCTTCCCCTTTCGGAACGACCGCATAGCTTAAATTAACGACTGTATCGCCAATGCCTGTTTGAATGTTTACATCGCTCCATTCATACGCATGCTCGGGCGTTTTTTGCCGACCGAACAACATGTTTTGAAAAAGCGGCTGACGAAAAACGAGTTCTGTTTCTGCATTGTTTGTTTTCATCTCCGGACAGATAACGGAAGGATGTCGCTTCGATTGAGCAAATTGGATAATCGCATACAACAATAGTGCGACAAGTAAAAACCTAACCGTGATCATCGTGAACACATGCACAAAAAGACCGAGGCACCCAAGCCAGAAGACGATTTTGCCAAGTTTCCGATGCCATTTTTTTCTCCCGATATAAATCAATCCTGCCGAAAAAAGAACAGAGAAAACAATGCCTGGATGAAAAAACGAAATTTCCAGCGCAAAAATAACGAGCGCAAGCAGTACCACCCAACTGACATAGTCGGTCGTTTTTTGTTGATCCATGGGGCTTCCCTCTTTCTGCGATAAATCAATAAAACGAAAAAGGCGCAACAACGTACGCCTTTAGCATATATGTTTATTGCTCTTGCTGCAACCGCTTTTCTAATTCGGCAATGCGAGCATCAATCGTATGGCGATAATAGTCTGACTGTACTTGTTGCTCGAGGCGTTCTAAATATGACTCTGTATCCGCAAACGTAGAAAGCGCTGGGCTTGCATACCCGTCTAATACACGATTCATACGGTAATGCGCCCGTGCGATATTTTCTCGCCCCATGAGCTCCATGCGGCGCATATGCATATCTTTGAGTTGATGTTTCATTTGTTCGTATTTTTTCTCTAGTTCCAATAGCTGTTCGTTTGTTTGCTCAAGCAATTGCTTTAATCTCGTCGCTCGCTCTTCGTACTGCATTTGCTCATGAGACGCAAACGTAAACAACTCTGACTCACCAGCTTTTGAGGCAATATCTGCCTGTTTCTTCCTCTTTTCCGCAAGCTGTATAGCTTCGCGATATTCGCGTGTAAACTGCTCTTTCAGCAAGTATTGCCGTTCCAGCAGCTTCCGTACTTTTTCTACTTCTTGTTCGCATTGGCGTAAGTATTCATTTAGCACCGCAATCGGATTTTTCTTTTCCTTTTCATCCAACCATTCATGAATATCAGCCGCAATCATCGTTTTCACGCGAGAAAGTAACCCCATTGTTCTTCGCTCCTTTAATAATGTTTTTGTAGTTCTGCCCATTGCTTTTCAAAATGAACGAACGGATCGTCAACGACTTGCACTACTTCTTTCGGTTCGTTCCATTTTTTATACACGACATAAAGCACATACGCTGCTACAATGGCAATAAGCGCTGGTACATTCGAGACGCTCACCATCAGCGCAGCCAAGCCAATCAGCGCCCAAACGATTTTGCCAAACGCCGAATCGGCTTTGAAAAACTTTTTCACCGCATAATACAAAATCGCCAAGCTGATCGCTAACCCAACGAGCGGACCGAGGTGAAACATAAGCACGAACACCGCAATTCCACCTGCAAGCAATAACCCGATTTTTTTTAACATCCCTTTCGCCTCCTTCCTTGCTTTCATCTTACCGATTCTTATCTTTCTTCATCATGTCCCATAGCTATATTTTCAACTACGACTCAAGGCGTATTTTTATAATGACGAAAGTCGTTTCAATTGTTATGCGAAGGAGGTATAATAGTAATAAAACAGGAGTGTGTATAAGCATGGCACGAGGCATATCGTATCAAGCGAAAGACATTTTGTTCAAATCATTAAGTGAGTTGTACAAAAATCAAGCACTCGATGTATACGGACTCCACGGACTCCCTAAAATTAAAGCATTGCTACCAAATGAGTTTCCAGCTGTCCAAGCGAGCACGAAGCGATCGGATACGCTATTTCTTCTTGAAGACGACTCCATTCTTCTACTCGAATATGAAAGCAACAATCGATTTATCGCTAACCATCTAAAGTACCTCGATTATGCTTACCGACTATTAGACACATATTATAAAACAGAGAAACAAGTTCGACCGATTCGTATTGTTGTTATTTACACGAGTGATGTCACACGTGTGGAGGAGCAACTACATGCAGGCGATGTATTCATTTCCTCAAAGGCAGTATTACTTTGTGAATTCAACGGCGATGCGATTTTTCATGCAATTGAAGAAAAAATTCGCAACAATGAACCGTTAACTGCCGAAGAAACGATGAAGCTCATTCTCGTCCCACTCATGCAGAGCCGCTACGATCGACAAACGATGATTGAAAAAACGATTGGACTCGCAAAAGAAATCACAGATGAGCCGACACAACTGCACATCATCGCTGGCGTTTTAACAGCTACCGACAAATTGATTGACGAGCACTATGCAAAAAAAGTAAAGGAGTGGATGAAAATGAACAAAGTCCTACGCTTGCTTGTCGAAGAATTAGAACAAGAAAAAGAACTAGCTGTAAAAGCTGCAATGGAAGAAATAGAGGAGAGAATGAAACAAACCTTGCAAGAAACAGCAAAGAAAAAGGCCATCGACATCGCTAAAAATCTTTTAGATGTTTTACCTATTCACGAAATAGCAAAACGGACAGGTCTTTCGATTGCAGAAGTTGCTGACTTAGCAAAAGAAATGGAAGCATCGCTTCATAACAAGGAGCCGCAATAAAACAAAGCGGCTCTTTTTTTTTGCATAATTTCAAAATTAGGTCTCCGTTATGCCAATATGTTAAAACACTTAAGACTCTATCTGTCCTTTGTATTTATGGTTATGTTTTAAAGCACTTTTATTAAAAAATAGTAAGATAACGCTCAAAACTATACCTATTCCTATTATAGGTAGTAGTCCTTCATAAAAATAATCACCTAAAAAACCGAAAACCGTATTCCCTATCGGCATAAAAACTATAGCAATAGTGAATATAAAGGAAAATACCCTTCCTAATAGCGTTTTATCAATATTAGTTTGTATATAAGTGAAAAAAAGAACATTAAACCTTGTTAAGAAAAAACCGAAGAAAAAGATTACTCCATATAACACATAAAGATTATTAGAGAACACCAATAAAAGAAAAACACTACCACATAGAATTAACTCCCTAGAAATATGAACTAACTGAGATTTCCCTTTCGAAAAACTTAAAAAGAAAGCACCTATAATTCCTCCTAATGCTTCCGATGATAGTGCTAAACTGTACACAGTACTATCTTTGTATAAAGAATTAACTAGTACAGGTAAAATGATGTTATAACCCGCTATAAAAAAATTCACCGAGGATACCGCTATAAGTAATCTTATCAATAATGGATCTCTTTTTACATACTTAAACCCATCAATAAAGTCTTCAAAGTATGACTTTGCTTTACTAGACTGAGCATAACTGTATTTAATAAAAAATTCCATCAAGGCAGATATTAAAAAAGAAACACCATTAATTACAAATATCATACTTATACCAATAAAATCTAAAGAAAGTAGCCATGCACCTACTATCGGTCCTGAAACTTTAATTATTTCTGAAGATGTAGTGAGATAGGAGTTAATTTTTTTAATCCGATTCTCATCAATTATCTCAGGAATAATTGCTCTCATTGTAGGCGAAAACAATGAAAAGGAAATACTCAATGCAATATTAACTGCTATAACTAACGGAATGTTTAAGCTGCTATCATCTGCAAAAAAACCTAATAGTATACACATTGTCCCAGCTATAACATCCATTAATATGAGAATATTCCTTTTATTAAACCGATCTGAAATCACTCCACCAAAAAGATTGATGAGTACAGATGGAATTAGACTAATAGCGGTTATCATGCCTAAAATTTTTGCACTACCAGTCATAACTACAATCCACCAATTCAAAGCCATTGTAAAGATCACATTCCCTAGCTGAGAGATGGAGTTACCAAAAAAAACGAGAAGTTCATTTCTACTAAGCATACTATCCCCCATAATAGATGATTTGTTTACGGCTTCCACACGAGAAATGGCTATTTTTCGACTGCCGAGTGACCGAACAACATCGCTCCTAGACAAATGTATTTGTCTAGGAAACGGTCGGTTGTTCGATGCTTTGTTACACAAAGGCGTGACGAAAACAATCTTTTGGAGTCCTTCTGGCAGTCGAAAAAATAAAGTTAAACTTCCCAATTGCAAGTAAATAAAAAGGACTGGATTTTCACTAGAATGTTATGAGCTCTGCCTGTTTTTGAGGATGAGACAACCATTCTTTAAACAGGCAAAGTTAAATTATTTTTTCTTCATTACTGATCTAAAGTACTAGTAAAGATGCGTTCTTCGCATACATCAAGGTCTTTATATATTTTTTCATCTAAGTTAGCTGGTTTGTTTAAAAACGCGATATAGATATAGTCTTTTGTTGAAAAAGAAGTTATAAAAAACGGATTATCTCTTAAAGTACTTAAGTTTTTTCTCGTCTCTTCTAATGAATCAAACATAACATTTAATTGTTCATTTTTAATTGTTCCTAAGTAGTTTGTCTTAGCAATAGGATTGACACCGTAGAGACGGTATAAATCTTTGTGGGTTTCGCTCATATTTGGAAAACCTTTTGCAAACAGATAAATTGGGTTGAATCCATCTCTATACATGGAATAAACTTCTTCCATTCTATCTTTAAATTCCTCAAATGTTTCCTCTGGTTTTCCCAGAAGAACCATCGAAGTATGATAATCACCAATACAGTTACTGAAGTCTAAATCTTTATATTTCCTTATGTTAACGATTGTTTGATAGATGAACTCTTTTTGTCCAATAACCCTAGATAGAATCTGAGTACTTATATAATTCATTTTATCTATTATGTCGAATGTTGTTCTCAGTTTGTTATCAAAATGAAACTTCAATAATAACAAATCGTCACTGCTTTGTACTTTCACTCTATTGTCATTGACTTTTAAAAGTTTTTTTGTGTAATCACAATTACTGATGTACGCTAATTTGTTTTTGCTCTCCATGAAATCTATGAAATCTTTATATTCTAATCTATTTCCTAATTTATGACCGTTTAATAAATCCATAAATTGTTTAATCAAAATGTGTTTGTTAGATAAATCTGCAATGTTGTGGGATAACACAAACACTACAATGTACTTTTGTTGCAATTCAAAGATCGCAACGGTATATAGTAGCTCATCCAAAGGACTTTTTAAGACGACTTCTGCCATAGTCTTCGTCATTTCGTCAACGAGTAAGGTTGCGCTATCATAAGAATATTCAGATAGGTCAAATAACGGTATTTCATAGCTATCCATATCTAATTTAACCTGTTTAAATACAACTTGTTCACTCTCCAGAGAAATGACAGACCTTAATAGTTCATTAGATAAAATGATATCCTTACATGCTTGAATAACCCTTTCCAATTGAAAATCTTTTTTCACGTCAATTTTGATGTCAATGGCACTATTAAAGTTGTCTTTAATGTAATTCTTTTGATGATAATATACTGGATAAACTTTCTCTATTGTACCTATCGATTTATTGTTCTTATAGTATGAGCTAGAGATTTGCGATTTTATATGATCGATGTTAATATCTTCAGCCGTCTTTTGAAACTGCTTAGTTACTTCATTTTCCTGCTCTAACCTCTTTTCTATATAACCTGCCAGTTCACTAACATTCTGGTGGTTATATAACACAGATTCATCTAAGTTAATGTTGTAATAATTCTCTAGCTCTATAATGACAGAGATGACATCTAATGAATCTCCGCCTAAATCAAAAAAGCTATCATATAAAGAAATGCTATCTACATGTAAAGTTTCTCTAAATATACTTAAGATTTTCTGCTGCGTATCACTAACATCATTTTGAATAACATTGTGTATCATATCAGCATCATCATGATAAGACATAAGCGCCTTCGTATCTATTTTTCTGTTAATCGTTAGCGGAAATTCATCTATCTGTTTATAAAAGTTTGGAATCATATATGACGGCAAAAAGTTTTTCAAAATCTTCTTTATATCGTCGGGTACGATTGCTTTTTTCGCTTGATAAAAGCAATAAAGTTTATTGTTTTCATATAACACCTTAACCATGTTTATTTCTTTTATTTCTTTTAAAATAATATCTTCGATCTCCCCCAGCTCTACTCGAATCCCATTTATTTGAACCTGATAATCTTTCCTTCCTATAAACTCTATGTTTCCATCTTTTAATCTTTTCGCATAATCCCCTGTTTTATAATATTTCTCTCCATCTATAAATAGGAATTTCTCATTATTGATAGTAGGTAAGTTTAAATATCCTTCAGCAACCCCATTACCAGAAATGTACATTTCCCCCTGAACACCTATCGGCACCTCAATTCCGTTAGAGTCTAAAATTTTAATTTGCACCCCGTCAAGTTCCTTCCCAATCGGAACAGTTGAACGATTAAAGTCATGATCAATTCTATAACGCGTTGCATATACTGTACATTCAGTTGGACCATATAGATTTTCAATACAAACATTTTTTAAATACTTAATAGCTTTATGGGCAAGGGAAGCTTTGAACTCTTCACCTGCTACCATTAAATATTTCAAGTTTCTATCTAATTTATCAATATCATCCTCATTTAATTTATCTAGCATCAAATTTAAAATCGCAGGCGAAAGTGCTATATGCGTTACTTTATGAACTTCTATTAAATGGGCCAGTTTTCTAAAATTACGTGAGTTCTCTTGTGTCGGTATTACTAAAGCTCCCCCACCGTAGATCCAACCAAAGATTTCAACAACCGAAACATCGAAGGTAAATGGGGTTGATAAAATATACTTGTCACTTCTAGAAATCGGATAGTATTTCTGCATGTTATTTAGTATATATTCTAAATTCGAATGCGTAACTTTAACACCCTTTGGCTTCCCTGTACTTCCAGAGGTATACATTAAATAAGCGAATTCGCCCTTTTTTTCATCAAATGAGTCTGAGTAATCTGAAGTAATAATATTTCTAACATGAATTTGTTTCACGTTCACATTTAACAAATCATTCGTATTTTTCAGAATGATTTTGCTATTAGAGTCTTCCAATAGCATATTAATGCGAAGAACTGGATATTCTGTAGATATAGGTAGATAAGCAGCACCTACCTTTAACACTCCCAAAATGCTTACGATCATTTCAGGACATGGAGGCATATAAATTGGGATAAAGGTATTTTCACTGTAATTGTTTTTATATAAATAGTTTGCCAACTTTGATGATAGTTCATCTAATTGTTTATAAGTCATTTTCTGACCTTCATATATAATAGCTGTAGCTTCAGGTATTTGTGAAACTCTCTCTTTGAATTTTGCTAAAACATTGCCCAAACAAATCACGCTCCTAAACTAATAATTATTTTTATTCCTATAAATGAAAAATATGTTTTTAACGCACAACAACATCTGTTAATCTAGCTGAAACATCGTTGGCCTTTCTGAGATAAATGGCTTATAATCCGATGAAACAGTTTTGTAAATAATATACTCTATAATATCCATAATCTCCTCCCTAGCGCGACTATGTGAATTAGAACAATCAACAAGTGTGTTATAATCTGTCAGTATAACCCTTTGAATTCCTGACTCCTCCACTAAAATAAAATCTCCCAAATCCCTAATGAAAGGATTAAAGCCAATTTTAAATAAATTTTCTACACATTCTTTTAGTAATTCCCTATACGTAGCTATCATCTCCCCTGATGCACCTACAACCAGTTTATCTAGCGGAGTACCGTCAATATATTCATAAAAGACAAACCTTATGTTATTTAAGTGACCATTGGGTATAATAAATGTTTCAACAATAGTGGTTGAAAACAAACACCGCTCCAGCTTGCTGAGCAAATGAGGAGAATTATAAACATGTGATGCCATAGGATACTTATCGTAGTGAATTTTCAACGTAAAGTCCGATGAGTTACTATCTGAAATTTTTACAATAAATGCATCATCGACCCAACGAGGTTCTTTTAGTACACTACACTTGTATTCCGAGTAATTATTATCCTGTAACAATCTATATATTTGTATAATATCGGTCGTTTTAGGAACTTCTTGAATCAAAATGTCCTTTATTTTCATTAGCAAGTTCTTGTTTTCGTTAGTTAACATAACCCCTCTGTCTCCCTTTTATTCAAAAAATTTATATTCAAATCCACTTTATGTAAAACTATAACAAAAAAAAAAAAAAATCAATCCTAAATCCGTGGCAAAACATCTTTACAATGATCGCAAACCGTTGATACGATAAGGGAGAACGACGTGAATGACCTTTCATCAAGTCAACTATGGGCTCTTCGCGCGGAAAACAGCGAGGATCATGAAAGACGTTCACGGGTTGTCGATTTCTCATCATATGCCTGCGGATCGTCATGGCGCAAGAGATGTTGTCCCAACAAGCAACATCCTAAGGACGGATTCGATGGAGCGAACCCTTGACCATCCGAACCTCGCCAAAGGTAAAATTAGTATTGGGCAAGAGCTACTTTCCTATGCCCTTCTTTTCTGCCCTTGCCCTTACTGACCGTTTTTCTCCTTTGGCGAGTGTTGGTCAAGGGCGAATCCAATTCCACTATCCTCTTTATTTTCCTTCAACAGGTAGACCATGATGACTTTTCATAGATTTTTTGACGCTACCTTTCATATTGCATCCTCCTTTCTGTTAGTATTATAACAAAGGCGATCTTGAAATGTGCTGATTGACAAGAAAGGAGCTGACCCAAAAGTCCGCTAAAAAGCGGACTTTTGGGAGTTAGTTTTCATATTATGAAAAATGAGAGAGGGATTTACCTCTCATTTTTCCATTTCTTAAGCCTCTAAGGATCGTTGTTTGTCCTTAGAGGCTTTTTTGAGGAGATTATGGGTAGCACAAATAAGCCCCCACTCTATGGAAACTTTTTGAAGGCCTCGCAAGACAAAGCGGCGAAATCTGCGGTTTTGTTTGATTTGTCCAAACACACTCTCGATGTCTGTTTTACGTTGGCGATACCGTACCTGCCCTTCTTCACTTTCTAGTCGTTGGCGAACTTTTTGTTTTTGTTCGTGATAGACAGGGTTCCATTGTGTCGTACGTCCATATTTAGAAGTTGTGCAGGCAGAACGAAATGGGCATCCCTCACATTCATGACATTGATAGTGATAAATGATCGAAGTATGCCCAGATTCTGTAATCTGTTCCGTCGTTCCTGTACGAATCAATTTTTTCCCGTTGGCGCAAATCCAAACGTCTTCTTCTTTTATGTACGGCCAGTTCTGTTGGTGATGTGGATTCTTCTTGATTTTGCGTGTGTTCTCTTTGTCATACATGTTGTACTTGATTAACGCGGATATGTTTTTTTCTTCGAGTTTGACATAATTCTCTTCAGAACCATATGCAGTGTCAGCGATCACATGTTTAGGGACGACTCCATACTTCTCACGAACCGTATCCAGATGAGGAAGAAGGCAACGTGTATCACCGGGTCTCTGATGAATAGAGTACCCTAGAACGAACTGATCCGAAGATCCGACTTGTACGTTATATGCAGGCTTCAATTGACCATTTCGCATATGATCTTCTTTCAAACGCATGAACGTCGCATCCGTATCCGTCTTGGAGTAACTGTTGCGATCCCCGCATACTTGAAGTTGATGTTCATACTTTTCGCTACGTGGTAAGTAGTCTTCCTTCATTTTCTTCACTGCTTGGTTTAATGGCTGATTGTTTGGTTCTACCTTCAAACGTTCTTCCCACTCTTCCGTTTTCTTTCGAATGTCTTCTGGAGTCAACGTCGAAGGCGTATCTTCCTTCCTTTCTTCTGCCACAATCTCATCAATGTGGGCGATGAGT
>OFGS01000272.1_pt1 | contig 11480 bp, 11 predicted proteins | sample 1521851 | NCBI WGS metagenome assembly OFGS01 (sample SAMEA3142070, study PRJEB24117) | hot springs metagenome
TCTTAAAGCAGAGTTTTCAATTGGTCCAAGTAGAGTAACATATTTACTTGCACCATTTGAAAAAGCCTAATATAATCCTAGTAGTTAATTTAAAACTACAATAGATATTTTTCATACAAATTATACATAGGTGATAACATGACCGAGGGATTATTTACTAAGATACAACCACAATCCCCAGGCCAAGAAGATCTAGTAAAAACACTAGCTGATCGTAAAAACGAAATAATAGGAATATTTGGTCCAACAGGTTGTGGTAAAAGCCTCATCAGTATACTATATGGTTTAGATTCAATACTAACAGGTAGATATAAAAAATTCATTATAACCAGGCCACTAATAGATGTAGTAACGGGAAAAGAATTAACACCAGTTGAACTAGGTAATCTATACTACGAAACAATTACATTATACATAGAAGACGTAACGTCGGAATTTATAGAATGGAGTAAGATACAGGAATTAATCAAAGAAGGGCGGGTAATAATAGCAGATTCTCATTATTTAAAAGGAAGAACATTCGATGAATCAATTATACTACTAGACGACGTTCAAAGCTTACCAGTTGAAAGCGCAATCGAAATAATAACTAGACTCGGTAGAAACAGTAGATTAATAATCGCAGGAGATCCTGTTTTCCAACGCAGTATTGGAAGCAGAGATTCGGTGTCGATGCTCAGAGAACTATTATTAGGTGAAGAAAATGCCAAAATAGTAGACTTAGGATTAAAAGACATTGTTAGACCAGGCGCTAGGAGAGGCGTTAAACTACTACTAGAATCTAAAATGAGAAGTAGAGGTTTAGATGAAATAGAAAAAACTGTGATTTCATCAATAAAACTATATGCACCGGATGCCGAGGTAATCACAGTAGTAAACTTAACGGATTTAAAGAAAACCTTCAATATCACAGGCGAACACGCGCCCGACGCCGTAATTGTATCGAAAGAGGGTTATCAAGGCAGGCTCATTGGTAAAGGCGGTGAGAGAATAAACACTATGGAGAAAAATATCGAGTTAAAATTAAGAGCAGTAGAATTAACACTGGACTTTAAACCATTTATAAGAGCCGTGCATCCTACGAGCTGGATCTATAAACACTTAGTTGACGTAGACTTTGCCGGCCCAGATCTTGCAATTAAAATAGAGAGCAATGCATATGGAGCGTTTGTAGGACAAAGAGGCATATATATAAAATTCCTAGAAGGATTCTTTAGAAAACTACTAGATATCGGCGTCAAAGTCTACGAAGTAGAAGAGAAAACGAGAAAGTCCAAGAAATAGTTTTAAATAATCATTGCGATGTTAATGAATAAGGTATTTTCGACTTATTTTTAAACATTGTTTTATCTTATACTTGTATGAATATCTACTACGACTTGGAAAAATCTTGGACCAACGGTTCTAATTCTCCTAGTATAAGCTATTTCAAAATCATTGACGCCGAGTTCTTTTAGTTTGCTCGTGGTTGTTTCAGCGGCTTTACTCTTCCAATTCTCACCTTTATGTACTTTAAGATGTAGATATAAGTGTATCCAGCCTTTCCCATTCTCAAGTGCAAGTAATGCGTAATTCAAGTATTTTAATGCTAATTCAGGATACGGCATTAATACCCTAGTAGCAGTTCCTTGTAGTGATTCTTCAATTATTTTACCCGCATCACCAAGAATAGGTACAACAGTATCTTCAACTCTATTCAATTTAATGTTTTCAACCACATATCTATATGCATCTGGATTAATATCAATACTGTATACTTTGATTGGTTTAGCATACTTGGCGATAATTATACTGAATAAGCCTGCACCAGCAAACATGTTTACAACGACTTCTCCTGGTTGAACCAGCCTAGCTACTCTGATATGTTCATAGTTTAAACTAGGCGATATATACACCTTGTTTATGTCGATTTTAAATATACAGCCATGTTCTCGATATATGGTTTCACTCTTATACTCCCCGGCAAGCCAGATACATTGTCTTAGTCTATAATCTCCACTTATTCCTGGAAGCGCAGCCCACACGCTCTTAATGTAACGGAACTTCTCGAGAAGGGCTTCCGCGAGAGACTTCAATTCATATGGATTTATTCCTAGAGGTGTTCTAATGAGAGCTATGTCACCGATAAACTCTACTCGTCTCCATAATTTATTGGCAGATTCTTCTCCATAGATTTCTCTTGCAAGTTCCTTAATTATACTCTTATGGCGCGTCAAGAATTACTACCCTTAAAATACGCGCATATATCTTTGAGTACACAACTACTACATAGTGGTTTACGTGCCTTGCAAGTACGTCGACCATGCGTTATTAGAAGTAAGTGTAAAGGGAGATAATACTGTGGTGATGTATTCTCCATCCAGAAACTAGATATATCTTTGTATTTACTTGATTTAACAAAACCCAATCTCTTAGTTATACGAGCTATATGCGTATCAATGGGAAAGAGTGATTGATTATAGTACATTAACAAAACGACATCTGCCGTCTTATCGCCGATTCCCGGTAGTTTAATTAATTCCTGGCGGGCATTCCTCAGATCTCCCCTCTCAATGTATTCGAGGATCCTTTTTTCAATATCTGATTTTATAAAGTGCTCTGCCAATTCTCTCATTTTAGCGCCTCTTATTATATACATTCCAGCTACTCTTATCGATTCAACTAAACTATCGAAATCCATGTTGAGAACTGCTTCTGGAGTTATTACATCTAGTTTTTTCTTGAGATTATTGTATGCTCGCCACGCATTATTGTCATTGGTATTTTGACTTAACATGACAGCAATTATAAACTCGAATAGTGACACGTTGCGAAGTCTTGGTGCAATGAAATCTTCAGGGCTAAGTGTATATGTAGAGGATAATCTAAGGTAAATCTCGTCTCCAATCAACAATTGAAAACCCTATGGATATATTCTCCCTCTGAATCTGGGGAATGGACATGTTTCCCTTATATGATCTAGATTAGCAATCCACATTACAACTCTCTCTATTCCTAAACCGAATCCACTATGAGGTATTGAGCCGTATTTTCGAAGGTCGAGATACCATTTGTATTCATCTGGATTTAATCCCTGTTCAAGGAGCCTCTTATATAGTGTATCGTAATCGTCTTCGCGTTCACCGCCGCCAATGATTTCACCGTATCCTTCAGGTGCTAGGACATCAAAGCCCAATACTACATCCGGTCTACTTCTATCTATCTTCATATAGAAGCTTTTAATTTGCTTCGGGAAATGTGTTAGAAATATTGGTGTATCGAATTCTAGCGTCAATATACGTTCTTCGTCTGCACCAAGATCATCTCCCCAATTTATATTAATACCTTTCTTCTGGAGTATTTCAATCGCTTCATCGTATTTCACTCTAGGATATGGTGTATGTATAGCTTTCTTCAATACATCTACATCTCTACCAAGATCTCTTAATTCACTTGATGCTTCCTCGACAACTCTTTCTACAATATATGAGACCAGTTCTTCGGCTACTTTCATCATATCATCCATATGATACCATGCTGCTTCCGGTTCGAGATGCCAGTATTCTGCTAGGTGTCTTCTCGTCCTAGATTTTTCTGCTCTAAAACTTGGAGTCAGACTCCAGACCTTTTCCAATACGTAGATCAATGCTTCTAGATATAATTGAGCACTTTGACTTAGATAGGCTTTTGTCCCAAAATAATCTATTGGAAACAATGTAGCGCCGCCTTCGCATGCAGATGCTGTTAGTATTGGTGGTGTTACCTCGTACCATCCATTATTGATAAAGTATTCTCTTCCGGCCTTGAGAACAACGTGCTTTATTTTAAATAATTTAGCGTATCTAGGGCTGCGAATATATAAGTGTCTATTATTGAGTAAGTATTCTATTCCTTCCCAGCCTTTAATTGGAAAATCTCTACTATAACCTATAATTGTAAACGAGTCTGCTTCAATCTCGTATCCTCCTGGTGCACGTTCAGATTTCTTAACAGTACCGCATGTGACTACGCTGGCTTCTAAGCCAATATTCTTTAATTCATCTACTAGTTTATCGCCTAGTTTAAATGCATCTACTACTACTTGTATTACACCGCTCGAATCTCTCACTCTAATAAAGGCTTTCTTGCCCACAACGCTTCTCCTATATATCCAGCCACGTATACAGGTTCTTTGACCTATTATTTCATCCTTGAAAAGTTCACTTATAGGCATAAAAGCCATTTTAACACCATACGCTTTATTGATTTAGTTAGAGGCGTTAAAATGTTTTCAAGGAAGTTTTCTAGCCATAACATAAGCGTCTTCTCCATCAAGATAGTATCCTCTTTCTACTTTTATTTTTCTATAGCCAAGTTTTTCATATAAATTTATAGCTGGTGTATTAGAGACTCTTACTTCCAGGTATGTTTCACTACACTTGTATTCTTCATACATAGATTTCATTGCATACGCCATTAATATGTATCCTAGACCACGTCTTCTATGCTGTTCTAATACAGCAATACTTACAACATGTCCACTTTTAACTAAAAGGTATTTGAAGAATCCTGGTTTTAACTCTATTCTATTCATTACATAACCTACAACTTCACCATGAGGCAATTCAACAACATAAAATGCCTTATTGTATTTTTCGAGTAGATCTATGAAGAATCCCCTTGGATAGTGTTCTGGTAGAGAAACTAGGTTTATTTCTATTACTTTATCGATATCGTTAATTGTAGCATTACGTATTTTATATCCCGTAGCAACTGTATCGAGTCTCCTTTGAGCTTCTTTGAAAATGCTGTAAATACTTACTTCTTCCATATAAATTCTCCAAAATATATTTACTTAGTCTAGGTGTATTTATGGATACAGCATTAAATGATTCTAGTATTTCTAGAATTAAGCCTATAGAAGAACTTACCAGTTTAATACACCGCCCACTATTAGGTAAAAAGATCATACTTGGAGTCACGGGTTCTTCATCAATATATAAGTCGATTGATTTAGCGAGAAAACTAATGAGAATGGGTGCTATAATACGAGTTGTAATGACTAGGTTTGCTACTAAACTAGTAACACCAGATTTATTTCACTGGGCTACTGGTAGTAAACCATATATTGAAATGACTGGTGAAACAGAACACATTGACTTAGCTAAATGGGGAGATGCCATAGTAATAGCGCCAGCAACACTCAATACTATGAGTAAAATAGCTCATGGTATACTGGATGAACTATTACAATTAACCGCAGTAACAATGATGGGCGAAGGCAAAAAAGTTATAATTGTACCAGCTATGAACATTAGATTAATGAATTCACCTCAATACAAAAGAGTCACTAAGATACTCGAAGAGGAGGGAGTTGTACTAATACCACCATTCATAGAAGAAGATAAAGCAAAATATCCACCACTCGAAGACCTTGCACACTGCATTGATGCTATTGTAAATCGAGGGAGAGATCTCGTAAATACGAGAATCATCGTAACAGCTGGACCTACACGTGAACACATAGACCCTGTTCGAGTAATAACCAATCCAAGTTCGGGATTAATGGGGGTGATCGCCGCGAGAGAAGCTGCATGTAGAGGTGCAAGCGCAACCCTCATACATGGTCCCGTTTCAGCCGCACTACCATACATGGTTGAAAGAATATATACTGAGACGACGGAAGACATGGCTAGGACTATAAGTGATTTAACAAGTAGAATAGAATACGATGCTGGAATATTTTCTGCTGCACCAGCAGACTATAGACCTAAGTATAGTAGTAGAGAGAAGATACCATCGAGGGCTGCTCCGACCCTAACAATAGAGCTGGAATCAACGCCAAAAATCATAAAGAACATTGCCAAGAGACCTAAAATCGTGGTGGGATTTGCAGCTGAGACATGTGATAGGAGTAAACTACTTGACAAGGCACTCGAGAAGTTAAAAGACTACGGTGTAGATCTCATAGTAGCAAACAACGTGTTATCAGAGCAGGCCGGCTTCGCCAAGGATTTCCTAGATGCAGTAATTACTAGTGGGGATAAGGTAATTGCGGAGGGCTTATTAACAAAGTACGAAGTCGCAAGGTTAATAGTAGATTACATTGTCAAGAACCTTGGAAATACTACTTCTCAGCAATAGTTCTAAAGACCTCTAGTGGTGAACCAAATGCTTCATAAAATCTGGTTGAATACTTCTCTCTTACAGTATTTATAAATCTTTTAATCACAGTGGTTATTTGCTTATCGAGCAGTGTATCAATTGGTTGTGGATAGTAATATTCTACGCCCTTTAAAAGACTTGTTGCAAAATGCCATAAGAGCTTTTCAACTTTTCTCCCTTTTACTGGGACGAGCGATGCTCCTGTGCAAGAGAACGAGGTATATACTACATATATTTCATCGACGATATTTCTAGAATTGAGCATTCGATTCTCTTGTGACAAGTCTAGGTCTACGATTTCATATCCATGTCTTGTCTTACCAGTAGATTCTATATTGACACCGAAGAGTTCTCTTATCTTAGGGTCAAATACGAGGATTCTGGTTCCATCCAGTACTCTTAACTCTTTCTCATCTGCATAGACAACGGTGTTCTCAGTCGAGAGGACACTGAAGCCTTTACTAGCAGCAATAGCAGCTATGGTGCTCTTACCTGTATGAGGATAGCCGAGTAATAAGATAACTTTACTACCAGTGTTTATAGCCACAGAATCTGTCAATAACAAGTATCCAGTCCTAGCGAGACTTCTAGCTAAGACTTGAAGTAAGAAGAATATTGGTGATTCATTGAGATAAGCGATAGGAGGCTCTCCCTCAACAACATAGACATCAAGTCCACTGGGCAGGAAACTAGTTGAAAGTATATTAAAACCGCTTCCACGTAGCCAATATACCAGGGCATTTACACTACTACAATTACCTTGAATACTCATACTTGGAACGTACCTCCTTGCAAAGTCAGATACGAGTGAGCTAGCCAGTTCATTCTCTATTTCACTATGTATCTCAACACAAACACTTCGTATCGATAATCTGAACACGATCCCCTCCCATGTATTAAATCATATATTCAAATAAAAATATCAGTGCTACTAATGAGGGGGAAAGCTTAAAAGGGACTTGTCAGTATTATAACATTGGATGTGACACGTGTCAAATATCAATGGAGAAAAAGTAGACGCATTAAAGAAACTATTAAAAGATATTCATAGCGGTGCTGACCCCAGAGAACTACGTGTGAAGTTCAAAGACTTGTTAACTAAGGTTTCACCATTTGAAATACCATTGATAGAGCAGCAGTTAGTACGTGAAGGCATACCTGTAAGCGATATTCTTGGTCTATGCGACCTGCATGTTGAATTATTCCGCGAGGCTTTAATGTCGAGGGAATTGAGAGACGTACCGAGAGGTCATCCAATAGACTTATTACTAAGGGAAAACAACTGGATCTTGAAACAAGCTGAAGCACTGGGAATATATGGACAGGCTATTGTAAATAGTGATAGTATAGAGAAAGCCGAGCAATATATTAAAGTAATATCCAGCATACTAGTCGAATTGAAAAAAAAAATAATACTGCATTACAGGAAAATACAAATGCTCATATTTCCATACCTAGAGAGAATGGGTATTACAGCTGTACCCCGTGTATTATGGGGTCGGGAAGATCGCGTTAAGGTCAAAATAAGAGAGCTTATCACGGAATTACAGAAACACCGGGAAAAACCAACATTAGAGGGTATTCGTGAAATCGGCAATAGGATACTTGAACTCTCCCGTGAAGTATCTGAGTTGGTATTTAGGGAAAACAAGATATTGTATCCAGCCGTGCATACATTACTCCCTGAAGGTGTATGGAGAGTTATCAGTGAAATAGGAGATAAAATGGGCTATATCGTAGATGTAGGTGAAAGAGATTGGAAAACAAATGCCGAGCCAATTTATCCATATGAATTTGAACTGACTATAACCCCAGAGCTAATCGAAAAGCTTCCTGAGGAATTTAGATCCGTAGCTCTAGCTACACTACAAGTAGATTCCTATAGGTTAAAACGTGAAGGAGACCTCGAGTTGGAAACAGGCTTTCTAACACTACAAGAGCTTGAAGGTATTTTTAGAGCATTGCCTCTCGAAATCACATTTGCCGATACAAATGATAGAATTAGATTCTACTCTGAAAGCGATATCGCAGGCGGTTTTATAAGAACAAAGACTATTCTAGGTAGAAGAATGCCATTTTGTCATCCCCCAAGACTAGAAAACTATGTTATGTTAAATGTAAATGCTTTAAAGAAAGGCGATTTCCCATACAGGGAGTTCTGGACAAAACAAGGAGATAGGATAATAAGAGTAATTATTTCACCTGTAAAAGATAGAGAGGGTAAACTACTAGGAGTAATCGAAGTCGTCGAAGACTTAACACATGTAATAGAGAAACCAGATGAAATTAAAAAGAAAATAATGGTGCTATAAGAATTGAAGAGTATATTTCTGCTCGTTGATAGGTATATTGAACCATCATTCCGAAGACAACTAGTAGAGGAATTGTTGAGGCGTAATATGCCGCGCTCTAAGATATCCACGTGCCTAGGCATCTCTCTATCTCTCATAACGAGATATGTTAAGAGAGAAAGAGGGGTATACGATATTAAATCGAGAGAGATCGAAGAAGAAATAAAGAAACTAGCTAGTAGAATCGTTGAATACGAACTATGTGGTATGGAAGTAGACTATGAGCTGGCGAGAATAATCCTATACGCCCTCTCTAGGAAGTATGTGTGTGCAAAGCACAGTGAGATAGATGAATCCATAGATCCAGCTAAATGTTATATTTGCCCTAAACTATTCGGTTCATTGAGGATATAGTATTAACTGAGACTCCGAGAGTTCGCCTAGTCTAGTAAATATGTGCTTTAATGCCATTTGGAGAATAGCGTTGTTATCGTATTTTTTAAATATCTCTTCTAGTTCACTACGTGGCTTTACCTTATACTCTTTAGCCTTCTCTATCATTAATGGAATAGCTCTAACCACGTTGTCTACTATAGTTATATTAGCTGCGCGGGCTGTTCTTGACAATGGATTTAAGTCTATGGCTATAACTGTCTTACCCATCCGCCTCAAGGCTTCTGTTCTATCCCCGTCTTCGAGTGGAACTAGTACTACATCTGCTACTAGTATTCCACGTGGACTAACACGCCTTCTCTCACTAAATAACTCTGGTATTGTTGCTGAGGCGTCTTCACCTATACCTAGTACTTCTCTGGCGCCATGTTCTCTAAGCCACTTGGCAATAGCTTCTTCCCTTTCTCTCGTTCTATAGAATAGATTGACTTCGAGCTTAGCGTTAATAACTTCAGCTAACTCTATTATTTCACGTGGTACAAGTGCAGCAGTATTACCATTTACAGAGATAACGGGGTATTTAGCTAATAAAAGCGCCGCTACAGCTACTTCAATAGCTTTAATAGCAAATAACTGGGTTTTCTCACCTATAATGTAGTCAAAGCATTCACCGCGACCATGAGCTATAAGGCCTTCTACCGCGACAAGTCCTCTCTTAAACCCCTCTACTAGTCTCTCTCTAATTAACAGGCTTTCTCTTCTCGGATGATTCATGGGAATGCACAATTGTAACACCTATAGGCGATATAGTTGTAGTATGTATTTTAACTCCTCTCTTCTCCAGTATTTCTCTAATTTCACTTAAATATTCTCGTTCTACCCATACTACTAGGGCGGATTTCTTCAAGTAATAATCTATTATACCGGGAATTCCGGCTAGTAGTTCTTTTACTCTACTATAATCAAATATTCTACTAGTAAACTTTCTCGCATTCTCGAAGAAAACCCCTAAATCCTCTTTTAAAATAACCTCGTTTAATAATTTCTCGCCATACTCGTATATTTCACTAGTTATCCTAGAAAGCATGCTTGGTGTAGTTTCAAATAACTCCATTTCTACTACAACTAAGGAGATATATTCTTTTAATGGAATTCTATAAGCTACACCAATACCTGGCGGGCCTGGCTTTACTCTAATAGCATATCCACCAATATACTCTGACAAGACGTCTCCAAGGCCTGTTTTATACTTTACTTCAAGTACATGTGCTTCCTGCAACCCCCTCATTAAAGACCTATTAGAATATGAATACACAAGTAGAGCGTGAGATATCAGCAATGCAGCTGATAATCCAAATCCATATCCTAATTTTACGGGAGAATATGTGTTTGTAGTTATATCTACGCCACCATTGTTACAAATAAATCTAGACTGCTCCTCAAGCACACTGTTACCATTCAATATTATTCTACAAGGACCCTTTCTACCTGCAGCCCTTACGTACATGGCGAGATTTAAACCAGCGCCTATACTGCCGTATTCCAGTGGATTATCAGATAGGCGGGCTACCCATATACCGGTTACATGGAGAGGAGTGATTACACTATACAAAAAGACACCGTTTACTTCAAGTACATATTAATCAACATGTGTAGAAGAAACCATCCATGTTCAATTATACCTAGTGATCCATTGGAGCATTCACGTTCAGTGAATTTCTTTACATCATCCGGTTTTATGCCTGGCATGTAGAATGCTACGGGTACAGGGTCATCTGTATGAGATCTCTTACTTGGCGGGGTAGCGTGATCGCTCGTTACAAGTATAGCTATGTTATCTAAGTATTCGAGTAATGGTTGTACATAATAAGTATCTATCTCTTCTATACGTTGTACTTTAGCTTCAAAACTACCATCATGACCTGGTTCATCGGGGCCTTTTAAATGCACATAAACAATGTCACTTTCATCCAGTGCTTTGAGAGTTTGATTCAGTCTAACTTCATAATCTGCTCTTGGATTACCTGTCGGCGGCTCCATTGTTACTACTTCCGCGCCGAAAACTCTACCAATACCCACTTCTACTGGCATCTCTGCGAGTACAGTAAACTTAGCATTGTATTTTAGGCTAAGTGATGTCACTTGAGGTATATTTCCACCTGCATCTCTTAATAGTAATGCATTAGCTGGTAATAGTCCCCTTTCGATTCTTTTCTTGTTTACCGGGTGATCTACGAGTATTTCCACCGATTTCCTGAAAAATACGTTTGCAAGTTCAGCTGTTATTTTAGCTTCATCGGTATCTTCTAGTGGTTTTATATCCTCTAAGTAGAGTGATGGTTTACTGACAGCTACACTTACAAGTCCTTTCCTAGCATAAGCAGGATCATTATTACTAACCATTGGTGAAAGTCTTCTACTCTTACTACCAATGATTACCACTGCTCTATGACCAATAGTCGCCACCACCCTAGCATAGCCATCATGTACTCCTAGATCCAAGTTATCCAGTGCACTTGCAAGTGTTTTTGCTTCACTTGTCTCTAAGTTTCTTCCCACTCTTCTATCAATGATCTTGAAAGTAACCGGATCTATTGTAGCAAAGTTTGCTCTAAAAGCAACTTCGTGGTTCTCCCTAATATGTAAGCCAGCACCCAGCGCTTCTAAAACACC
>OFGS01000273.1_pt1 | contig 11455 bp, 10 predicted proteins | sample 1521851 | NCBI WGS metagenome assembly OFGS01 (sample SAMEA3142070, study PRJEB24117) | hot springs metagenome
AAGGGGTTGTTGAAAACATTCTGCCTGGTATGGATGCAGCTTTTGTCAATATTGGTCAGGAGAAAAACGCTTTTTTGTACCTTGGAGACGTGAACAGGCTTGAGTTTGGTGATACCGACGAGTATTACGAGATAAAAACAAATCCGCTTGCCCTAAGGTGTGGCCAGGAAATAGTTGTGCAGGTAATAAAGGAAGGGTATGACCAGAAAGGCCCTCGGGTTACCACAAATATAACGTTGCCGGGAAGGTACTTGGTTCTCTTGCCGAGCACAGAATATGTTGGCGTATCAAAGAGGATTGAGAGTGAAGAAGAAAGACAGAGACTCAAAGAGATAGCATGCAGGCTAAAACCAGAGGGAATGGGACTTATTGTCAGGACTGCGGCAGAAAGCAAGAGCGAGGAGATTTTGAAAAGTGAGCTTGAGTTTTTAAAAAATATGTGGGGGAGAATAAAACAGAAAAGCTGCCAGAGCGCCCCTGTGCTTCTTTACAAAGACTATGACCTTGTGTTCAAAGCTGTCAGAGATATGTTCACCAACCAGGTTGACAGGTTTGTAATAAATGATAGGAAAAAATATAACAAAATAATGGAATTTTTATCCTCTTATGCTCCAAGCCTCAAGAGTAAAGTTGAGTATTTTAACCTTGCAACAAATATATTCGAATATTTTCAGATAGAGCAAAAGCTTGCAAAGGCTCTTTCTAAAAGAGTGTGGCTAAAAAGCGGTGGGTATATAGTAATAGACGAGACAGAGGCTTTAACTGTCATTGACGTCAACACAGGGAAGTATGTTGGCAAGACAGATGTTGCAGAGACAATTTTAAAGACAAACCTTGAAGCTGCACATGAGATTGCAAGGCAGCTAAGACTCAGAGACATTGGTGGAATAATTATAATTGACTTTATCGACATGAAAAATCCAGAACATCAGAAGATAGTTTTAGACGCTTTGAAAGAGGCTCTCAAGAGAGACAAGACAAAAACAGTGGTTGTTGACATAACGCCTCTTGGGCTTGTTGAGATGACAAGGAAAAAGATAAGACAAAGACTTTCGTGTGTGATGCAGTCAAGCTGTCCTTACTGTGAGGGGACAGGCAAGATTTTATCTCCAGAAAGTGTTGCGTTTAAAGTGCTGAAAGAGATTGAGTGGTATTGCAAAAACAAGGTAGAAGACAAGTTCTTTGTTGAGATAAACACAAAAGTATGTGAGATTTTAAGAAAGGGTGAAATTGACAGGATAAAAGAGATTGAGCAGAAGTACAAAAAGAAAATCTATGTAAAAGCATCTTCAAATATTCACATAAATAAGTTTACCATATGCCCTGTCAAGGATGAGGACCATTACATGGCGTTGTGTGGTTGGCTTTGTGAAGGAGATGAAGTTTTGGCGTTTGTTGAGGAGGAAGATAGGTTCAATCCAAAAAATGCGGTTGGGTATGTGAACCAGAACAGAATAGAGCTTGATGATGCATCTGACCTTGTTGGCAAGTACATCTATGCAAAGGTTGAAAAGGTGTATGGAACACTTTCAAAAGGAAAGATTTTGGATGTGTATGAGGTTGATAAAGAGGATGTGAAAGAGTTTTAATTTGGTTGAAAAAAATATGTTTTTTTTGATAAAATAGAAGAGCAAATTTTTAAATCGGAGGGAAGCTGATGGTTGAGGCAGGCGATTTTCGAAGAGGATTAACAATAGAGTATGATGGTCAGATATTTCAGGTAATTGAATTTTTGCACGTAAAACCTGGCAAAGGCGCAGCTTTTGTTAGAACAAAACTTAAAAATATAAAGACAGGTGCTGTGATTGAAAAGACGTTTAGACCGGATGAGAGAATGCCTCTTGCTCACATTGAAAGAAGAGAGATGCAGTATCTTTACAACGACGGTGAGCTTTACTATTTCATGGACACACAGACATACGAGCAAATTGCGCTAAATCAAGAGATGGTTGGCGATGCTCTAAAGTTTGTGAAAGAGAACATGACAGTGACTGTGCTTTCCCACAACGGTGTTGTGTTTGGTGTTGAACCACCAAGATTTGTTGAGCTTGAGGTAATTGACACAGAACCAGGCTTTAAAGGTGATACTCAGACAGGTGCAACCAAACCCGCAAAGGTTGAAACAGGCGCTGTAATCCAAGTGCCTCTTTTCATCAATATTGGTGACAAGATAAAGATTGACACATCAACAGAAGAGTATCTGTCGAGAGTGTAATTGATTTGACATTTTTTCAATTATATGCTTTGTGTATAAACTATTTTTTATGGGTAAATATTATGTATAGACAAGGTTATTCTGTTTTTTAGGAGGATACTTTAATGGAAAATTTGTATGAAAAGGTTGCATATTTGAGAGGGCTTGCAGAGGGTCTGGGCATAAATGAGGATTCAAAAGAAGGCAGGCTGCTTCTGAGCATCATTGATGTGCTTGACGAGTTTGCAGATGCGATAAACGAACTTGATGTCAAGCAGGCAGAGCTTGAAGATGTTGTTGACTCAATTGATGAGGATTTGGAAAAGTTAGAAGATGAAGTGTATGAAAACTATGATGAGGACTATGATGACTACTATGATGAGGAAGATGACGAGGACTTGGTGGAAGTGACCTGTCCAAACTGCAAGGTGACATTTTATTTAGAAGAAGACGAGTACTTAAACGAGGACGAGATTGAATGCCCGAACTGCAACGAAGTGATATATCTTGACGAACTTGAAGAAGAGTTTGACGATGAAGAGTACGATGAGGAATATGAAGATGAAGAGGACGATGAGAACAAAAAAGATAAATAGAGATTCTGCAAAAGAAGGTTTTGGCCGGTGCTTCTTGCCGGCTTTTTGTTTATATTACAAGTTTTTGCCATGAGAAGTTGTTTTAAATAGACAAAAATATTCTATTTTTATGTGTTCAAAATGTATAATAATAAGATTGTCAAATTATTGACATTGTCTGATACATTGGATATAATCAACTTAAAACACATTGAGTTTTTTGAAAGGGGTAGAGTTTAAATATGAGAAAACCAAAGCTTTTGATGACACCTGGTCCAACTCCGCTTCCACCTGAGGTTATTGCTGCCATGTCACAGCAGATTATTCACCATCGCACAAAAGAGTTTGGGGAAATCTTTTCAAGAGTGAATGAAAATTTAAAAAAGGTGTTCCAGACAAATAACAATGTTCTTACATTTGCTGCGTCTGGGACAGGTGCGATGGAGGCAAGCGCTGTCAACTTCTTTTCTGAAGGCGACACTGTTTTGGTGGTGTCAGTGGGGGTTTTTGGGGATAGGTTTATAAATATATGCAAGACATTTGGTCTAAATGTAATTGAAAAGAAATATCCTTATGGTGATGTAGCAAATATTGATGAGGTAATTGAAATTATTGAATCTAACAAGGATATAAAAGGTGTGTTTATAACACACAACGAGACATCAACAGGTGTTACAAATCCTATTGAAAAGCTTGCAAGGTATCTCAAAAATATAGACAAGATTTTAATTGTTGATGCAGTAAGCTCACTTGGTGCAATTGATTTGAAGACTGATGAGTGGGGCGTTGATGTTGTTGTTACAGGCTCTCAGAAAGCTTTGATGTCCCCGCCAGGACTTGCTTTTGTCTCTGTATCAGAAAAGGCATGGGAGTTTTACAAAAAGTCTCAGCTAAGAAAATTTTACTGGGACTTTAAAAAGTATCAGGACAACCTCTTAAAAGAGAGCCAGGACACTCCGTTCACACCTGCAGTTACTTTAATCAGGGCTGTTGATGTGGGACTAAAACTTATTTTGGACTATGGACTCGAGAACAATTTCAAAAGACACACAAGACTTGCACATCTTACCCAGCTTGCAGCTGAAAAACTAAACTTAGAGCTTCTGCCAAAGAAAGAATACTCATCTGCAGTCATCACTGCAATCAAGTCACCAGAGGGTGTGGATATAGAAAAGGTAAGAAAGATAATGAATCAGAAATATGATATAATGGTAACAGGAGGACAGTCTACTTTAAAAGGAAAGATTATAAGAATTGGTCACATGGGATATGTTGACGAGTTTGACCTTTTGAAAACAATCGAATGCTTTGAGCTTGCACTCTTAGAAGTAGGCTATAGAAACTTTGAAGTTGGAGAGGCTACAAAAGCTGTGCTTCAGGAAATTGCTAAGGGGGTAAGGTAGATAAATGAAGGTTTTGGTGACTGAGAGGATTGCAAAAGAAGGTATAGAGATTTTGAGAAATGAAGGAATTGAGGTTGATGAAAGGCTTGGGCTTTCGCATGAGGAGATTTGCAATATAATCGGCGAGTATGATGCTCTGATTGTCAGAAGTGCAACAAAAGTAAACGAAGAGATGATAAAATGTGGCAAGAACTTAAAAGTGATTGCGAGAGCCGGTGTTGGTATTGACAATGTGGATGTAGAGGCAGCAACAAAACAGGGGATTATTGTTGTGAATGCTCCAGATGGCAACATTATGGCAGCTGCCGAGCTTACAATTGGTCTTATATTTAGCATATTCAGGTACATCCCACAGGCGTACATGTCTTGTAAGCAGGGTGATTTTAGAAGAAACAAGTTCAAAGGTGTTGAGCTTTATGAAAAGACAGCGGGAATTATCGGGTTTGGCAAGATAGGAGCGCTTGTTGCAGAGCGACTCAAAGCTTGCGGGATGAGAGTTATTGCATACGACCCATACGTTTCTGATGAAAAGTTTAAAAAATATGGCGTTGAAAAGGTTGACTTTGATACTCTCTTGAAAGAGTCTGACTTAATTACTATTCACACACCAAAGACAAAAGAGACGTACAACCTCATTTCAGAAAAAGAGTTCAAAAAGATGAAAAAAGGTGTCAGAATTGTAAACTGTGCGCGCGGCGGTGTTATAAACGAAAATGACCTTTACAATGCGATAAAAGAGGGTATAGTCGCAGCAGCAGCACTTGACGTCCTTGAAAAAGAACCTAATTTTGAGCTTGAAAAGCAAGACTTCTACAACCCGCTTTTAGAGCTTGACAATGTGGTAATCACACCTCATCTTGGAGCATCGACACAGGAAGCTCAGGTAAATGTGGCTGTATCTGTTGCAAAAGAGGTTGCAGCGGTGTTAAAAGGCGGCATTGCTAAAAATGCTGTTAATCTTCCTGCATTTGAAAAGGAAAAGCTTGAAGAGATTATGCCATATTTGGAGCTTGCTGAGGCAATGGGCAAGATTTTTATCCAGGCAGAGAGAGCTTTTGCAAATAAAATAGAAATTGTGTACAGCGGTCAGATAGATGAGAAAGCAACAACATGGCTCACACGTGCACTTTTAAAAGGCTATCTTGAATTTTCGGTACAGGACACTGTCAACTATGTAAATTCCCAGCTTTTGGCAAAAGAACAGGGAATTGAAGTTATTGAGAGCAAAAAAGAAGAAAGCGGAAAGTTCAAGAACATGATAACCGCAAGGTTTACAACCAGCGAGAAAGTTTTAGAGCTTTCTGGAACAGTTTACAACAATGAAGGTAGAATCATAGATTTCTTTGGTTACAAGGTTGATTTCAAGCCAGAAAAGTACATGCTCCTTATCCAGAACATAGACAAACCAGGTATGATTGGCAGAATTGGTACTATTGTTGGTGAATATGGAATTAACATTGCTACAATGCAGGTTTCGCGCAACAAAAAAGGTGAAAAAGCTGTTATGGTATGCGAGATAGACGGTGCTTTGCCTGATGAGGCTGTGGAAAAACTTAAAAATACAGATGGAATTTTGAGAGTTACGATGGCAAAACTGTAAGAGTTGCATTTTAAAAAGCCAAAAATTACAAAATAGAAAGGATTATGGTATAAGATGGCTAACATCAAAGGTTTTAGAGGTTTGAGATATTCATCTGAAGTTGAGCTTGACAGATGTATATGTCCGCCTTATGACATAATTTCTGAGGATGAGAGAGAAGAGCTTTATAAAAGAAGCGAATATAACATCGTAAGAGTGGAATTTGGAAAAGAGTTTGAAGGTGATGATGAAGCTAACAACAAGTTTACACGTGCAAAAGAGTATTTAAGTTGCTGGATTCAGAATGGTATATTGAAATTTGACCCTCAAGAGAGCGTATATGTCATTGAACAGGAGTTTGAAGTTGAGGGAAAGAAGTATATAAGAACAGGTTTGATAGTACTTCTTGAGCTTGTTGAGTTTGAAAAGGGAATTGTAATTCCCCACGAGTTTACACTTTCAAAGCCTAAACAGGAAAGGCTTGAGCTTTTGAGACATACAAGAGCAAATATAAGCAGTATATTTGGGCTTTATGAGGACAAGACAAAAGATGTAAAGAGCATTCTGGACCTAATTAAATCGAGAAAAGAAGATGTTGCTTACAATGGTATTGGCACATACGAAAAAATGTGGGTTGTCTCTGATGGTAAGATTATAGAAGAGTTGAAAAAACTATTTAGCGACAAGAAGATATTCATCGCAGATGGTCATCACAGGTATGAAACTGCACTTGAGTTCAAAAAAGAGATGCAGCAAAAGGAAGGCATAAGACAGGATGCAGATTACAACTACATAATGATAACACTCACTGCCTTGGAAGATGAGGGAATTGTGATTTTACCGACGCACAGGATTGTGCTTTCCTCAAGCATTGAAGAGGATATTTTTGTGGAAAAGCTAAAAATTTATTTTAACATCGAAACTGGAGAGTACGAGGTTCTGAAAAGAAAGTTAGAAGAGAAAAAGAAATATGCGTTTTTAGTGTACACATACAACAAAAACTTTTATTTGATAACACTAAAAGACCCTGAAAATGCTCTAAAGGATGTGGAAGGGAGTAGGGCTTACAAGAACCTTGATGTTGTTGTTCTGCAGAAGCTCATTTTAAATAAAGTACTTGAGATTACAGATGAAGATATACTGCATCAGAGAAATCTAAAATACACAAAGTCGGACAGAGAATTGATTGAAATTGTAAATAAAGGAGCTAAATACGGATTTATTCTAAACCCAACACTTGTTGAAGAGTTAAAAGAAGTGTCTTTGAGTGGCGAAAAAATGCCACAAAAGTCAACCTACTTTTATCCAAAGCTCATGACAGGAAATGTTATATTTGTTCATCAAAAGTGAACAATAGCTTTTAAAAATGTCAGTGGTTTGGATATTGATACCTGGGCATATTAGTTTAGGTTTCAATGTCCAAACCGTTTTTTGTATTTTATGTTCAAAAAAAGAGAAAGGAGAAAGCGTAAAAGATGATAAAGCTTGTTGCAACAGACCTTGACGATACACTTTTATCAAAGGATTTGACGGTGACCGAGAAAAATCTCAAGGCCATAGAATTTTTAAAGCAAAACGGCATAATTTTGATTTTAGCTTCAGGAAGGTCCTATCCATCTGTGAAGAAGGTGGCATATGACCTTCAAAATTTTTACCCAATGATAACATACCAGGGCGCACTTGTTTATGACCCGAAAAATGACAGAAAGCTTTATGGCTGCGAAATTAAGCCAGAGGACGCAAAAGAGCTTGTAAGGCTTGCCAAAGATGAAGGAATTCATGTTCACATTTACATTGACAATATATGGTATGTTGAAGTGATGAACGAAAAGACAGAGTATTACAAAAACCTTACTAAGCTTGAACCCCACAGGGTTGAGAACTTTCTTGAATTTATAGACAGGCCTGTCACAAAGGTTTTGTTTTTCGATGAGCATGAAAGATTGAAAGCTTTAAAAGAAAGGCTTCCCAAGGATTTTTCAAAGAAGTTTAACATAATGTTTTCAAAGCCCTTCTTTTTGGAATTTACAGATATCAATGTTTCAAAAGGGAATGCTCTTAAGTTTTTGACAGAGTACTACGATTTAAAAAGAGAAGAGGTCATGGCAATTGGAGATGGTGACAATGACATTTCAATGATTGAATATGCAGGCGTGGGCGTTGCCGTTGGAAATGCCACAGAAAGCTTGAAAAGTGCTGCTAATTTTGTAGTAGTAAGCTGTGATGAGAGCGGGTTTGCTGAGGCAATTGAAAAAGTATTCAATGTCCATTTTTAAGTTTTCACTCATATAATAGCATAAGAAAGAGAAAAACCGATAAGTTGATAAGAAAACGAGGGCTAATTTAAAAATTTAAAGGAAAATGATATTTTTTAAAAAAATATATTGACTTTTGAGACAAATCTGCTAAAATAAATTCTGTTACTTGAAAAGAGTAAATTCCAAGAAGGAGGTAGAGAAGATGCACGCATTGGGCAGGCACATAATAGCAGAGCTGTACGGGTGTGACAAAGAAGTGCTCAACAATCGCGAGCTGATTGAGAAGATAATGGTAGAGTCAGCGCTCAAAGCAGGTGCAGAGGTAAGAGAGGTTGCGTTTCATAAGTTTTCACCACAGGGTGTAAGTGGCGTGGTTGTGATTTCTGAGTCACACCTGACAATTCACACATGGCCAGAGCTTGGCTATGCAGCAGTTGACGTATTTACATGCGGCGAGAGAGTTGACCCATGGCAAGCTTGCAATTACATCACAGAGATGCTCAAAGCAAGCCACATGACAACTACAGAGGTAAAAAGAGGTTTGTTCGAACAACCTGTCAAGGTAGCAAACCTGTAATAATACCTCCTTTTTGTTGATGGTATAGAAGGTAGTGTTAAAGTTTTGAAGGGATGTGGAACTGGGAACTCTATAAGGAGGATATGCCTTTTTAAATTGTATTACATTTTGAGGTTTTAGATGTATGAAAGAATACAAAAAGGGAAAAATATTTAACAGAAAGACCCCCTTTACTTAATAAAATATTTTTGGTGCACAGATAAGATTTTCTGTGCACCATTTTTTTTATTGTTCAGTTCTCTCAAGCCTCTCTTATGAGACCAAAGTACAGATCAAAGGTTTTGTTTATTCTTTCGCATACCAGAATTATAAAGTCATCATAAACTTCTTCGCTGCAAGCTTTATCTAATGCTTGATAATAATATGCACGTATTTCTTTTGGTATTATTGCAATAGGATATCCATTCCTCATAAGCTCTAAGTTCATCAAAAGTCTTGCTGTCCGCCCGTTCCCGTCAATAAAAGGATGTATTTTTACAAAGTCTGCATGAAGAATAGAAGCTTTTACTACCGGGTGTGCTTCGAGATTATTTATTCTTTCAACCAACTGGCTCATCAAATAAGGTACTTGTGTGTAGTCAGGAGGGGTGAAACTTGCTCCAGATATATATACATTCTCTTTTCTATAGACGCCAGCATTTTTGTCGTCAATTCCTTTGAGAATTAACTTGTGCAAACTCTTTATTTCCCATTCTGAAAGAGATGTGTTGTTTTTTATCAGCTCTTCTAAATATAAAATTGCTTCCTTATGATTAATAACTTCTAAGTGTTCTTTTAATGTTTTTCCAGCAACTGTTATGCCATTTTCCAGAACAACTTTTGTTTCATAAATTGTTAATGTATTTCCTTCTATTGCATTGGAATGGTATGTCCAGTCAAGAATAAGTTTTTCTTTCAAACTCTTTATGGAATTTTCAGGAAGAGGTCTTAAGGAGTCCAATTTTTCTTTTTTTTGACTAAGGATATCTAAAAATAGCTGAACATCTCTATTAAGTTCAAACATTTGTTTATTCCCTCTATTCTAAAGAGTAGATGATATATTATATTTTACCCTATTCTTCTTCACTTCTGAATATCAAATGTTCTATAATAATGTTATACTCAAAGAAAAGGGGGCTACTAGTTTTTGAAAGTTGTCTGCTACGGAGAGGTTTTAATAGATTTTTTGAATGTAAAAGATAACCTGTTTGAAGCAAACCCGGGCGGTGCTCCTGCAAATGTAGCAGCAGCAGTTGCAAAGTTTGGAGGAAAATCCTATTTAATCTCACAGGTTGGGAATGACATGTTTGGAAAAATGATTATAGATAGCCTTTCTGTCTGTGGTGTTGATATTTCAAATGTTAAAATGACAGATGAGTATTTTACAACACTTGCGTTTGTAAAACTTGATAGCAGGGGCGAGAGGTTTTTTTCGTTCTCAAGAAAATATGGTGCAGATGTTTACCTGAGAGTGGAAGATATTGATATGAATATCGTAAAGTCAGCTGATATATTTCACTTTGGCTCACTTACAATGACATATGAACAAAACAAAAGAACCACCTTAGAGCTTTTAAAGATTGCAAGACAAAGTGGCAGCGTCATCTCATATGACCCAAATTACAGAAGTAGCCTTTGGGAAAGCCAAAAAAAGGCTTTGGATACAATGATTGAACCTGTTGAGATTGGGTTTGTTGATATTCTGAAGATGTCTGAGGAAGAGGTTTTGCTATATGAAAAGGACGTAAATAACTTTTATAATAGAATAAAAGACAAGGTAAAGATTTTTCTTGTGACATTTGGCGAAAAAGGTAGTATGGTTTTCTTTAAGGAGAAGTCATATTTTGTTGATACAATAAAAGTTGATGTGGTTGACACAACAGGATGTGGAGACTGCTTTGTCGGCATGGTTTTGTATGAAATTTCAAAATCTTTGCCAATTGAAAATCTATCAGAAGATGAAATTGTTAAAATCGTAAGAAAGGCAAACATAGCAGGGGCTCTCTGTGCAACCAAAAAAGGTGCTATTCCTGCAATTCCTGAGTACACTCAAGTTTTAGAAAGACTTTGAAGTTCAAAAAGCCCTTTATTAAAAAATTTTTTGGGGGAAAGAATTATGAGAGCAATAATAACAGTTGTTGGCAAAGACAGAGTGGGGATAATTGCGGCAATTTCGACTCTTCTTGCTGATAATAATGTGAATATTTTGGATATTAGTCAGACAATCATGCAAGGATTTTTTACAATGATAATGCTTGTTGACCTTCAAAACTGCAAGATAAAGTTTTCTGAACTAAAAAATCTTCTCATAAAAAAAGGGCAGGAAATAGGCGTTGATGTAAATATGCAGCACGAAGACCTTTTCAATAGCATAAACAGGATATAGTAATTTTACTTTTTTGAGGAGATGAAAGCAGAATGTTTACATCGCAGGAGATAATTGAAACCATCAATATGGTGAAGCAAAGCAATTTAGATATTCGAACAATCACAGTGGGAATAAGCCTTTTTGATTGTAGCTCTGACATTCCCCAGAGGTTTATTGATAGCATGAGAAAAAAGATTATAAAATATGCGGGAAATCTCAAAAATGTGGCAAATGAGATTGAGGATATGTTTGGACTTCCAATTGTCAACAGAAGGGTTGCGCTAACACCTATTTCTCTTTTGACCTTTTCTTATTCATATGAAGACCTCATAAAGGTAGCAGTAGCCATTGATGAGATTGCTAAAGAACTTGAGGTTGACTTGATAGGTGGCTATTCTGCTGCTATTCACAAAAACTATGATGAAAATACAAGGAAATTTATATCTTCTATCCCAGATGCGCTTTCTTCAACAGATAGGCTATGTTCTTCGGTTGATGTTGGCACAACAAGGTCGGGTATTA
>OFGS01000274.1_pt1 | contig 11446 bp, 7 predicted proteins | sample 1521851 | NCBI WGS metagenome assembly OFGS01 (sample SAMEA3142070, study PRJEB24117) | hot springs metagenome
TCATTGTCTGAACACCGGATGTCGTGCCATTTACCAGAAAATATGCATACTGAGCACCAAACGCGCTTGCAAATAGTTTTTCAGCTTCATAGATGACACCAATTGGATTGTTTGCATTGTCTAAATCTTCCATGCCGTTTAAATCCATGAGCATGACGTTTTGCCCGACAAAATCGGTAAACTCTTTAAGACCTCTTCCATATTTGTGCCCTGGAACGTGGAACGGTATTATGTTCTTTTCAATATGTCTTTTTACAGCATCAAATAAGGGTGTTTTGCTCTGGTCCTCCTTTGTCACCTTATTCTGCCCTGCCTCCATTTCTTTCTCTATATTTTTTAATTTTCTGATTGATAATTATACCACACTGCAATTTTTTTAAAAGTACTTTTTTACTCAAAAGTTACGCGGTTCACGCCCTCAATCAGATATAGGTCTGTTATAAGCTGGTTGATGTTGGTATCTGGCAAAACTAAAGCTTTATAACAAACCTTTTCAGTCTCTTCATGCATAAATTTAATATCCTTAATTGTCACAGAATGCGCAGTCAAAATTGAATCTATCTTTTGAATAGAACTTTTTAGATTGTGCCCCTCGACAATTATTGACCTTAAAATCCCTTTTGATACAAATTTTACTTCAAACTTTTTTAATAGAATCAAAGTAAGATATACAGCAGCTGTTGCTAAAAAAGCTCCTTTGTAATACCCAATTCCAATTGCAAGACCAATACACGCAACAGCCCACAGAGTTGCAGCAGTGGTCAATCCCTTTACTGTCGCACCATCTTTTATAATTGTCCCTGCACCCAAAAAACCAATTCCTGAGATGACCTGAGCCCCAAGCCTTGCAACATCTATGTTTGCATGCCCTTTGTAATAAATATCATAGATATACTCAGATGTCATCATAACAAGCGTTGAACCTACACACACCAAAATGTGCGTTCTGAAACCTGCCGGTCTGTGGACATTTTCACGTTCAATGCCAATAAGTCCACCTGCTAAGATTGCAAATATGATTTTCAATATATCCTGCAGCATTCAAAATTCCCTCTTTAGGATGTGAGATTATACTTATATTTTATACTACATAATTTAAGAAAATTAAAGAGGCTGCTCACCATTTTTTAACTTTCGGAAAGCAGCCTCCTCCGGCAAACTTTATTATTTTGTCCACAATTCAATATTCTGCTTAATTCTCTTTGTATAATATTCTTCAACTTTGCTGTTGCCAAGTTTCTCAAAACCAGCTAAAAATTCGTTCCATACCTTATCAAAATCCTTTTCTTTTGCCATTACAACTTTTGGAATGGTTGAAAGTGTATAATTCCAAATTTTATCGTTTATTGTTTTGATATTAGGATCATCAATTGAAATCATCCACAGATATCCCCACGTTTTTTCTGGATATTCATTTGATTTTGGGAACAAGTCCTTCCAAATCTCAGCTTTGTATGCTGAGAGAACTTTCTTTTCAACATCACTATAGTTCTTTCTTATATCTTCTTTCCTTGTATCAGGTGCAATTGGATTTCCTGTTGAATCAATATACGTATTGGGCAGTCTTGGGAATGGATAAAGGTATGCACCAATCCCAGTCTTTTTAGAGAACGTTGGGTCTGTTTTTCGCATCTGGTCAATTTTTGAAAGAAATACTCTTTTACCATTTACATATGTGTGATGAACTCCTTCTATTCCCCACTGTCTTAAGATATTTGCATCTTCTGTGCACATCCAATCTAAAAATTTAATGGCTCTTACCTTGTCCTTGCACTTGACAGTTATTGCAACACCCCAGCCACCTGTGTATCCAACCTTAACATCGGGCGGAGCCTGTTTAATCTTTTCGTTTACTGTAACAGGATAATAACCATATGTGTATTCATATTTTCCTGCTTTCTTAAGTGCTGTAATAGGCTCGCTCACAGCCCAGCCAGCATCAATCAAAGCAAGCACTCTTCCCGATGCAATCTTTGCTTTGTACTGGTCATCCTTTTGAACAAATGTTTCTCTATCAAGAATTCCAGCATTCCACAAGTGATTTAACCATTTGAAATATTCTTTTTCAATAGGTCTTTTATAATGTCTAATTACCTTTAAAGTCTTTGGATCAACATAAAACTCTCCATCATCAGGTGCACCAGTTGCTATAAATGCTGGATTTGTTACAGAAATAACCGTTCTCCAGTCATCAGCAGAAAGTGTCAGAGGAATGGTTGGAAGACCGTCTGTTGTAGGATGTTTTTTCCAGTAATTTACTATGACATTTTCAAAATCTTTTATTGTCCTAATCTTAGGATATTTCTGCTCAATTACTACTCTGTGCTGAACCATAAAACCGCCATTTACATCCAGTGTTGCATCATTATCTGTTGTTATTCCCAAGCAATAGATATGCGGGTCTTGAGGACTCCATCTGAGCCTTTTAAGATTTTTGCCATATGCCTTTTTGATATTAGGACCGTATTTTTCTATTAAACTATCCAGCTGTACAATACCACCGGCATTCTTAAGAAGCTGCAAATCCCCCTTTGCATAAACCAAATCCGGGTAGTCACCACTTGCTGCCATAAGCTGAAGTTTTTGTTGACCACCTTGTGCAACAGCATACTCGATTTTAAGCGTTACACCTGTAAGTTCTTTTATTTTTTGTGCAACAGGAGATTTAAATCCATCGTCGTTTGGATTGACTTCAGCGTTATACATTGTAAAGGTAATTGGTTTTTTAGCCTCTGGCGTAGGTTTTAGAGGATGGACAAGCTTTGAACTACCAGCATTCCCAACAAAGCCAATTCCTAAAACAAAGCTTACAACCACTACAATTGATAAAACCGAGAGTAACTTTTTTGAAATTCTCATAGCTCATTTAACCCTCCTCATTTTTTGTTTTATGCTAAAAGCTGGTTTTTACCAGCTAAAAGCCATAGATTTTTCTAACTCTTTACAGCACCAATTGTCATACCATGAATAAAATATCTCTGAACAAATGGATACACGAACAATATTGGCAAGGTTACAATTATGGTCATAGCCATTCTGAGAGAATGAGGGGTTACCTTCATTGTTCTGTTAGGGTCAAGATTGCTGTAGTAATCTACCTGAGATGAAGATGCTGCATTTGACAAAATCTTTTGAAGTTCATATTGCAAGGTTGTGAGCTTTGGTTCACTTGAGCAATAAAGATATGTATCAAACCATGAGTTCCAGTGCCCCACGGCAATGAATAAGCTTATTGTTGCGATTACAGGTGCACAAAGTGGCAATATTATCTTCCAGAATATCAAAAAGTCATTAGCACCATCTATCATTGCAGACTCTTCTACATCAGCTGGAATGCCTTCCATGTAAGATTTTATGACAATCACGTTAAACGGACTTATAAGCCCGGGCAGAATGTACACAAGGAAATTGTTCATAAGTCCAAGACCACGCATGAGCATATACTCTGGAATAAGTCCCCCGCTCACGTACATGGTTATAATAAACATTATCGAAACAGCTTTTCTTGCAATAAAATCCTTTCGGTTTATAACATAGGCAACCATTGCAGATGAAAGTACTCCTAAAACTGTTCCAGTTACTGTTCTTAATACAGTTATAAACACAGCCCATGGAATTTGAGGATAATTTAAGGTTTCTATGTAATTTACCAATGTAAATTTTCTGGGAAAAATAGTTATTCCACCTTTTATTGCATCGTAAGGGTCATTTAGTGATACAGCAAGGACATGTAAAAATGGATATAAGGTTACAATTGCTAAGACTATCATTAACGTGTAATTAAAAATCTCAAATGCTATGTCGCCCACTGTCTTCTTTTTCATCTTAAAAAGCCTCCCACATCGTTTTCCAATTTTTAACTACATCATTCTATAGCCAGTTGTCTTTTTAGAAAGCCAGTTTGCAAAGATCAAAAGCGTAAGACTTAAAACTGACTTGAATACCCCCGCAGCTGTGCCAAAAGAATATCTGCCTGTACCAATTCCGTACGAAAGAATATAAAGGTCAATGACATCTGCCACATCCCTTGTTGCAGCTGTTCTTAAAAGAAACTGTCTTTCAAAGCCTATATTGATTATATTTCCTATGCTTAAAATAAGAAGAACAATAACGGTCGGCATTATTCCGGGAAGGGTAATACTTATCATTTTTCTAAACCTTCCTGCACCATCAACAGTTGCTGCCTCGTAAAGTTCGGGATTTATTGAAGTGATTGCTGCTAAATAAATTATCGTGTTCCAGCCAAGTTCTTTCCAAATATCAGAAAATGTAACTATCCACCAAAAATAACGCGGTTCTGCCATAAACATAATTGGGTAATTTGTCAAATGGAGTTTTTGCAAGATTTGATTTATAATACCGCTTGGAGACAAAATCTCACTTACCAAACTTGCAACAACAACCCATGAAACAAAGTGGGGAAGGTATGAAATTGTTTGGACAGTCCTCTTAAACGCCATATTCTTTATTTCATTTAAAAGCAAAGCTAATATTATCGGTAGCGGAAAACCAAATACTAATCCCATAATGCTCATTACCAGTGTATTTCGCATAGCCTTATAAAAATCTGGGTCTTGGAACATCTCTGCGAACCATCTTATCCCTACCCATTCTTGTTGCCAAATTGGTTTTCCAGGTCTGTAATCTTGAAAAGCCATTATCCATCCCCACAGGGGTATGTATCTAAATATTATTAACCAAACAATAAATGGGAATACCATTAAGATTAAATATCTTTGTTTCCACAATGTTTTGGTTAATTTAGATTTATTCATTTATAAACCTCCAAGGTTTTCTGTTTATTTTTTTGAATCTTGCTTGCAATTATAATTCTAAAATCAAAAATTAAAAACTCATACCCCAATATTTTGACATGTTATACCCGACAGTTTTGTTTTGTCTTACCCACAAAAAAATAAAAGCCTTTCAGAATAGGCCTTTCAAGAAGCTCAAGATTAATTTTTTTCTTCATTTTTATTCCCTACTTTGTATTCTTTTGGTGAACATCCCACATATTTTTTAAATCTTGAACAAAAATAATCTATATCCTCATACCCAACTTTCCTGGCAACTTCAGAAACCTTTTCGCCACCTTTTAGAAATTCTTTTGCTTTTTCAATTCTTACTTTTTCGACGTAGGATGAAAAGTTTTCACCAAAAGTCCTTTTGAAAAGTTTACTAAAATAAGAGGTATTATAACCAAAACTCTCTGCCAAAGCCTCAAGCTTTATATCTCTGAAATAGTTCTTTTTTAAAAACTCCTCAATTTTATCCTTAAAGTCTTCTGAATAAAGTTTTCTTATTCGTTCTGAAATCATAACAAAATAGTATTTTACAAGACCTTTCAGTTCTGTTAAAGTTTTTTGTAAAAATAGATTTCTGAAAACTTCTTGAGAGAGGTATCCTTCTACAACTTTTTTATACTCTTCATTTTGAGACAACTTATATAAAACCTCAACAAAGAAATTATAAAAGTCACTCTTTGCTTCCCCCTCAGAAACATCTTTTTCTATCAAGTTATTTGCTTTTATCTCTAATATTTCATTTATTTTGGCAAAGTTGCCAAGTTCAATAGCAACTGCCAAATCAGAAGCAAATCTTTTGTTATCAAAACTTCTTTCACCTGTATCTCTTTGGAAAAATACTTCTTTTGTAAATATTAATCCACGATACCCCAATAAAAACCTTTTCTTTAAAAGTTCATTCGCTTCTCTAAAAGACTTTGGTATTTCACTATAATTTTCTACTTCACTTCCAATTGAAATAATAATTTGACCACCAGTATGTTTCATAAGAGTATCCTTTAAAATATTAATACTTCTCCCATTGAATGGATAATAAAAATCCTTGAAAAGTATACAAATATTGTTGTTAATTATAACAGAAAAACCGCACATATTTTTTTCTAAAAAACCATCCACTTTTTCTTTTACATATAAAACTTTTTGACTTATCTCACAACAGCTCAAATTTTCCTCGAGCAGCTGAACTATAGCAACTTGATATTTTTTCCACGGAAGCTGAAGTTCAAAAAATTTATTTATATAGTCTATTTCGCTATTGCTCAAAGCCCCAAATATTAGTTTTTCAATTGCTTTCTCCTTAGTCAATTTTTTTGTACTTGAAATTATCTGTGTTACTTCAAACTCTTCTTCCAGTTTTTGTTTTATGATTTTTAACTTTTCTTCAAGAAGGTTTTTATCAACAGGTTTTAAAAGATAACCCTCAACTCCAAGTTCTACAGCCTTTTGAGCATATTCAAACTCCGAATAACCAGAAAGGATAACAATCTTGGTTGACAGATTTTTTTCTTTTACTTTCTGTATAAGTGAAAGTCCATCAATCCCAGGTATTCTTATATCAATTAAAGCAACCTCAGGATTTATTTCGAGCAGTTTCGAAACACCATCTACACCATCATATGCAACAGCAACTATTTCAAATCCAAGTGCACTCCAGTCTAAAATCTTTTTCAGCCCTTCAATAATTATCGGCTCATCATCAATTAAAACTACTTTAAACAAATTCTATTCATCTCCTTTCCTTGGAACAGTTATTTCAACCACTGTTCCACTTTCAAATTTACTTTTGACTAAAAATTCAAATTCATTACCATAAAACAATTTCAACCTTGTGTATACATTTTTAAGTCCTACATGAGCATCTTTTTGATCTGACTTGAGCCTTGAAATAAGCTTTTCGTATTCATCTTCCTTCATTCCAATTCCATTATCCTCAACCTTAATTACTATTTTTTCTTCTCTTTTGAAAATTCTGATACTAATATAACCCTTTCCAACTTTAGGTTCAATTCCGTGCTTAATCGAATTCTCTACAAGAGGTTGTATTATAAAAGGTAGTATCTTATAATCAAAAAGTTCTTCATCAACCTGAATATCAAAATCTATTCTATCTCCAAATCTGAATTTTTGAATCTCCAAAAACTGTTGAACAAATTCTACCTCTTCTTTCAATGAAATCAGTTCTGAACTTACTGTTATGCTTCTTCTTAACAGGTTACTCAGAAGATATACAATGTGTGAAATTTCTTCTTGTCCGTTACAAACTGCTTTCATTCTTATTGCTTCAAGGGTATTAAAGAGAAAGTGAGGATTTATCTGGCTTGATAGCATTTCAAACTGAATCTCCCGTTGTTTGGTGAGTATTTGTTGTTTTTGAATCTCTGCTAAATAAACCTGTTCAATAAGATTTTTAATATTTTTTGCCATTTCACTTACATTTTCTGCAAGCTGACCTATTTCATCTTTTCCCAGAATTTCTATGCTGGTGTCAAGGTGCCCATGTGAAATCTGATTTACTTTTTCATTTAATACAGTTAACCTGTCAGTAATAAACTTTGAAAAAAGAAGCATCAAGAATAAAGAAATTAATAAATCTGTTGTTATCACACCAAACGCAAAAAGTGATATTCTATTTGGTACCTTAAAAATTTCTTTTTTAGAGAAAAAAGAAATAATTTTTAAGTAATTGCCACTTGTTACATTCGGCATAATAGTTCCAACAAAAGCCATAAAATCTTGCTGGTTTATCTTGACACTCTCAACTAACCTATCATCCCCACCAAAAGGTGTTATATCTATACTTTTACCAACCAAATTTTGATCGTTTGCTGCAACTATGGTTCCTTTATCAGTAACAACAATGGTGTTTCCGTTTTGAGAGAGAATCTCATCAATTCTTTCCTTTTTTATGTAAATTACCATTACACCAAGTTTCTCTCCAAAAGAATTCTTAATTAGCCTTACCAAACTAAAATAATACTGTGGTCTGAAGGGGTCATTATCAAAGACAAGTTCCCATAATATTTTACCATCTTTTTCAACTGCATAAACAAACCACTTTTGTCTTCTAACAAAGTCATCTATTTTCACAAACTCCCCTGTCTCGAGAAGTGTTGGATTAAAAGCAAATACTCTAATAGCATGAATATTTTTGTAATATATGGAGATCAAATTAGAAAATTCTGTATACGATGTATAATCTTCATATAGCTTTGATATGTCATTATACTCAGTAGAAAGTATACCTAATAATTTTTTATCAAGGTATAGCTTGTTTGAAATATCCACAGCATTTTGTAAAACATCTAAGAGCTTATTTTTTACATCCTGGACGTTCCTTTTTGTATTACTCACTGCATTTTCCAAAGCAATAGAATGAAGATTTAAAAAAAGAATAATCCCCAAAATAATTTGGGGAATAAATGCTGATATGAGAAATGCCAGTATAAATTTTTTCCTCATTTGAAGATTTGTAAGAAGGCTTTTCATACCTTTCACCACACATAAAGCTGGTCATGTTTTCATTTTAGCTTAAAAATTTTTTCAAAAGCAATGGAAAAAATCAAATTACTTTCAATACAGCAGTATCGTCACTAATAATTACTCTGCTGCCTTTTTCTTTGACCTCTACACTTGCTCCCGATAAAGCTTCTATCTTGAATGAATCAAAGTACAAACTCCATGGTTTTTTCGTATCCTTTATCTTTGTCACATAAATAATATCTTTATCCCTTCTCACTTCAATTTCAACTTCTGCCTTACCTTCTGTATTTCTTACCTGAGACTTCACAGTTTTCCCGCTATCAATATGATAAACATTGAGCACCACATTATCAGCATAATCATAATCGGGTTTTGTGTCTACACTTCCCATTGGGATTATAGTATTTGGCCTTGCTAAAAGTGGAAGGCTAAAATAGCCGTGCTTTTCTTTTCTCCATCTGCCACCTTCAATCTTTTCTCCTGTCAGAATATTTGTCCAAATCCCTTCTGGCACATAATACTCAACATATCCATCTTCTGAAAAGACTGGTGCAACCAAAAGACTGTCTCCAAGCATATATTGCCTGTCAAGATAAAGGCATGCTGGGTCGTCAGGAAACTCTAAGACCATTGGTCTTAAAACAGGAATTCCTCTTTCTGTCGCTTCTACAGCCGCTGAAAAGATGTATGGCATAAGCTTGCATTTTAATTTTGTAAAGAACCTAAGTACATCAACCGCCTCTTCGTCATAAAGCCATGGAACTTTATAGGCAGAATTCCCATGAAGTCTGCTGTGAGAAGACAAAAGTCCAAATGCCACCCATCTTTTATAAAGGTCTGCTGTGGCTGTGCTTTCAAAGCCACCTATGTCATGACTCCAAAAACCAAACCCGCAAAGTGAAAGTGAAAGACCACCCCTGAGTGTTTCTGCCATGGACTCATATGAAGCCAAACAGTCTCCACCCCAGTGTACAGGAAATTTCTGGCTTCCTGCTGTTGCTGACCTTGCAAAGACAACTGTATTTGCGTTGCCAAATGCTTCTTGAAGGGTCTCATATACTGTCTTGTTGTAAAGATAGGTATAGTAATTGTGCATCTTTTCAGGGTCTGAGCCATCAAAGTATACAACATCTGTTGGAATTCTTTCACCAAAATCTGTCTTAAAACAGTCAACCCCCATTCTAATTAGATCTTTGAGCTTTTCTGCATACCACTTGCACGCCTCTGGGTTTGTAAAATCAACAATAGCCATACCAGGTTGCCAGCTATCTGTCTGCCAAATATCTCCGTTTGGTTTTTTTAGAAAATATCCTTTCTCTTTTCCCTCATCAAAAAGTTTTGAAAGCTGAGACACATAAGGATTTATCCAAACACAAATTTTAACTCCCTTTTCTTTTAATCTTTCAAGCATATTTTTCGGGTCTGGGAAAACTCTTTTGTCCCATTCAAAGTCAACCCAGTGCATATCCTTCATCCAGAAACAGTCAAAATGAAATACATGAAGTGGAATATCTCTTTCAATCATTCCATCTATAAAGCTTGTGACTGTATTTTCATCATAGCTTGTTGTAAAAGAGGTTGTAAGCCAAAGTCCAAAAGACCATGCAGGCGGAAGACTTGGCCTTCCTGTCAGCTTTGTGTAATTTTCTAAAACGCCTTTCATATCATTTCCGCCAATTATGAAGTATTCTAAATATTCTCCTTTTGTACTAAACTGTACCCTTTGTACATTTTCAGATGCAACTTCAAACGACACTCGCCCTGGATCATTTACAAAAACACCATAACCGCGGTTTGTGATATAAAAAGGAATGTTTTTATAAGCAAGCTCAGAAATTGTACCACCATCTTCGTTCCACATATCAACCACTTGTCCGTTTTTAACAAAAGGAGTAAACCTTTCGCCCAGCCCGTAAACGCACTCGCCAACACTCAAAGAAAGCTGTTCTCTCATGTAAGCAGTATTATCAGGCATGATTGCATAGCCAAAATATTTACAACCATTTTTTGTTAGATATTTATCTTGGTAGTAATATGTTACCCCCCATCCGCCTTTTTTATTAATGGTAGCTTTGAGCTTTCCACTTGTTATTACTATATTATCTGAAAAATCTTCTATTGAAGGACAGTATCCTTCTTCTTGATGAAATTCAAAATATGGCTTTTTATCCTTTTGTCCTTTGTAGTGCCAAATTTGCACTCTTATAACATCCTCAAAAGGTGAAGAGAATCGTATGGTAAAAACAGGACCTTGAAGTGTTTGCCCTCTGTTTGTAATGAAGTGAGCCGGTGCGAAAATAGTAACTGAATCTTTTGCAACTTCATAATCATACACATGAGCTGGATGATATAATCTTATTCCTTCTTTGACACGCCAAAAACCGTCTGTAAATTTCATCTTTAAAATCCTCCTTTAGAATACTACTTCAGTATTGTTGGTTTTAATAAAAAAATGTATTGTATATAAAAAATTCTATCACAACCACAACAAAATAAAAAGCTGCCGCTTTTCTAAAAATCTGCGGCAGCATTTCACCTATTGATAATATTTTATTTTTTCATCTTCATAACCTCTTTTGCTTTATTTACAATCTCCTCTGCTGTAAGCTTATAGTATTTTAGAACATCTTCAGGCTTACCTGATCTTCCAAACTCATCATTGACACCAACCATCTTAACAGGTACTGGATAGTTTTGAATCAAAACCTCAGAAACAGCACTTCCAAAACCACCAAGGATATTGTGCTCTTCTGCTGTGACAATGCAACCAGTCACTTTTGCAACATCTAAAATCAAATCAACATCAATTGGTTTTATGCACGGCATGTCAACAAGATATACTGAAATTCCCTCATCCTGTAACATTTTTGCAGCCTTTATAGCTTCATGAACCATAAGCCCTGTTGCCAGAATTCCAACATCTGTACCTTTTTGAAGAACAATGCCTTTGCCAAGAGTGAGCTTTAGCTCTCCCTTTTTGTAAATCTCATCAACACCGAGTCTGCCCAGACGAATATAAACAGGACCTTCATGCTCAATTGCAAGTCTTACACACTCATATGTGGATGCTGCATCAGAAGGAGAGAGTACAACCATACCCGGAATTACCCTCATCAAAGCTATATCTTCAAGCATCTGATGCGATGCCCCATCTTCGCCGA
>OFGS01000275.1_pt1 | contig 11441 bp, 14 predicted proteins | sample 1521851 | NCBI WGS metagenome assembly OFGS01 (sample SAMEA3142070, study PRJEB24117) | hot springs metagenome
GAATCTGTTCAGGGACAGGTAAGCCCATCCGTCCTGCATTTTCAACGATGGAAAGCAGTTCATTCGCTAAATAAAAAAAGATCGTCGCATCACGGAACAATCCATTCGTTCCAACTGCGCGATCAATCAAGTGTCCGACGGCTACAAGCACGAAAATCATAATTTTTTTCGGAATACGCTTGAAACCAACTGCACTTCTCAATGTTCCTTCTTTCGACGCTGCCAGGACACCCGTGACATAGTCCATGACGACAAATGCCAGCAAGATGCCGAGTAGTTCTGACCATCCGCCAAACAAATACCCTACACAAGCGCCTAATGTGGCGGCAAAAAGCTTATATACTACATCTAGTCGTTCCACTATTTTCTAACCTCCCCGATAATCTGCGCTAATTCCTGCTTTAATTTTTTTATCAATGTCGGTCGACTTTCGCCGAGCGTTACTTCCAACTGCAACCCGCTCGATTCATATATTTCCTTGACTTCTGTGATCCGTGCATCACGAGTGATTCCCCACTCTCGGTTCTGTATAGTCACAAAATCGCCGAGATCGTAGTCTTTTTCATAAGTGAATGGAGACTTTGTAAGCACATGACCTTCAAGGAAAAAATCTTGCGTGAATTCCCTTAACTTCTGTTGTCCGCGTTCTTTCAATTTGTTAACAATCTCGCTTTCAGGCAGTGTTTGCTGTTCTTCGTCCTGTTCCGATACGTCCCTTGCGTCAATAAAAGTTTCGATGCGCGCTAGACCAGATACATCTCCGCCAACCTCAACCACTCGTCTGTCAACACCTTCGCCTTGCCCGGCGATATAGCCAAAATTTCGATAGTTGAAGTCAGACTCAACAAATGACAGCTGTTTCAGACTCTCAAATTGCGGACTAAAAATAACAGGCGGATTCTCTGTCTGATTGACCGTGAGATTCCGCCCTTCAAAAACATCAAATATCCATTTTTTCTGTTGGAAGTCGAGAAAAACATCCCATCCAAGCCCACTAGCTTTCGAGATTTCAACGAGCTCATCGGCAAGATTTTTGAAACGCGATTCCCAACTGATTTGCGAACCACGTTGCTGGTCAACAGCAAGTGCAAGCATGTCAATTTTCCGTTTCACATCAACAGGATTGACAATATGGTTGTTGACATAGTGTTTCATGACCGTCTCTGCAGCTCCACTTGCTCGGTCGTGGCTGTCGTTGACAGAAGGAACAACAAGTCGTTGTGCCATGACTCCTTTCAGCGCAATGCCCTTCACGAGCCAGTTTTCTGTTTTCTTGCCGTTCTCATCAAGTTCGATTTCACGATGCCGGATGATACCAACCTTGTTCCTGCTTGCACCGAGCATGATGAGATTGCCGCGTTGCAAAAATTCTGTGTGTTGTTTGTGTCTGTTGATGCGCAACTCAAATTCTCCGATTTCGTGCCATCGCCTGGTAAAAAGAAGCGATTCATAATTGTCAATCTCGGCTAATAAATCAAGTTGAGGTGTTAAAATTCGGATTGATTTCATGGGTCACCTCTTTACAAAGAAAGTAAAAAACACACCGACTCCCACCGGTGTGCTTATTGCGCATAATCGTCCTACTGTGTGATTAAATCCTCTCTACCTTTAGAAATTAAATAAGCGTCAATCCCTTCTTTTAAATCGGGACGACGCTGGATGACAAAATCGTATGTGTATGCTCCGTCGATGATTCTTTGCCCTAAATATGCAGCCATTATTACATACCTCCCAGTAGTAAATCGTCTAGTACTTGTTGGATAATTTCTTGACGCTGTTCTAATTCCTTCATTTGCTCCGTCAATGGCTTTTGATACACCTGCTCTTGCAACTCGGTTGCGTTCGGGTCGGGATAACTAAATTCAAGTTGTTTTGTTTCAGGATTTACACGATAACCGTTACATTGTGCAAAATCTTCAGCGTATTGGCCGTATTCGAGTTGTATACAACCAATCGTATTAATTAAACGCTCATTAAGAACTTTATAAGTGTTGTAATCTTCTTCGAATGTTGTTTCTCTATATTCCCCGCCCATTTCAGACATTATTATTAAAACTTCACCTGTGTTGATGTCATAATATATTTTTTTACCTATCATAAATTATTTTCCACCACCTTATCCTATTGCTAACCAATAGCATTGTAATGATCCTGTTATTATCTGATGCCCCGCATTCGACTGAATCCCTAAAGTAATACTTGTTTGGTTGAACGATGAGATATAAGCAGAAAGAGCAATATTGCCATACTTTGCTGCTTGTACAGTAGTTTCAAAGTTATCAAGATAAACACCGTCGCCTTTATGAAGTAAAGGACGTATTAAAGAAACTTCGTCAACACCACCATTGGTAGTTATCCAACTATTTAAAAGCAAAATTACTTCTTTTGGTGTAAAACTAACACTTATAGGTACTGTTAGTGATACTAATCCGCTATTAGAAGGAATAGTAACGTTTGTATTGCCATAAGCGACTTGTTTTCCTGTATTCACATTCGCAATTTTATTGGCTAGGGATTGTAATGTTTCAGTTCCATTCGCGGACGTACCTTTATTTGTTAAATTGGTCGCCATTGTGTTCTTAGCATTTTGAATATGATTTGCTAATGTTGCAAACGTATCGCCACTTGTCGCAGGACTTCCAATGACGGAGGCGATACTTGTTTTGCCGTCATTGGCAAATGTAAAAAGTTCGTTGATTGCTTCGACGATTGTGTTTTTGTTCGTTGTAAGCAATGTAGATTTATTACCAATACCATGCGCCGCAGTATCCGCCGAATGCGCAGCAATCGCCGCAGCCACTTTTGCTTGCGCTCCTGACGGTGTTTCAAATCCTGTATTTTGAACGTTAGAAAACCAACTATTCCATTGATTCTGTGTTGTGTTGAACCATGTATTCCAGCTGTTATTATAGTTGGTTGTGTTCGTATTAAACCAACTATCCCACTGTGCTTGTAATGCTTGAATTTTTGCAGTGTACCAATTATTCCAATCATTTTGGTACTGTGCTGTTTTGGAGTTATACCATGCTTGAAACTGATTGAATATCTCCGTTGTATCGGCTTGAATAAGTGAGTTTACAAGACCGCATACACTCGCATCAAGACGTTCATCCGTGATTTGAAATCCCTCAATGTAAGATTTCCCTTTCAAAATACGGATCTGTGCAAGCGAAATTTCATATACATTATCGTTGCGTGTCAGTGCAGGAGGCACTGGGTTGGCTGCCGGCGTTCCTTTCAGCACTTTGGCGTTGATTGCACGCACTTCTAGACTTTTATCTAAACGCAAAACAATGCGGTCAATACGGTCATATTGCGTATCAGGAAGATCGTGCGTCAAATAAAACGGACCGCCCTCAATTTTGTACATATATCCCTCTATCCACGCAAAACCCTCGTTTACATAGGTCATGATATTATTACCATCACAACCAACCTGAAGATTTGTTCCACCGTTGAATATCCCATTTGTTAAAAGACGACGAAAATACTCCGCAAATTCGTCTGCGGAGTAATAACGTTCATCATCTGGTGTGCTATCGAAAAAGCGACTGTATTCAGGCATGTTTCCACCTCCTAGACTGATAGATAGCGATTTTTATATGAAATAATGACCCTAGACTTTGTGCTGTCGTTATTTGAGTTATATTCCAGCTCATTATCGCCAACTTGTAGCTGAAAGAACGACGATTCTAAGTCGATCCAGTTGAACACATTCGTTTGTACTCCGTTTTCATCTTCAATCACGACGGACTTTTTCCCAAATGTCGTATCGATGATAAGCTTGTCGGTTTCGCTCAATTCTCGGTTTACGCGAATAAATTCACCGGCTGTATTGTTTTTGATAATTGGGTTAACAGCAGGCCCATAAAAGACTATATTTACAGGCGTTGGTACATCACCAGTGTTTTGAAATATTCTTTTGAAACTTCGCTGTGAAAAGCGCGAATTTAAAAACAAAGGGAATGATAATCCACCCATCAGAAAAGACATTTGCCGACTCGTATAGAATGAATCGTGCCAAAATGGCTCCGGACAAACCAAATGCACCATTGCTTTTTGAAAGACAGGTCCGCGATTGTCTTTTCCGCTTGGAAAAGTAGGTACTCCATCCGGCACTGCCTCTATTTCACGCACTGTTGTCCCGTTTTCGTAGCGAAGAATCCCCTTACCTAACTTCGGATTGAAAACAGAAGCAAGAAATTGGCGTTTCTGTAATATTGACGCTTTATCTGTTGCCAGAATTGCAATTTCCAACGAAATAGCACGCTCTTGCAGAACAGAATCAATGTAGGTCGAGCCATCTTGAAATGGGGCCTTCTGTGTTTGAATATCAGCGTCCACGTCACCAAGTCCGTCAATGGACTGCAAAAGAAAGGGAGCTGATGATTTCAGCTCCACGTATTGTCCTCTTGCGTTTGTAAAGATGATTCGCTGCATATCACAGCCCCCATTCCATAGCCAGTCGACGGCTAACTTGAAGGTTTTTCCGTGCTACTTCCGATGGCGTCGGCGCGGTTGAGTGGAAATGGAAGTGTTGTTCTATTTTTGCGCCAGCCATTTTTGGAACGTTAATCATTGCTGTAGCAGGGACGACAGCACTTGAATATCCCGCGACATTCGGCACCGTCGCCCGTGCCATTCGGTTCGTTGCAGAAACAACCGCATTGATGTTCCGTTCAATTCCTTCTGCAAGCCCTAGTGGAATCCATTTCCCGATGTCGTCGCGCATGACGCGAGATGGAGAGTTGATATCGAGTGCATCACGCAACGCATTTTTCACGGAATCAGCAATAGACTTCACCTTTTCCCAAAGTGCGCTAGACATTGATGAGATACCGTTTATAAGTCCTTGTATGATGTTACGTCCTATTTCGCGTAAATCGATGTTAGCAAGAAATTGTTGCGCCGCATTCCACAGCTCAACAATTGTATTTTTTATTGAGTTCATCCACTCAGATACGGAATTCCACATACTTTTAAATCCGTTGACCACAGTCGTCTTAGCAACCTCGACAGCTGTTGAAAAAAACGATGTGATACCATTCCATATCGTAGTTATCGTGTTACTTACAGATGTAAACACAGTTGATGTGACCGACTTGATTGTTTCCCACGCCACGTTGACGTATCCTTTTATCGCTATCAGCGCGCCGTTGAATATCAACTTTATACCTTCCCATATGCTATTAAGTGCGTTTTTCAAGTTTTCGAAAATCGCTTTTGCATCATTTTTTAGCCCCTCGAAGTCACCTGTCACAAAGTCAACGATGAGAAGGACGGAGCCGAGAAAGATGTTTTTAATGAACTCCCATACGCCGCTGAAATACTGCTTTAGCCCCTCAAAAATCATTTGTAAGCCATTTTTCATGCCATTGAACAAGTTAGTCACAACAGTAATAAAAGGATTGAGAATAGTAATCACAGCATCCTTTATCGCGTTCCATACGGTTGTTGTAACTTGTTTAATACTTTCCCATGTAGAGATAACAAACTCTCCTATTTGTATCCATGTCGTTTCAAAAAACTGCTTAATACCGTCAAGTGTTGAGTTGAACCACTCTCTGATACTACCCCATATTTCAATTGCTTTCGCTTTGATTGTGTCCCAATTTTGATAAATCGCTACGCCCGCTGCAACCAATGCAGCTACAGCTAAACCGATAGGTCCTGTCATAACAGCAAAAGCTGTTCTAATTGCTGCTAGGCCTGTTAAAATTCCAGGAAATACAGAAACAAGAGCTCCGAATCCCGTTACAGCGCTGCCTATTACAGCTAGAACTACACCAAAAGTAGCCACAATTCCCATCAGTGCCGCAACAACAGCTGTGCCGATAGCGACGAACTGCTGTGTTGCTGGCGAAAGGTTGTTGAACCAATCTACAAGTCCCTGTAGTGCTTTCACAAGTGCATCAATAGCTGGTGTTAACGCATTGCCTATCGTGATTTGTGCAGTCTCGAAAGCACCTTTTAATTCTTCAATACGTCCTTTCAAGTTGTTCATCTTTTCTTCCGCTACCTGCGCAGCTGTTACCTTGCTCATTTCGTTATACATATTCTTGATTCCGTCAGCGCCCTCTTTGTAGAGAATATTCGCCGCTCGGATAGCGTCTGAGCCAAACATCGTGTAAAGTGCTTGTTGACGTTGCTCTGCGTTGAGCCCTTTTAGAGAGTTCTGAAGAATCTCTGCAATTTCTGCCATTGACTTGATATTTCCGTTTGCATCGAAAAATGAGTTAGCTCCATCTTTTGTAATAATCCCAAGTTCTTTCATCATTCCTGCCGCCGCGTCCGATTTAGGTATGAGGTTGCTCAACATTGTCTTGAGCGACGTACCAGCATCTGAGCCTTTTAATCCGTTGTTCGCGAACAACGCCAACGCTGTTGTCGTATCCTTGAAACTCAGCCCAAGTCCTGACGCTACAGCTGACACTTGCGATAGACCGTATTTCAGTTCTTTTACGCTTGTCGCGGACGCATTTGCGCCACCTGCAAGTAGATTCGCTGCATCGCTAACCGACAATGAATCGGCTTTGAAAGCATTGAGTGCCGTTGACGCGATTTCTGCTGCCTCTGCCAGCTCTAGCTCGCCAGCAGTCGCAAGAGAAAGCGCGCCTTCTAGTCCGCCTTTCATGATGTCTTCAAGCGATACGCCAGCTTTAATCAATTCTTCAATCCCTTGCGCCGCTTCTAGTCCGCTGTATTTCGTCTTTGCGCCCATTTCAATTGCAAGTTGTTTCAACTGCTCCATTTGCTGGCCTGTCGCGCCCGACACGGACTTGATCGATGACAATTGAGCTTCAAAATCCATTGATTTTTTCGTCGCAATCCCTAACGCTCCGCCGATCGCAAGCGTTGCCGCGCCAAACGACATTGCTAATTCTTGCCCAACCGCTTGCATACGTTGACCAACCTCTTGCGCGCGTTGTCCGATTGCATTCAGCTTCTCTTGTAGCTGTCCCCATGTGCTCGCGTTTTGTTTAATCGCACCGTTCGTCTCGTCCAATCGGCTCTGTAAACTGCGCAATTGCCCTTCCGTCTTTTCAATCTCGCGTTGAAAAGCGCGATATTGCCCCTCGCTGATTTCACCGCGTTGGTATTGTTCATTGACTTGTTGTTGTACCGACTTCAAACGGTTTAGCTTCTCACTTGTGTTCTCAATTTGCTGGGCAAGTAACTGTTGTTTTTGAGCAAGTAAAGTCGTGTTCGACGGGTCAAATTTCAATAGACGTTCGACCTGTCTCAATTCTTGCTGGATACTCTTGCTTTTTGATTCGACGTCAGAAAGGGCTTGACCAAGCCTTGTTGTGTCCGCACCGATAACAACGTTAATCCCACGCACACTTTCCGCCATGTTCTCACCACCTTACGTAAAGAAAGCGTCAATATCAGATTGCGTTGCGCGTTTTGTTTTACCTTCTGTACTTTCTGTCAGTACGTCGACAAACTGCATGAGGTCACGCACTCTGAACTCGTTGATTTCGTCAAAAGAAAGACCAGCACGTTTCCCGACTACAAGTAGTTGTAAGTCGAGTCGTGCCGGCTGTATATCACTTTGTGTTTCCGCCGTTTCTTCCACTTCGACGAAAAAAGCCGTCTGTCGCCTCGTCCATGATCGCACCCATCACCGCTGTGTCCGAGAAGTAAAATGAATCAAGTTCAGCTACCCACGCTGTGAAGTCAGGGAACGGCTTTCCTACACCTTCATGCGCTTTTGCCATTGCCCATGCGATTTGAAGAAGAAGGACGCTATCGAATGTAGAGGGGTCATCTGCAAGGCTCTGCATTTTCATCATGTCGCCGATGAGGTCGCTATTGAATGCTTGTTTATAGTAGAGTAGGGCTAAAGGTGTCGCCTTTAACCCGATTTGTTTTTCACCAATCTGAATCGTTCTCATCTATTACGCCCCCGCTCCTGGTACTTTTACTGCGCTAAAGAAGCTGTTGTAAACCGTTGCGTTCGTGTCGTTCAACTCAAGCACACCACGCACCACGTTCTTGCCATTGATTTCGATTGGTAAGATGCGAATGCTCAATTTTTCTGTGTTTGGCTCGATCGATTCAGCACGTGTTTTATGCTCTTTCGACGGACGACTCGCTTTGCATCGGTAGTACACAAAACGACGGTTTTTCTTGTCACCAAGCACTTGCCCGAGAAGCGCAAATTCGCGTGGTGTTCCGTCTGTCGTTTCAACGAGCATGCCATTGCTGTCGATTTCCCAACCTAACATTTCAGCAATAATCGAGTCAGGTACGTTAGCAAGTTCAATTTCCGCTTTGTATCCGTTGTTTGATGTGTAAGTAAAATACGGACCGTTGTCGGCATAGAATGTTGTTTCTTCACCTTCTGGCTCAGGTGTGAAGCTCACCGCGCCAGGAATATGAATCGGTGTCTCCCACGCTGGTTGTGTCGGATTGTCCTCATCTAAAAACGCGATATGCACTTTCTCGAGACCGAATGTAACTTTATTTGCACTCATGTTATCATCCTCCTAAAATTTGAATCTCATAAATAATCTGAAACAGCTTTTCACTGTCGAGATACGCTTCAAACTTGCGATACGGCAAGCCTAATTCTTTCAGCTTATCCTGCACTTTTTGTTCAGCTACAAGGTCTTTTTTTGCTGTGTAAAGTTCAATTTGAAAATCGTCAATTGATATATAGTTGATATTGTCAGCAATCAGGTCATTCGAGTAGGCAAACTGATACGTGATAAAAGGCGGTGTAACAGGGCTGGTAAACACTCCATATGCAACAGGGTATCCGATTGATTTCAACGCTTGGAATAATTCTGCTTGTGTCATTCTAACCACCGTTTTGGATGATACGTCTTAGTTCAGCAGGCAACGCCGCGCCGTATTTGTCGTATGCTGGTCTCAAATGCGGATATGCTCTAACTCGTCCGCCGTTGACTTTCGCATGACCAAATTCAAGTAAATGCACACGTCGGTAATGCTTCTTGTTCCAAATGATGCGCCGTGTCACTCCGTACTCGTCATCTTTTGTGATTGTGAACGTCTTTGCATATTCACCCGTCCGTTTTGGCGCGAGAGCTTGCGCTTCTTTCAACACAGCTCTCGCTGTCTTGTCAACCGCTTTCCGCACACCAATTTCAACATCTTCTGTGTATTCTTTTATTGCCGATACCAATTCATCAGCTAAACGGTCGATCGGGATATTAGCCATCCGCCGCCACCCTTTCACATGTGATGCGTGTTTTTTCACCACGCGTTTCCGTGCGCACAACGCGATATACGACGTCCTTATGCTTTAATCTTTCTTCGCCTTTATACACGAATGAATATATTTCGAACGATTTGGAAGGACGTATACCAGTTGCCGCCGCATTGTAATATTCAGTTGACGATATAGAAAACTCGTTGGCAAATACTTTTCGCTCTGCGATCTGCTCCACTTGATTTCCGATTTCGTCTTCAGACATTTGCACAGACACCAAATATATCACTTCATGATGTCGCATTGTCATCCACCGCCCGATATTCGAACGAGAGGCTCAAGTGTTCTTTTAAACTCTCGTATGATGCCTGCAATCGTTCAGCGTCGGGATTGTCATACCCAAAATGCGCTTTGCAATAAGTGATGATCGCACGACGAATCAACGGATCGGTTTCGTCAATCACGTCCACGCCGCTTATTGATAAGTCACGCTTAGCTGCATCAATTAATCCTTGAATTTCCTCGTCAAAATCACTGATTGTTACACGCAACGCCAGCTTTACCGATTCCAACATAGCTATTCACCTAATTTCACGCTATGCGGAAGAAGAATAATCTTTACGCCACTTTGTTCTTCTTCAAATCGTAAACGTTTTGACAACTCGATATGTTCATCGAACGTCAATTGTCGTTTCGCTTGGAGTACAATTGTCTTTTCCGCTACTTCTTTGACAACCTCTACATCTTCGTTCGTCTTTCTCTTAATGGCCAACACCATTCACCTCCAAAAAGAAAAGACGGGAGCTATTCCCGTCTTAAACTTGAACTTTCTTACGGATATAAGCAAATGCTTTTGTAGTCATGACATCTCCATCAACAATTGCATAGCCCATGTAGTCAGTGTAACGTTGCTTCACATGATCTTCTGTATAGATAGTCATGTTTTCATTGACATTCATCACGTAACCACGCGCAACGTTACCAAACAAGATAGCTCCATCAGGAATTGAATCATCTTCCTTAACAGGCAATCCAAAGATGCGACCCACTCCACCACCAGTCACGTCAGGAATAAACAGTGGACGACCGTCATTGTCTTTTAAAGTCGCTAGCTTGTCCCAAATTGTTGTACTTTTCGCGTAGATAACCGAACCAGTCTTGTAAGCTGATTTGATTTTGCCCATCGCTTTTGCTAATTTGTCGTAATTTAATACATCCGTGTCATCATACTCAACAATTTGTGGTGTGCTAGCTTCCGCCACGAGAGCTGTCACAATACCTTTCGGTTGTGCTTTAAACGTGTCTCCTACTCCTGGCTTTCCTAAACCACTCACAACGCCTTTGGCCAATGCCGCGCCCATTTTCTCAGCAAGGAGAGTCGTGATATAAGCAATAAAAGAATCAGGCGACATCTTACGCAACTTCCAACTGATCGGGACAGATTTAGCAAGCTCACAACCTGTCAAATTCAATTCCCCGAACCCAAATTCCCCGTCGGCTACCGCAGTTTCTTCGTCGTACCATTGAGCATCATCGCCCGCATTCGTTTCTTTAATGATCGTCAAGTCACCTGGCACAAAAGTCATACGAACATCGCCAAGAATCGGGAATAGCTCACCAGCTTCGCGCCAAATACCTTCACGAACACTTTCGGGAATAATCACTGCGTGTGTCGCCGCTGTTTGTACAGCATTACGAATATCAGCATTAAACTTGTCAAACACCACTTTTTCCTGTTCAGCAAGTGGTTGGCCCATCATTTCCTTCGCCCATGCGTACAGATACAATTCTTTTTCATCTTTTGCTGTGAGCAGCTTTGCGGATGCGACAACTTCACCTTCCTCGATTGTCATGTTTAAAACCGTTTCGTCCACTGTTGTCTTTGTTTTTAACGCATTCATATTAGCTTGCGCTTTCGCAAATGCTTCAAACTGCTCGTCTAGGTCTTGGATTTCTTTTTCTTTTGCTTTGTATTCCTCTAATTTACCTTCATTTAACGCTTTTTCAGCTGCATCTAATAATGATTTACGCTTTGCAAGATACTCTTTTTTATTCATCGATCATTCCTCCTTTTAGTTTTAAAAAATTAAGCCTTGCTCGATATTCAGCAAGACTTTGTTCGTGTACCCTGTTCATTTGTTCTTTTAGTATTTTTGGGGCGTTTGTAAATTTGTTCAACATCTCACCGCTATACGCTACCGCTTCAATCGCTTGTCCTACCTCAACATTGAAATATTTGGCGGCTTCTTCCCCGGTCATCCAT
>OFGS01000276.1_pt1 | contig 11426 bp, 14 predicted proteins | sample 1521851 | NCBI WGS metagenome assembly OFGS01 (sample SAMEA3142070, study PRJEB24117) | hot springs metagenome
TGCTTGTTGATGTAGAGGGAAGCAAGCTTGTCGGCATTATCCCGATTAGTGAGCTGTCAAGCCTTCATATCGAAAAAGCAAGCGATGTGCTGTCGGTTGGGGATGCAGTCATCGCAAAAGTGAAAAAAGTAGAAGATGAAGCAATTATTTTATCGAAGAAAGCTGCAGATGCGGAACAAGCGTGGGAAGATCTTGAACGAAAACTTACAAACGGCGAGACGTTTGATGTAGTCGTGAAAGATATTGTAAAAGGTGGGCTTGTTGCTGATGTCGGCGTCCGTGCCTTTATTCCAGCATCGCTTGTTGAGAAAGATTTTGTCGAGGACTTCACAGACTATAAAGGACGTACGTTAGCTGTGAAAGTCATTGAACTTGATCGAGAAAAAAATCGCGTCGTTTTATCTCATCGGGCTGTTGTAGAAGAAGAAGAAACATCGAAAAAGAAGGCGGCATTGCAGTCGCTTCACGTCGGTCAAGTGCTTGAAGGAACAGTCGCGCGCATTACAAACTTCGGCGTGTTCGTCAATGTTGGTGAGATTGATGGTCTCGTACATATTTCTCAGCTTGCCCATACACGTGTAGATCATCCGTCAGACGTCGTGAAAGAAGGCGATGTCGTAAAAGTGAAAGTGCTTGCGATTGATGAACAAAGCGGTCGCGTTTCTTTATCGGTGAGAGAAGTATTGCCAGCTCCATGGGATCATATCGAACAAAAAATAAAAGAAGGCGATGTGTTAGAAGGGACAGTGAAACGTTTAGCGCCATTCGGAGCGTTCGTTGAAGTGTTACCAGGTGTTGAAGGTCTTGTTCATATTTCGCAAATTTCAACAAAGCATATCGGGACACCGCATGAAGTGTTAAAAGAAGGCGATGTTGTAAAAGTGAAAGTGCTTGCAGTAAACGAAAAAGAAAAACGCTTATCGTTAAGCATTCGTGAATTGCTCGAAGATGACGTACAAGAAGACTATCGTGAATATACAACTTCAACAGAGACGACGACAGGATTTCAAATTGGTGAAGTGATTGGAGAACAGCTGAAAAAATTAAAATAAATGGTGATTGCAGTGGATCGTGCAAAACGAAAATTACAACATATTGAATATGCTCTTGCAACAGGACAGCACCGCTTGCACGGATTTGAAGATGTAACATTTGTACACAACAGCTTGCCGAATATTTCCACTGCTCATATTAATTTGCAAACAACAATCGGCGAACTTTCTTTACGTTCGCCGATTTTTATTAACGCGATGACAGGCGGCGGGGGCGATCAGACGGCAAAAATTAACGAACAGCTTGCTTACGCGGCTAAACAGTGTGGTATAGCTATGGCTGTTGGTTCACAAATGGCTGCTTTAAAGGATGAGAGAGAGCGCTCGTCGTTTACTGTGATTCGCAAAGTAAATGAGCACGGACTTGTTTTTGCCAACTTAGGTAGTGAAGCGACGGTGGAACAGGCGAAGCGAGCAATTGACATGATTGAGGCAAATGCCATCCAAATTCATTTAAACGTCGTTCAAGAGTTAGTTATGCCTGAAGGAGATCGTGATTTTTGCGGAGCGCTTTCACGCATTGAACAAATTGTTTCTGCTGTCGATGTACCGGTCATTGTAAAAGAAGTTGGCTTCGGTATGAGCAAGGAAACGGCACGGAAGTTAGAACATATAGGTGTATGTGCAGTTGATGTTGGTGGTTTTGGAGGAACAAATTTTGCACAAATTGAAAATGAGCGACGTCAACAACCATTGACGTATTTTAACGAGTGGGGAATGACGACGACCGTATCGATTGCCGAAGTGGCGGCAGCTACCGAGCGATTGTCTATTATCGGTAGCGGCGGTGTGCAACATGCTCTTGATGTAGCTAAATGCATTGCGCTCGGTGCCTCTGCGGTAGGAATGGCAGGCTACGTGTTGCGTCTTCTTATTGAGCAAGGGGTGGAAGCATTAATTGCGGAAATTGAGCGTCTGCATGATGATTTAACACTCATTATGACAGCACTAGGTACTCGAACAATTCACGATTTGCAAAAAGCTCCCCTTGTTATCACAGGGAAAACATATCATTGGCTGCGTGAGCGAGGCGTTGAGACGACGCGCTATAGCCAAAGATCATAAAGAAAAGGTGTCCTAGATGGGCACCTTTTCCTGTTTATTTTTCCGTTTTTGTACTTCCTCTAAAATTTTTCGCTGGATCGCGATCAGATTCGACGCGTCGCGATTGCTTCAACTTTTTTTCCTGACGATCTTTCCCCATGCTGATCCCTCCTCCACTCTTATTTTGTCCATTCCCTTTTTTCACATACAGAGATTAAATTTTAAAAAATAAGACATAATGGAAAGTGGAGGTGTTACGGTGGAGGGAGGTTATTTTTATTGGCTTTCTTGGTTTTTATGGATCATTTACACGTTTTTCGCCCCAAAAAATCGTGCGCGCCTATGGATTTGTGTATGTGTTTTATTGTTAATTATACTGTCTGCCCACAATGTGACAATTCACTCGTTTCACATCTCATTTGCATACGTCTTCATGCTTTTTGTTAGTTATTTTTTCGTCATGAAACAAACGGGAATGACGTTCATATATTTTGCATTCGCCAGTGCAAGTATGACGATGCTATATGCTGCTTTTCATTTTTTGTTGTTGTTTGATCCGGTTTGGGTATTTGTAGATGCGACATGGTTGCTTGCATTTGCACTTTTGTTTGCATCATTTTCATTGTATCGAACGTTTTATGATCGTTTGCTCGTTTTGACGGTCGGTTGTTGTCAAGGGGACTTTTTGTATGCATTTGTGTTAAAGCAATTTTCCTTCCCTCATGTCGTTGGTTCACTGCTATTTTTAGATGGCTGGGCGTTTGCAGCAGCATGTTTATTCGTATGGAAGTGGCTTGAGCAATTACCGACGTATATCGATACGAGATTTCACAAGCGGACGAAGGAGGCTAAAACGTGAACGAATATACGTATCCGATTTTATTTGGTGTTATCGTCGGCGTTTTCACGAGATTATACTTATTGAAAACAGATTATCGCCAATATCCAACATATTTGCACGGAAAAATTATTCATATTGCGCTTGGGTTTATTGCGGCAGGACTTGGAACTGTGGCCGTGCCAGCTATTATGGAAAAAGAGTTTGCTGCCATTACCTTTTTAGCGCTCGCGGCTTCTCAGTTTCGCGACGTGCGGAACATGGAGCGAAATACGTTAAATGAGCTCGATCAATATGAACTTGTACCGCGTGGTAAGACGTATATTGAAGGCATTGCCATCGTCTTTGAAGGAAGAAATTACTTAGTTATTTTCGCGTCATTTTTAAGCACGTTTGCATATTTAGTATGGAACATATGGCTCGGATTTGTTGCAGCTACACTTTCGTTTATCATTGCTCGTAAACTCATGTCTGGTAGTCGGCTTGGGGATATTGTCGAAGTGGAATATGTAAAACCTCATTTTAAAGGGCCAGGATTATATGTCGACAACATTTATATCATGAACATTGGTTTGGAGGCGCGGAGAGAAGAAATTTTACGCTATGGCATGGGATTTATCTTGAAGCCGAAAAATTTTAATGCCCGCTCCACGATCGCGAATCTTGGGCAACGGCAGGCGATTTTGCACGATATTTCAACCGCCTTGGGCGTATATCGCGATTCAGGAACGCCAGCGCTCGTTCCGCTCGCTAAGCGGGATTTAGACGATGGTCGAGTTGGCATTTTTATTTTACCTCAGGAAAAAGATGTGGAAAAAGCGAAAGCAATTATTCGTAATGTGCCGACGTTGGAAAATGCGATTCGCATGCCAACCAAGTCAGAAACGAACCAAGCAGGGAGGGTATTACGATGACTGTGGAGAAAATGATTTTAGCCGTCATTACAACGTCACCACACAAAGTGGCTGGTGGCGTAACATTTATTTGTGAAAACGATGAAGAGATGCAACGAGTTGCTGCCAATTTAGAAGCCATTTTAGATGGCATTGCTCACGCGCTAAGCGATGATTTGCTCATTATTGTGAAACATTGATTTTTTTGATAAAATGGGAAAGCTAGACCCTTCAATGGAAGGGCTTCTTTTTTGTTCGGGTTTCGAAACTTAATGAAGGAGTGTGAGCGTATGACGAAACCAGTTGTAGCGATCGTTGGCCGCCCGAATGTCGGGAAATCGACGATTTTTAACCGCATTGTCGGGGAACGTATTTCCATTGTAGAAGATGTGCCGGGAGTGACACGTGACCGAATTTATAGCAGTGGTGAATGGTTAAACACAACGTTTAACATTATTGATACAGGCGGTATTGACATTGGAGATGAACCGCTATTGACCCAAATTCGTCAACAAGCAGAAATTGCGATCGATGAAGCGGACGTCATTATTTTTATGACGAATGGTCGAGATGGCGTCACAGCTGCTGACGAAGAAGTAGCGAAAATTTTATATCGCTCGAATAAACCAGTTGTGTTAGCAGTGAACAAAATTGATAATCCAGACATGCGTGAAAACATTTACGATTTTTATACGCTCGGATTCGGAGAACCGATCCCGATTTCTGGTACGCACGGATTAGGGATCGGGGACTTATTAGATGCAGTCGTCGCCCATTTTCCGAAACGTGAAGCGAAGGAATACGATGCCGATGTCATTAAATTTTGTTTAATTGGTCGGCCAAACGTTGGGAAATCATCGCTCGTTAATGCTATTTTAGGCGAGGAGCGGGTCATTGTTAGCGATATGGCAGGAACGACGCGTGACGCGATCGATACGACGTTTAAACGTGATGGTCAAGAATATGTCATTATTGATACGGCAGGGATGCGCAAAAGAGGAAAAGTATATGAAAGCACCGAAAAATATAGTGTGTTGCGCGCGCTGAAGGCGATCGAGCGTTCCGATGTTGTGCTTGTTGTCATTAATGCGGAAGAAGGCATTATTGAACAAGATAAAAAAATTGCGGGGTATGCGCATGAAGCTGGTCGAGGTGTTGTTATTGTCGTCAATAAATGGGATGCAATTGAAAAAGATGAAAAAACGATGAATGAGTTTGAGAAAAAAATTCGTGACCATTTTCAATTTCTTGATTATGCACCGATCATATTCGTATCAGCAAAAACGAAGCAACGGTTGCATAAGCTGTTGCCGATCATTCAAATGGTAAGTGAAAATCATGCGATGCGCGTTCAAACGAACGTATTGAACGAAGTGTTGATGGATGCGATTGCTATGAATCCGACACCGACACATAACGGCCAACGATTGAAAATTTACTATATGACGCAAGTAGCAGTAAAACCTCCGACGTTTGTTGTATTTGTCAATGACCCTGAACTCATGCATTTTTCGTATGAACGGTTTTTAGAAAACCGAATTCGTGATACATTTGGGTTTGAAGGAACGCCAATTAAAATTATTGCACGTCCGCGCAAATAAGGAGGGATTCAATGGTTACTGTATTAGGAGCTGGTAGTTGGGGTACGGCTTTAGCAATCGTTCTTGCTGATAACGGGCATCATGTTCGACTTTGGGGACAGCGCCAGGAACAGATTGATGAGATTAATGAAAAACATACAAACGAAAAATATTTGCCGAATATTCATCTTCCAAATGCGATTGTCGGTTATGTTGATCTTGCTCGAGCGCTTGAAGGAGTGGAAACGGTCGTATTAGCTGTGCCGACGAAAGCGATTCGCGACGTATTACAGCGCGTACGAACGTGCGTGAAACAGCCGATTACCATCGTTTCCGTCAGCAAAGGAATTGAGCCCGATACAAATAAACGTATTTCTGAAATTATTGAGGAAGAAATGCCAGCCCATTTGTTGCGAGATGTCGTTGTTTTGTCAGGTCCGAGCCATGCGGAAGAAGTGAGTTTACGCCATCCGACGACGGTGACGGTGTCATCGAAAAATATGGAAGCTGCCGAGCGCATTCAAGATTTATTTATGAACCATCAATATTTCCGCGTATACACAAACCCGGATTTAATTGGGGTAGAAATTGGCGGGGCTTTAAAAAATATTATCGCGTTAGCAGCGGGGATTACGGATGGGCTCGGTTACGGAGATAACGCGAAAGCGGCGCTTATGACACGCGGGCTTGCAGAAATGGCGCGTCTCGGTAGCCGACTAGGGGCCAATCCGCTCACATTTGCAGGATTGACAGGCATTGGTGATTTGATTGTGACATGCACAAGCGTTCATTCGCGCAACTGGCGCGCTGGCCATTTGCTCGGCAAAGGACAGGCGCTTGACGATGTGCTAGCGAACATGGGAATGGTCGTAGAAGGGGTACGGACAACAAAAGCTGCCTATCAATTAGCGAAAAAAATGAATGTCGATATGCCGATTACGAATGCGCTTTACGATGTATTATTTAACGGCAAAGATGTAAAGCGTGCAGTTGACTCTCTCATGGCGCGTGGCAAAACGTCAGAACTTGAAGATTTAGCAAACATTTCGTTATAATTTTGTTTGAAATGGGCATGTGAAGAGTGCGTTGTTATGAATATTGCATACAATGCTATGAAAACATTCTCAGGCTTAAATGGATGGTGCAAGTTAGTCATCGTCTGAAGTAAAGAAGCCCCGCTTTACTTCAGCTTTTTTATGTATTGACAAAACGAGAGAAAGCGAGGGAGAGCGATGTCACCGGGTTTGTTAAAAATGTGGATTTCTTTAACAGGAATTGGGTTAATGTTTGTAGCTGTATTTTCCATTTATTTCAGCCGATATAAAGTGAAAAATAAAGTGTTAAAAGTCGTTTTAGCGACGATTGCGTACATAAGTATGATGATCGCTGGTCTCATTATTGTGTTTGTCGTATTTAGCGGACCAGTGCAAGAGTAAAAGGATGGATGAATGATGAAAAAGTGGCTGCTTTCTGCAATGGTCGTTAGTATAGTGATGTTGTTATCCGGATGCTTATATCCGCAAGAGCGTTTAGCGCAAAATCAAATTCCGTACAAAGAACAAGTCGAGCGCGTTCAACAAGCGGTAAATGAATATCGTCAGGCGACAGGCGGACTGTTACCCATTCAAACGCGTGACATGTCAACGCCGATTTATCAAAAATATCCGATTGACTTTAACATGCTTGTTCCGAGATATATGGCTGAACCGCCAGGCAATGCGTTTGAAAGCGGTGGTGTATATCAATATGTTCTCGTTGATGTTGAAACAAATCCGACGGTGAAGTTGTTGGATCTCCGTTCAGCGGAAGCCATTCGTGACTTGAAGCTGCGCATTCGCATGTATCAAGATGCTCACGGTTATCCACCGTTTAAAGATGTGCTAGCTAAAGGTGTATTTACGCTTGATTATAAAAAGCTACGTTTAGACGCTCCTCCTCACGTCGTCAGCCCTTTTTCAGGAAAAAATCTTCCGCTTATTATTGACGGCAAAGGAGAAATTTACATTGATTATCGTATCGATTTGTATGAGAAATTACAAACAGAGACGCACAATTATCGCTATGGAGACGATATTCGCGACCTTCTTGTGAAGCATTCGCTCTTTGTTCCTGCTTATTCTCTCCCATACACAATTGATGAAAAGAAAAAAGAACCTATTTTTCTTGTAAAATAAGTCATGATCCCTTCTCTAAACAAATACATTTTAGAGAAGGGATTTTTTTAGTCATAAACAAATAGGACAACAACATATGCATATAGTGTCCTCATATGTTTTAAATATAAGGGAGGGAAGGCAGTTGGAAAAGGTCGATCTTTTTAAAGATATTGCTGAACGAACAGGCGGAGATATTTATTTAGGAGTTGTAGGCGCCGTTCGAACAGGAAAATCGACGTTTATTAAAAAGTTTATGGAACTTGTTGTCATTCCGAATATTCAAAACGAAGCAGATAAAGCTCGGGCACAAGATGAACTGCCGCAAAGTGCAGCAGGGAAAACAATTATGACGACAGAGCCGAAGTTTGTTCCGAATCAAGCTGTGAAAGTGAAAGTTGATGATGGACTTGAAGTGAACATCCGCCTTGTTGATTGTGTCGGTTATACGGTGCAAGGGGCGAAAGGATTTGAAGATGAAAATGGTCCGCGCATGATTCATACACCGTGGTATGAAGAGCCAATTCCGTTTCAAGAGGCGGCTGAAATCGGCACGAGAAAAGTTATTCAAGAGCATTCGACGATCGGTGTTGTCATTACAACCGATGGAACGATTGGAGAAATTCCGCGCGAAAATTATATTGAAGCGGAAGAACGAGTTGTCAATGAGTTAAAAGAAGTAGGTAAGCCGTTTATTATGATTATTAATACGGTGCGTCCGCAACATCCTGAAACGGAGACGCTAAAGCAACAGTTAAGTGAAAAATACGATATTCCAGTATTAGCGTTAAGCGTTGAAGGAATGCGTGAAGCGGACGTGTACCAAGTGCTTCGCGAGGCATTATATGAGTTCCCAGTGCTAGAGGTGAACGTCAATTTGCCGAACTGGGTCATGGTGTTGCGTGAAAACCATTGGCTGCGTGAAAGCTATCAAGAAGCGGTGCGCGATACAGTGAAAGATATTAAACGATTGCGCGACGTCGATCGAGTCGTACAACAATTTAGCGAATACGATTTTATTGATGAAGCTCGTTTAGCTGGCATTGAAATGGGGCAAGGTATTGCAGAAATTGATTTGTATGCCCCAGATGAGTTGTACGATCAAATTTTAAAAGAAGTTGTAGGCGTCGAAATACGAGGAAAAGATCACTTGTTGCAATTAATGCAAGACTTTGCTTATGCAAAAGCAGAGTACGATCAAATCGCGGATGCGCTTCGCATGGTTAAACAAACAGGATACGGCATCGCCGCTCCATCACTTTCCGATATGAGCTTGGATGAACCAGAAATTATTCGTCAAGGATCGCGCTTTGGTGTGCGGTTAAAAGCGGTGGCACCATCTATTCATATGATTAAAGTCGATGTTGAATCGGAGTTCGCTCCAATTATCGGAACGGAAAAACAGAGCGAAGAGCTCGTTCGCTATTTAATGCAAGATTTCGAAGATGATCCGCTCTCCATTTGGAACTCTGATATTTTTGGGCGTTCGCTTAGCTCCATTGTTCGCGAAGGCATTCAAGCGAAGCTCGCACTCATGCCAGAAAACGCGCGTTACAAATTAAAAGAGACGTTAGAGCGCATCATTAATGAAGGTTCCGGTGGATTGATCGCCATTATCTTATAAAAAGACTCCGCTCGGGGTCTTTTTTGCTTTTAAACGAAAATTTTCTCTTGCAGTCAAAAAGAGCGATATGATAATCTTTATTCAGAAAATGTTAGGCTCGTTGGAGAATAATAGGCAAATTGCATGATTTTATTGAAAAAATGTTGAATTATAAGTAAGAATCAGTTAATATAAGGCATGTTAATGTATAGAAACAATAGAAAGTGTAAACAACTGAGAGTAATGTATAACACATATGCTTTGGGAGGAGGTGAATGGCATGAACAAAACGGAATTAATTAATGCGGTCGCTGAAGCAAGCGGTCTTTCTAAAAAAGATGCATCTAAAGCAGTTGATGCTGTTTTTGACGCGATTACAGAGGCGCTTAAAAACGGCGATAAAGTGCAATTAATCGGTTTTGGTAACTTCGAAGTGCGTGAGCGTGCAGCGCGTAAAGGACGCAACCCACAAACAGGAGAAGAAATCGAAATTGCTGCAAGCAAAGTTCCTGCTTTCAAACCTGGGAAAGCGTTAAAGGATGCTGTAAAGTAAGAAATTACATACAGCGAAAGAGGTAGCCGATTGCGAGCTGCCTCTTCTTTTTTGCCTTTTTTCCGTTTGATATGCTAGAATCGGATTACGTGATGTTGAATGTTAGGAGGATGCTACATGAATATGCAACAAATCGAACAGGCGGTTCGCTTAATTTTAGAGGCGATTGGTGAAGACCCGAATCGTGAAGGATTGCTGGACACACCGAAACGAGTGGCAAAAATGTATGCTGAGGTGTTCTCTGGCTTAAACGAAGATCCAAAAGTGCACTTGCAAACGGTGTTTAGTGAAGACCATGAAGAACTTGTCCTCGTCAAAGACATTCCGTTCTATTCGATGTGTGAACATCATCTCGTTCCGTTTTTTGGTGTTGCCCACGTCGCATACATTCCACGCGGTGGCAAAGTAACAGGGTTAAGTAAACTAGCACGAACAGTAGAAACGGTGGCACGGCGTCCGCAGTTGCAAGAGCGAATTACGGCAACGGTAGCTGATGCGATTATGGATACGCTTGAGCCGCATGGAGTCATGGTCGTTGTCGAAGCGGAACATATGTGTATGACGATGCGGGGTGTGAAAAAACCAGGAGCGAAAACAGTTACGACTGCTGTGCGCGGAACGCTTGCAGAGGATGAAAAAGCGCGCGCTGAAATATTAGCACTTATAAAGTAGGAGGGTGTTATGATGCAAGGGGATTATGTGGTCATTAAAGCGTTAGAAGATGGAGTAAACGTGATTGGATTAACGCGTGGTTCAGATACACGTTTTCATCATTCAGAAAAGCTCGATCAAGGAGAAGTGCTCATCGCTCAATTTACAGAGCATACATCAGCCATTAAAGTGCGCGGAAAAGCGCTCATTCAAACACAGCACGGCGAAATTCAATCCGATGCGAAAAATCATCGTTAACGTGAAGGTAGTTTATGATATAATAGAGCTTGAGTTTTCGGGAAGCAAGGGTGATGAATCATGGATATACGACAGCAAATGGAACAAATACGAACGCGCATTCAGCACGCAATTGCCCATTCGTATGTAGATCGCTATATACAGCCACGCACGATAGACGAAGATCGCATATCGTTTGCTCTTTCTATGTTACGTTCAGCTCGAGTGGAAACAAGCACCGCACTCGATTATGTATTCGCCATGATGTTAATTCAACTCGCCCTTGATACCCATGATGAAGTAGATAAGCAGCAAATGATGCAACAAAAGCAACTAACAGTGCTTGCGGGAGACTTATATAGCGGATTGTATTACGAGTTTTTAGCGCAACGGCATGACATGTCACTCATTCGTCGCTTTGCCGAGGCGATTAAAGAAATCAATATACAAAAGATTCGTTTGCAACGGCTGTCGCCAGATGACGTTGAACGTTTTCATTGTATCGGTGTAATCGAATCAGCATTGCTTCGCAAGCTTTCAGAACACGTGCATGCTCATGAGTGGGGAGAGCTTGCATATTACTTGTTTTCGCTCAAGCGCATTCAACGCGAAGAGACAAAATCGAAAGCAATGGTCGATTATACCGATCATTGTAAACGAAAAGTACAAGACCTTTTTCATTTGCATCATGAAGAAGTGAAAGAGCTTCTCATCTCCTCGCTTGATTTCAGTTGAAAGAAGGGGATTTTTATGCACCAGTCAAAAGAAGAACGTGTCCATCGCGTGTTTGAAAAAATTTCTGATCATTACGATCGTATGAAT
>OFGS01000277.1_pt1 | contig 11424 bp, 11 predicted proteins | sample 1521851 | NCBI WGS metagenome assembly OFGS01 (sample SAMEA3142070, study PRJEB24117) | hot springs metagenome
CCTTCCTGCAACCTCAGACAAAACAATTCTTCTTGTATTTCCAACAACTTCCGGGTTTATATGCTCAAAAGATGCTGGATTTTTCTTAACAGCGTCAATGTGCATACCAGCCTTATGTGTAAACGCATAAGCTCCGACATATGGTGCTCGCTCGTTTGGAACCATATTGGCAATCTCAGCAACGTACCTTGAAAGAGATGTCAGGTGTTTTATGTTCTCATCTGGTACACATTTAAAACCAAGCTTTAGCTGAAGATTTGGAATGAGCGTGATAAGGTCTGCGTTTCCACATCTCTCACCATATCCGTTGATGGTCCCCTGTACTTGACGTGCTCCTGCCAAAACTGCCATGATTGAGTTTGCAACAGCCATACCTGTGTCGTTGTGACAGTGAATTCCAATCAATGTTCCAGGAAACATCTCAACAACTTCCTTTGTGATGTTATAAATATCCATTGGAAAAGTACCGCCATTTGTATCGCACAGGTCTAAAGAATCTGCGCCTGCCTCTTTTGCAACCTTTAAAGTCTCCAAAGCGTATTTTTTGTTATTCTTGTAGCCATCAAAAAAGTGCTCTGCGTCAAATACAACATACTTGCCCAAAGACTTTAAATATTTTATAGTGTCATAAATCATCTGAAGATTTTCGTCCTCTGTTGTTTTCAAGACCTCTTTGACATGAAAATCCCACGACTTGCCAAAGATTGCAACAGCTTCGGTGTCAGCAGCAATTAGCGACTGGATGTTAGGGTCATCTTTAACGTCAATTCCCACTCGCCTTGTTGAACCAAAGGCGATAAGCTTTGCATTTTTCAATTTCATCTTTTTAACTCTTGCAAAAAACTCCTGGTCTTTGATGTTAGAACCGGGATTGCCTGCCTCGATAAATTTTACACCAAATTTGTCAAGTCTCTCTACAATCTTGAGCTTATCTTCCAGAGTATATGAAATTCCACCAGCCTGAGCACCGTCTCTTAAGGTTGAGTCATAGATGATAATGGTCTTATTATTTTCCACTTCATTTTCCCTCCTTTTTGATATCAAAAAAGCCCAGCCTGTGATTTTTTAGGCTGGGCTTTTAAAATTCAATCTCAAATTTGATTGCAAATTCTAAAGATGCCCCAAGGGTCTCTTCAAGAACCCTCTTTGCTCATACACAGGCCAAAATGGGTGCAATGCGGCATATGAAATTTTATAAATCCATTTAATTATTCTCTTTCTAATTATCGAAATAATGCTAATTATTGCAATTGCGCCGCATATTCGTATTATCATCTTTTGCACCCCTTTGACCCTCAAGTTTTATTTTCTAATTATTTTAAACCCAATTTAAAAAATTGTAAAGAGGCAATTTTACTCCTCTGAAATTTTATACAGCATCTTATTTATAGCATTTACATACGCTTTGGCACTTGCTTCTAAAATATCGGTAGATAAACCTCTTCCCAAAAATGCTTTACCGTCTTTTTTAATTCTGACTGTTACCTCACCAAGAGCGTCTTTCCCTTGGGTAACAGCCTTTATACTGTAATCATCAAGTTCAACCTGAAGACCTGTAATTCTGTCAATTGCTTTGAAGATTGCATCAACTGGACCATCGCCTGTTGCCGCCTCTTCATACTCTTCTTCACCTGATTTTATCTTGACAGATGCTGTTGAGATTAAGTCATTTCCACTTATAATCTGGAACTTAACAAGCTCGTATGTCTCTGGGATGTTGAGAGACTTCTGCTCTAAGAGTGCTTCTATGTCTTTGTCAAGTACAACCTTCTTTTTGTCTGCCAAAACTTTAAACTTTTCAAATGCAGCATCAATCTCTTCTCTTGTAAGGTCTGTGTATCCAAGTTCTTTGAGCCTTTCTTCAAATGCATGTCGACCTGAGTGCTTGCCCAAAACCATCCTGTTCTTAGGAAGACCAATTGACACAGGATCAATTATCTCATATGTTGTTCTCTCAGATAAAACTCCATGCTGATGTATACCAGATTCGTGCGCAAATGCATTTGCACCAACAATTGCCTTGTTTGGTTGAACAAATACGCCTGTAAGAGAAGACACAAGCTTGCTTGTTCGATAAATTTGCGTTGTGTCTATCAAAACATCAACATCGTAAAAGTCTTTTCTTGTCTTGAGTGCCATAACAATCTCTTCTAAAGCAGCATTTCCTGCCCTCTCTCCAAGCCCGTTTATTGTGCATTCAACCTGATGAACCCCTTCTTCCACAGCAGCCAATGAGTTTGCAACAGCAAGACCTAAGTCGTTGTGGCAGTGAACTGAAATCTGGACCTTGTCAATGTCAGGAATGTTTTCTTTTATTGCTCGAATAATCCTTTTCATCTCTTCTGGTGTTGTGTAGCCAACTGTGTCAGGAATGTTTATTACTGTTGCACCGGCTTTTATTACAGCGTCAAAAACCTTTATCAAAAACTCAATCCTTGAACGTGTTGCATCCTCACACGAAAACTCTACATCAGACACATATTTTTTTGCATATTTTACCATTGCAACTGCTCGTTCAAGTACCTCATCTTCTGTCATCTTGAGCTTGTATTTCATATGAATATCACTTGTTGCAATGAACGTATGAATTCTTGGGGATGAAGCCTTTTTGAGCGCTTCATAAGCTCTGTCTATATCCTTTTCTACTGCTCGTGCCAAAGACACAATAACTGCATCTTTGACATTCTCAGAAATTGTCTTTATTGCCTCAAAATCACCAGGAGAGGCTATTGCAAACCCTGCCTCTATCACATCTACTTTGAGCTTTTCAAGCTGTTTTGCAATCTCAAGCTTTTCATTGACATTGAGCGAAACCCCTGGTGTTTGCTCACCGTCTCTCAAAGTTGTGTCAAAAATCTTTATAATTCTTTTTCCCATCAAAACCCCTCACTCTTTATTCTTTAATTGGTTTTATCCAAGGCATCATTTTTCTGAGCTCTTTGCCAACCTGTTCAATTAAAAGATTTTGCTCTCTTTTTCTGATGCTATTGAACTCAGGTCTTCCTGCCATGTTCTCCAAAATCCACTTCTTTGCAAATGTACCGTTTTGAATCTCTTCTAATACTTTTTTCATCTCTTTTCTTGTCTCTTCTGTGATAATTCTCTTGCCTGTCATGTAATCGCCGTATTCTGCTGTGTCTGAGATTGAGTATCTCATTAAAGAAAGTCCGCCCTGCCAAATCAAATCAACTATGAGCTTCATCTCATGCAGACACTCAAAATACGCAATCTCTGGCTGATATCCTGCTTCAACCAATGTGTCAAAACCAGCTTTGATAAGTTCTGTAAGACCGCCACACAAAACTGCCTGCTCGCCAAAAAGGTCTGTCTCTGTCTCTTCTTTAAATGTAGTAAGGATTATTCCAGCCCTTGATGCACCAATACCTTTTGCATATGCCAAAGCAATATCAAGAGCTTTCCCTGTATAGTCCTGATGAACAGCAACTAAAGCTGGCACGCCTTTGCCTTCTTCATACTGGCTTCTGACTGTGTGCCCTGGCCCTTTTGGAGCTATCATTATAACATCAACGTATGGTGGTGGTACTATCTGACCAAAGTGAATGTTAAACCCGTGCGCAAATGCAATTGCTTTACCTTCTTTTAGATTTGGTTCTATACTCTCTTTGTAAAGCTTTGGCTGTTTTTCATCATTTACGAGAATCATAATAACATCTGCAACTTTTGTTGCCTCATCAGCTGTCATAACTTTAAGACCATGACTTTCTGCCTTTGCCCAAGACTTGCTACCATGATAAAGTCCAACAATAACGTTTATACCAGAATCTCTCAAGTTTAGTGCATGTGCATGACCTTGGCTACCAAAGCCAATTACCGCAACCGTCTTGTCTTTAAGTAGGTCTAAATTGCAATCTTCTTCATAGAATATCTTTGCCATCTTTAATCATCCTCCTCAGACTTAGATTTTGATATGACTTTATTCCCTCGCTCTATCGCAATAAGTCCTGTACGGACTACCTCGCGAATACCATATTGCTTCAAAAGCTCAATTAGCGCTTCAATCTTGTCCTCATCACCTGAAATCTCAATTGTAAGCGTTTCTTTTGACACATCTACAATGTTTGCTCTGAAAATCTCTGTTATTTGAATAATGTCTGAACGTGTCTGAGAATTAGCATTAACCTTGATGAGCGCAAGCTCTCTTTCAACAGCCTCTTTCGGGTTTAGTTTTTTGATTTTTATAACATCAATAAGTTTATTCAGCTGTTTTGTCACCTGCTCGACAATGTAGTCATCTCCATTTACAACAATTGTCATGCGAGATATTGTCGGGTCTTCTGTCACGCCAACAGCAAGGCTGTCTATGTTAAAACCTCTTCTTGAAAAAAGCCCTGCAACGCGGGAGAGCACACCCGGGTGGTTCTCAACCAAAACAGAAAGTGTGTACTTCACCTTCTTACATCCCCCTATCAAAAAGATTTTGGTAAACTCAATAAACCTTTAAGGTATAGTTGGTTCATCAGGGCTTGTCACAACCTCAAGCAAAAACGGACCCTTGTGGCTTTTCATAATCTCAATAGCCTCTTTTAACTTTTCCTTGCTTTCAAGTCTCATACTTTCAATTCCATAGGCCTTTGCCAATATCATAAAATCGGGGTTGCCATCTAAGCATGTTGCAATAAACCTGCCACTGCACCTTCTCTTTTGAAGTTCATATACCATTCCAAGCCTTGTGTTGTTGAAAAGAACAATTTTAATTGGCACCTGTTCTCTTTTTATTGTTGCAAGCTCCTGCAGGAGCATCTGAAAACTTCCATCGCCAGTGATGCTAATTACTTCTTTGTCAGGTCTTCCAAACTTTGCACCAATTGCAGCAGGAACACCATACCCCATTGTTCCAAGTCCACCTGAAGTTATAAATGTCCCTGGTTCTTTGATATATAGATTATGAGCCGCCCAAATCTGATGCTGACCAACATCTGTGGTGATTATATAATCTCCATTGTATGCTCTTGAAATTTCTCTTAGCACATCATAAGGATGAAGCTTGTCATCATCTATAAGAACTTTCTTGTGCGCTTTAATATCGTGAGCCCAAAAATCTTTTCTTTCTGAAATTCTTTTATTAATCTCTGAAAGCACCTGTTTTGCATCGCCAACAATTGGCACATTTGTATCAACATTTTTTCCTATCTCAGCAGGGTCAATGTCTATATGAATAATCTTCATATTGTCAGTAATTTTTGTATCACCCAGCGCCCTGTCTGCAAGTCGCGCACCTATCACAATTAAAAGGTCTGCTTGCCTGAGCGCTAAATTTGCCTCTTTCTGACCATGTGAACCTATCATGCCAAGATAATAAGGATGGTCTGTAGGAATAGAACCAATTCCCATTAGGGTTGAAATCACAGGGATTTTTTGTTTTTCTATTAAAATTTGCAACTCCTGTGATGCGCCTGATGCAATAACTCCACCACCGCTGCATACAACAGGTCTTTGTGAGTTTTCTATCGCTTCTACTGCCCTTTTTATCTGCAGAGGATGACCTTTTTCTTTTGGCTTGTAGCCAGGAATATCAATTTCCTTTGGAATTTCAAATTCAATCTCCTGCAGCTGGACATCTATGGGAACATCTATCAAAACAGGCCCACGTCTTCCTGTTGAGGCTATATAGAATGCTTCTTTTAAAATCCTTACAATTTTTTTAGGGTCTTTCACAAGATAGTTATGCTTGGTAAACGGAGCCGTTGCCCCTGTTATATCCACTTCCTGAAACACATCTTTTCCAATTAAACTTGAATTTACCTGACCGGTGATGGCCACAATAGGAACTGAATCCATATATGCAGTCGCAATGCCAGTTATAAGATTTGTAGCACCAGGCCCAGAGGTTGCCACGCACACACCAACTTTGCCTGTTGTGCGCGCATATCCACTTGCCTCATGAACTGCTGCCTGTTCTGTGCGCACTAAGACATGCTTTATATCAGAGCTATAGAGAGCATCATAAAACGGATAGATTGCCGCACCCGGAATGCCAAAGATAATCTCTACACCCTCGCTTTTCAAAACCTCTACCATTGCCCGTGCTACCGTCATCTTTGCCATCAATCAAATCCCACCCTTTATATATGAAAAGTCCGACCGTGCTACTTTAATTTGTCGGACAATTTCTTTTTTACTAATGGCTTTTTTGCTATTTTCAAATTAAATTTTGAAATATTTTAGCACGTATTTTTATTCGTGTCAAGGAATTTAGGTGCAAAGACTATTACAATCTTTTTAACTTCTTTTCAAACGCTTTCTCTACTATAAAATCTGAAACGTGTGGAAAAAGACGGGTAAAAAGTACAAATAGATAGTCTTTTTTAGATGTATATATCTCTTTTCTGTTCTTCTCAATACCTCTGATAATTCTTCTCGCAGCAACATCCGGCGAAAGTCTTGAAAGCCGAACCTCATCTTCTGGATATGGCTTTCCTAAAGCATTCTTTCTAAAGCTTGTTGAAATAGAACCTGGATATGCATTTAAAATGGTTATGTTGTATTTTTTTAGCTCAATCCTTGCAACATCAGCTAAGCTTGATAGTGCTGCTTTTGAAGCTGTATAGCCCGAAGTAAATGGCACAGGTCTTTTCACACCAAGCGAACAAATATTTACAATTGTGCCTCCTCCTTGTTCTTTAAAAAAGGTTATGGCATGCTTCATCATATAAAAAGCACCAAAAAAGTTTGTATCAAACACCTTTTTAAGGTCAATCTCTTCCATTTCTTCCACTTCGCATCTTAGGCCAACTCCTGCGTTGTTAATTAAGAAATCTGCCGTTTTTAGCTCATCTTTTATGGTTTTAAAAGCATCTTCACAATCTTTTTTAAAGCTCACATCAGCCTTTATTAAAAAAAGATTTTTCGAAAACCTTATTAGCTCATTCTGAAGCCCTTTTAAAGACTCTTCTGACCTTGAAATGGCAACAACCTTTGCATCTTTTTCAAGTAAAATCTTTGTCATTTCCTTTCCAAGACCAGATGTTGCCCCTGTAATGATAACGGTCTTATTTTTCCAGAAATCTTTTTTCATGTTGCACGCCACCTTTGCAATATAATTAAATCTCAATCTCATCTCCCACACCACAAACCTTTAGCTTATTTGGAAGATTGTTGCCAAAATAAATTAATGTCTCTATCCCTGAGCAGTGAAGAGGTACAAGCTTATAGATTCTCTTTTCCTTGAAAAACTGACAAAGCTTTTGCAAATCATCTTGTTGAAAGTCCTTTGAATGAAATCCACCGATAACTGCAAAGATGCTCCGAGAAAAGCATTTCTCCACTTTTTCTACAATATTCTCAATTCCATTGTGACTGCAGCCAACAATCACAGCAATTTTCTCATTTTCCTTTACCACCAGCGACTGCTCTTCTAAAAACAAATCACTTTGAAATTTGCCATCTTTGAGAATATAAAACTCATTAGATTCCTTACCTGAAGTAGCATTTACCACAAAAATACCATCAAATATCTCATAGACATCTTCATTGACAATTTTAAACATTGCCATGTCAAGCCCTTCAAAATTTTCACCTATAAATTTATACTCCCCTTCTCTTTTGGCAAACTTTTTCTCAAAGAATCCATTATGCACCCAAATACTACAATCTGTTCTTTCAATAAGAAATTTAAGACCACCTGTGTGGTCATAATGGGCATGGCTTAAAACAATTGCATCAAAATCAAAACCCACACCCATCTTCTCAATGTTTTTCACAATGGTATTTGTTTGCCCACAGTCAAACAAAATCCTTTTTCCATCTTTTATGATCAAAATCGAAAGGCCGTGTTCTGCCAAATACCCACCTTTGAACGTCCAATTGTTGACAAGTATCTTGGCTTTCATTCTAAAAAAGCCTCTCTTTCTAATTTGCCATTAGCATTCCTTAAATAAAACATCTTAGTTTGCCCTATGGACAATTTTAAGTCCAAGTAACCGCTGCGCATTCTTCCAAAAAATCTTTTCTTTCTCTTCTTCAGAAAGTCTTAAACTATCTACATACTCAACTTCTCTTTTCTGGTCTTTCCAGGGAGAGTCTGTTGCAAACAAAATCTTATCTATGCCATGTTTTCTAAAAATTTCTTCCGGGCTTTCTATATCAACTTCACCAAAGAAAAAGGATGTATCAAGATACACATCTTCACCTATCAAGTACTCAAGCGTCTCATCAAAAAACCTATATCCACCCATATGCGCTGCAATTATCTTTGCACCCGAAAAATCTTTTAAAACTCTTTGAAGCCTTTTTGGTGTACAGTGGTAAGGGGGCATAAAAGCCGGGTCAACTCCGCTGTGAAAAAGTATAATCATGTCGTTTTGGAAGATTGCATCATAGATTGGATACATCTTTCCATCATCTACAAAAAAATCCTGATAGTCGGGATGAAATTTTATTCCAGCAAACCCGTTTCCTTTTAACCACCTTATCTCTTCTTCCCACCCATCAAACTCAGGATGAACTGTGCCAAAACAGATTATGTCCTTGTTTTTTTTCATCACAGACAAGGCCCATCTGTTAATTGTCCTTGTTTGCTGAGGTTTTGTCGCAATGGGCAGAACCACGCACATGTCAATTCCAGCTTTTTTAGCAGATTCTTTCAAACCTGACAAAGTACCGTCATGATAATATAACATACCAGAATTCTGTGAAAGCTTTGACATTGCTCTTGGTGCTAAGTCGTCTGGAAAACAGTGTGTGTGAAAATCTATAATCATCTTATTTTCTCCCTTCGCTCAAAAATATCTTCCTAATAGAAATAATTTTACAAAAGTTTTTGAAAAAATCCAAATTAATTTTATTTTCATATTTTCAGTTTTCAAAACGGTGTTTGGAAAAGATTTTTTGGGTATAAATACTTTTGAGAACAAAAATTTTATAAAAGGAGAGACCTTATGATGAGTAAAAAGATTGAGAACATATTGAAATTTGGAATGAAGATGGAGAAAAATGCGCAAGACTTTTATTCTTTTTATGCAAATAGCCTGCAGGATGAAAATCTAAAAAAACTTTTTGAAGAGTTTGTAAAGATTGAGCAAGAACATTATAAGTATCTTGAGAATATTCTAAAAAGCCTGGACAGCCAATAACCACCAATTTCAATCTCATGGGTTGTAGATGACCAGAACAAAATGATAGACCCGCACATATTAGTTGATAACTCCAAGATTTTGGAAACTGATTTTTCAGACCTTACAATTTTAAGGCTTGCATACTTGATTGAGAGCGACTTTGCTGCATTTTATAAACACGTTGCTGAAAAGGTTGAAGATGGCAATGTAAAAGGTTTGCTTCTACATCTTGCCAAGTGGGAAGAGGAACATGAAAAATATTTCAAAGAAAGGTACCATAGCCTTATGAAAAAAGAGTGGGAAGAAATTGATTTGTTCTAATAAAGACCTACAAAAAGCAGTAAGGGAGCAGTCTTTATTCTATTTTTTAGACAGCTCCCTTTAAATTTTTGTGTGAATTATTTTTGAACATAGTTTTACTTTTGTCTATTTCTAACATGTTTGTGGAATAGATGCTGGTAAGAAAATTTCCACTTTGAGCATATAACAACAACAGCAGTCAGGATTAGTAAGTATATAGCAATCATGGCATTCTGAGTTTTTTCTTTTTTGGCAGCAGCAAAGTATAATGTCTTTGATGGGTCTTCCCCACCTATCATTATCTTTTCAGGAGCTTCCCTCATCAATCTACTTCTTTCTTCTATAGCGTTTAAAATTTGAATTGGTTTTTTGTTTAACGCATCTTTTATTATGCCAAAATCCCATATATGATTTCCGTAACCTTTTGCACCAGCACACCACCAATTTCCATCACCTGATACTGCATATAATGTCATTTCTTCAATATTGACAATTTTTACATCACTCTTAATGCCCCGCTGTGCCAAATATTTTTCCAAATTTTCTACTGCATTACCCAATGAATCATCACCAAACACTCCAGTATTCACTATATAATTGTTCATTTTCCTATCCCACTCGATAAGAAGATATCCAACAGGTATATTATCGTAATATACAATTCTTGCCCATCCATTGTCTACAAATTCAGTATTAAAAACATCTTTCCAAGAGCTAAATCTCAAATTTTTAACTTTTTCTTTTACCTCATCTCTTACAATATGATATGGGCGCCCATTTTTAGCTATCTTAACTTCAGTTGGAATATGAAATACCCTGTAATATTCATACTCTTTGCTCAACTTGAATTTTTCAATGTCATACGGTCCATTGAGATTTGTTATTTCATTTAACGATTGCAGCGTAGGTGAGTCTTTAATACTATCTTTAATATGAGTACTGATATAAAGCTTGAGCCATGACTCGGCTAAATACTGCCTTCTGAGTATATTAATTTCATCATTGTGTTCGATTGAATAGCTTGCTCCAGTAGCTGAAAATGTCGTAATGAAAAGAAACAAAAAGGTCATTACAAAACCAATATATACCTTATCCTTTTTCATTCTTTTCACCTCCTGTTAAATCATTATGGTCTAAATACTCTTATCGCATCTAAGTAATCCTGGTAATTGTCATTATCCCTCATCTCAGAATCAGGAATATTAATTATTCTACCCACAGCTGGATCCATAACCATTATATAATTTTGCAGATGTCCGTTTACGTCAAAATACTGCCATACACCGTTTAAAACAATAAAATAATTTTGACTTACCGTTCCTGTAATTACTAATCCTATTGGACTTTTACAATTTACAATTTGCTCTGCAATTTGCCCATATGAAATTATCAAGCCACTTACTGGTATCATGCGTGAAGAGCCAACACCATAATAGCTCAGTGCTCTTTGTATATCATAAAGAGATGCAGGTTTATTTACATAGCTTCCATAAATATATTTCACTATATCCCACTGTGTTGCCTCTCTCCCAAAATCTAAATAGTTTTTGCAATAGTAAAGTATTGACTCGCTCCCTGCTGCCCAGCACCAATTTGAATATGCTTGCTGCACTAATTTAACTGGGAGACTAACATACGTAACTGTGTTTTCTGCAAATACATCACTAAGGTTCAGCAAGAGTAATGTAAAAAGCACAATAGCACTAATCACGATTCTTTTGTACCTTCCCTTTTTTAGTAATTTTTTGACCATATCTTCTCACCCTTTCGTTTTTAATTCTATTTCATTTAAGAACCTTTAATTATAATTTATAACTGCTGTTTTTAATTTCAATTCACAATATTGTTTTTTTTTTGCAATATTTTGTACTCAATTTTGCATTATTATGTCTTGTCAAAGATAAAAATTTACCTTGGATTGTTTTCGGTCAAGTCCAAATTTTTGTGTAAATTCCCCCTCTGGTTAGAATATAAGCTTTTCAGTATATTTTAATCGGTCAAATAAAATTCCATATGGTTTTTTGTAAATTATAATTTACCAGTTATTACC
>OFGS01000279.1_pt1 | contig 11368 bp, 8 predicted proteins | sample 1521851 | NCBI WGS metagenome assembly OFGS01 (sample SAMEA3142070, study PRJEB24117) | hot springs metagenome
CAATCCTGGTCCTTCACATTACGGGCCGAACGATTTGAAAAGGGCAAATGGGGTGTCAAATAAAGGAGTGACGATATATTCAATCGTTTCGTCCATGCGATGATCGTTCCAATATTTTTCGAGCACATCTTCGACTTGTTTTAAGCGAATGACGTCGTCAAATGACAGCACGCGGTTTTGCAACATTTCATACGGTGCTCGATCCATAAAGACGTAGCCGTACTCGTCTGCTTGACGGCGCAGTCCTGTGCCGCGCAACATTTTTAAAAACCCGAGCTGCAATTCTTCAGGGCGAAGGGCAAACACGTCGTTAAACGTTTTTCGAAACGATGTGTAATCTTCTTCGGGAAGTCCGGCAATTAAATCGAGATGTTGCGCAATTTTTCCACCTTGTTTCACCATCGTAACCGTCCGGGTAAGTTTATCAAAATTTTGTTTCCGCATGACGAGTTTATTGACTTCATCGTTCGTCGATTGCACGCCAATTTCAAAGCGAAACAGTCCCGGCGGCGCTTCACGGTTTAAAAACTCGATCACTTCTGGACGCATAATATCCGCTGTAATTTCAAATTGAAAGACGACGCCCGGCACGTGTTCGTCAATTAAAAATTGAAACATATCCATCGCATAGCTGCGGCTAATGTTAAACGTGCGATCGACAAATTTAATGACTCTCGCGCCATGTTTCATTAAGTAGCGTAAATCTTCTTTTATTTTTTCACGGTCAAAATAGCGCACGCCAACTTCAATGGACGACAAACAAAATTGACAGCTAAACGGACAGCCACGGCTCGTTTCCACGTATGTGACGCGCTTGGACAAATGTGGAATATCTTCTGGAAAGCGAAACGGCGACGGCATATTCGCTAAATTGATTTTATTTCGTTGCGGATTGATGACCGGTTTGCCGTCTTTGTGAAAGGCAAGCCCAGCGATCGTTGCGACATCTTCACCGCGATGAAGCGCCGTTAGAAGCTGTTTAAACGTTTCTTCTCCTTCGCCGATGACGATATAATCAAACTGTGGTACGCGCTCAAGCCAATAAGCAACGTCGTATGACACTTCCGGTCCACCGACGATGATCGTGACGTTCGGATGCACTTTTTTTAATAGCTGAATGACTTCAATCGTCTGTTCAATGTTCCAAATGTAACAGCTAAATCCAACGACATCCGGCTTGCGGCGGTATAAATCGGTGACGATATTTAACACAGGGTCTTTAATCGTATATTCGACGAGCTGCACATGAAACTCCGGTGCGGCGTATGCTTTCAAATACCGGATCGCCAAGTTTGTATGAATATATTTCGCATTTAACGTTGTACAGATAATGTTCACTGCAAACGACTCCTTCATATGTAGGTTGCAACAAGCTATTATATCATATCGGAAGGGAAGGAAAAAAGGGTGCCCTTTTCGTAGGACACCCTCTTTTATGTTACGCAGAAATTTGTTTTTCTGCTTTTTTCGTTTTGCCGCGGTTTGACATCATAAAGAAGATGAAAGCGATGACGACGACAGCGTATAAAATGAACCATATGTTGAAGCCGCCGACGATGAAGCCCATGCCAAGCATACCTGCAGCTACAATGTAATACGTCATCGGAATGAGCGCTTTGCGAATCAAACTTCCTTCTTGACCGACGAGGCCGACGGTTGCAGAAGCAGCGACGACGTTATGGACGCAAATCATATTTCCTGCTGCTCCGCCAACAGCTTGCAGCGCGACGACGACCGCAGCGCCTGAAGCGGATAAGCCGATGCTTTCTGCCGTACCGAACTGGAAGAGGGAGAACATCATATTGCTAAATGTGTTACTTCCCGCGATAAACGCGCCGAGCGCACCGATGAGCGGCGCAACGACCGGCCATGCTGAACCGGCGATGTGCGATACCCCTTCAGCTAAAACGAGCGGCATGCTTGCAAGTTCTTCTGTTTTGGAGTTAATGAAAATGTTGATCATCGGCACGGCGAAAATGAGCGCCGAACCTGCGCTTAATGCCGTTTTAAATGAATCGCTAAACGCTTTTTTGTAGCTTTTTGCATCCATGCGATGTAACACGTATGTGATGAGCGAAACGATTAAGAAAATTGTACCTGGCAAGTAAAGTGGCGTCGATTTAATCGCGATGCCGGAGTTAAACACGTTGTCGATTAAAATCGTGACGCTTTCTCCTGTTAAAAATGTTTTTACTTCCGTTACTGTGCGCGTAATGACGAGCAAAATCGCAACTAATACGTACGGGAACCACGCGTTTAAAAGCGAAATGCGCTTGTTTCCTTGTTGCAAGTTCACTTGTTCGTTGTTTAAGCGGCCGATCCATTCTTGTTCCCATTCGCTCCGCTTTTCAAAGTCAAACGTATCTTTTGGCATAAACAAGCCTGCTTTTGCGGCTGGTACGACGATCATCAGGCCGATTAACGCCCCGACTAACGATGGAAACTCTGGTCCGAGCACGTTTGCGATGATCGCGTACGGAACGGTGAACGCCAATCCGGCAAGCAACGCAAATTTCCATACGCGCAATCCTTCACGGAACGAACGATTTTTACCGAAAAAGCGCGTCATCATGCCGACCATAATAAGCGGAATAAACGTTCCGACCATCGCATGAATAATGCCGACGTTTGCGGCAATTTGCAGTAAGTAATCTGTAAATTCCATATCGCCAATTGCTTTCATAACCGCTTCTTGGTTCGCAAGCCCTGTATTAACTCCAACGAGAATTGGCGTACCGATTGCTCCGAAAGAAACAGGCGTACTTTGAATAATAAGCGCAACTAATACGGCAGCCATCGCAGGAAAACCGATTGCGACAAGAAGCGGGGCAGCGATGGCAGCTGGCGTACCGAACCCTGCTGCACCTTCAATAAACGAGCCGAACAACCAAGCGATAATGATTGCTTGAATGCGGCGGTCTGGCGAAATGTGAATAAATCCTTGGCGAATCGTTTCAATCGCGCCGCTTTCTTTCACCGTATTTAAAAGCAATACCGCGCCAAAGACGATAAACATAATTTCAATCGCCGTTTTAATACCGTTGACGCTTGCAGCAAGCACAACGTTCATTTTCGTGCCCCAAACAAATAGCGCAATAGCGGCGGTGACGACGAGCGCAACAGGCATCGCGCGGCTCGCTGGCCATTTCAGCACGACGAGAAATAAGAAAACTGTTAAAATTGGCAATAGTGCGATAAAAGATAACATACCGATGCTCATACGAATCCCCCTTTGTTTATGTGAATGATATAACAATATGTGATGACGTAATTCCTTATCCCCTCCTCATAAGGTCATACAATCATCTGATGAGTATATCATAATGTAAGCGCAATCATTTTTCAATACAAAAATTTAAAAATTTTTCACACTTCTTTTGTACAAAAATATGATATGATATTCTATTTGTGTGGGGGAGTAAATCAGGAGATGATGGGGTGGACAATGTGTACAAACAAATTAAGCCGAAAAAAATATATGAAGAAGTAGCCGAAGCCATTTTACATATGATTCAAACGGGACAGTTAAAGCCCGGAGATAAACTCGACTCCGTTCAGCAGCTTGCCGAAAACTTTCAAGTCGGCCGCGCGGCGATTCGCGAAGCGTTAACGGCGCTTAGGGCGATGGGGCTCATTGAAATGAAGCAAGGGGAAGGGACGTACGTGCGCGAATTTGATCCGGCGATGTTGTCGTTTCCGATTTCTGCTGCTGTGCTGATGAATAAAGAAGACGTTGCCCATTTATTAGAAGTGCGTAAATTGCTTGAAGTCGGCGCAGCTGGAGTGGCGGCGCGAAAACGGACGGAAGAAGATTTGCGCGCCATGCAAAGCGCCCTTACGCAAATGCGTGAGGTGATCGGCGACGAAGAGCTTGGGGAACAGGCCGACTTTTTATTTCATATGGCGATTGCGGCGGCGACGAAAAATCCGCTATTAGTTAGCTTAATGAACAACGTGTCGGGAATGATGATGGAAACGATGCGTGAAACGCGCCGCATTTGGCTGTTTGCGAAACAAGCGACGACGGAGCAGCTGCTTGAAGACCATATCGCCATTTTTGAAGCGATTCGCGAACAAAACATCGAACTTGCGCAAGAGCGAATGAAAGACCATTTAGGACACGTAGAAAAAGTGCTTTCTGATTACATACGTTCATAACGGAGGGGCTCCCTCCACACTTACTCATCAGATGACCGGTTGACTAATTTGGCAATTGCATGTAAAGTGAAGGAAAAGAAAACGTTTTCGAAAGGGGTTCGGGGATGAACGTTACATTATTCGTTACATGTTTAGTCGACTTATTTCACGTCAATGTCGGAAAAGCGACGGTAGAGCTGTTAGAGCGGCTTGGCTGTACGATTCATTTTCCAGAAGGGCAAACGTGCTGTGGCCAGCCTGCATACAATAGCGGGTATGTAAAAGAAGCGAAGGAAGCGATGAAACATATGATTCGCACGTTCGAACATGCGGAATATATCGTGACCCCATCCGGTTCGTGTGCGACAATGTTTAAAGAATATCCGCACATTTTTAAAGGGGATGGCGAATGGGAAGAGCGGGCGCAGCGCCTCGCCGATAAAACGTACGAACTGACGCAATTTATCGTTGATGTGCTAAAAGTGGAAGATGTCGGCGCACGGTTAGAAGGAAGGGCGACGTATCACACATCATGTCATATGACGCGCCTGCTCGGTGTAAAAGATGCGCCGCTTACGTTATTACAACACGTGAAAGGGCTGGAAGTTGTCCCTTTGCCAAACGCGCACAATTGCTGTGGATTTGGCGGTACGTTTTCTGTAAAAATGGGGCCGATTTCTGAACAAATGGTCGATGAAAAAATTCAATGCATTGAACGAGTCGAAGCGGACTACTTAATTGGTGCCGATTGCGGCTGTTTAATGAACATCGGCGGGCGCATCGAACGAAAAGGGAAGCCGATTCGCGTCATGCATATTGCCGAAGTGCTTAATTGTCGATAAGGGGGGGATTTATATGGCATTGAAAATTAACATGGGAGAGTTTCACGAACGCGTCGAGAAAGGGATTCATAATACGTTTATGCGCGGAGCGGTTGCTGGAGCGCAAGAGCGGCTGCGCACGCGGCGGTTGGAAGCGGCCGCTGAACTTGGCAATTGGGAAGAATGGAGGGCGCTCGGAGAAGAAATTCGCCAACATACGCTCGAAAACTTAGATTACTATTTAATGCAGCTGAGTGAAAATGTAAAAAAACGCGGCGGCCATGTGTTTTTTGCGCAAACGGCAGAAGAAGCGAACGACTACATTTGCCGCGTCGTCGAAAGCAAACAAGCGAAAAAAATTGTGAAGTCGAAGTCAATGGTGACGGAAGAAATTCATATGAACGCTGCGCTCGAAAAGCTCGGCTGTGAAGTCATTGAAACCGATCTCGGTGAATACATTTTGCAAGTCGATGACCACGATCCGCCGTCACACATTGTCGCACCAGCGCTTCATAAAAATAAAGAACAAATTCGCGACGTATTTAAGGAAAAGTTAGCGTACACAAAAACGGAAAAGCCGGAAGAGCTTGCTCTTCATGCGCGCGAGATGTTGCGTCATGAATATATGACGGCTGATGTCGGCATTACCGGCTGCAATTTTGCGATTGCCGAGTCCGGCTCGATTACGCTCGTGACGAACGAAGGAAACGCCGACTTAGTGACCGCGTTGCCGAAAACGCAAATTACGGTCATGGGAATGGAGCGCATCGTACCGACGTTTGAAGAAATGGAAGTGCTCGTTAGCTTGTTGACGAGAAGCGCCGTCGGGCAAAAGTTGACGAGCTACATTACCGTTTTAACAGGCCCGCGCGATAAGGAAGAAGTGGACGGACCAGAAGAATTTCATCTCGTCATTGTCGATAACGGGCGCTCTGACATTTTAGGGACGGAATTTCAGCCGGTGTTACAATGCATTCGCTGCGCTGCTTGCGTCAACGTCTGCCCGGTATATCGCCATATCGGCGGTCATTCGTACGGCTCGATTTATTCGGGACCGATCGGGGCGGTGTTGTCGCCATTGCTCGGTGGATATGACGACTATAAAGAGCTACCGTATGCATCGACGTTATGCGCAGCATGTACGGAAGCGTGCCCGGTTAAAATTCCGCTTCATGAACTGCTATTAAAACATCGCCAAACGATCGTCGAGCGCGAAGGAAAAGCGCCGATTTCAGAAAAGCTAGCGATGAAAGCGTTCGGATTAGGTGCGGCATCGTCGCTTTTATATAAAATCGGTTCAAAAGTGGCGCCGAGCGCGATGAATCCGTTTACCGTCAACGACCGCATTTCGAAAGGACCAGGACCGTTAAAAGCGTGGACGGACATTCGCGAGTTTCCAGCGCCAGAAAAAGAGCGATTCCGCGATTGGTTGAAGCAAAGGGGGAATGAGTGATGGAAGCCTTTTTACAACGCATTGCGTCGCGGCTCGGACGCGATGTGCGCACGTCTGTAGAACGCTCGAAATGGAAACATGCCCCGCAACATACCGTATTTCAAGGGTATAGCCAAGACGAGTTGCTTGATGAATTAAAAAAGCAATGTACGCGCATTCATACGACGCTTGTCGAAACGACAGCGGATCGCCTCGTTGACGCGATAGACGACGTTATCGCGGCACATGGCGGCGGCCCGATTGTCGTCGCCAACGATGAGCGTTACGAGCAGTTTGGATTAAGCTCGCTTTTCACGCGCGAAGATGTGCACGTATGGGATCATACGCTCGGACGGGCGAATATCGAAGCGGTTGAGCGAGCCAATATTGGCATCACCTTTAGCGATATAACATTAGCTGAATCAGGAACGGTTGTGCTATTAAACAATCGCGATCAAGGGCGGACGATTAGCTTTTTGCCGAAAACGTACGTGGCGATTATTCCGAAAAGCACGATCGTTCCGCGCATGACGCAAGCGGCGCACATCATTCGCGAGAAGCGCGTGCCATCATGCATCAACTTCATTACAGGTCCGAGCAACTCCGCAGATATTGAAATGAACTTAGTCGTCGGCGTGCACGGACCGGTGAAAGCGACATATATCGTCATCACCGACCGATAGAGCAGCGAACAAGCTGCTCTTTTTTATATGATGTAAGCCCTAGCCGCAGGAACTGTGGGGATCGCCTACTAAATAACCGAAAAAACTTTCGGTGTTCGCAAGCCTCCGCTATGGCTTTAGCCTAGTGGTAGTTCAATCCGATCAGATTAGTAAAATTTTCAGAAAGTTAAGAAGGAATAACAAAACATGTAGCGAATATACATTATAACTATGGAGAGGGAGTTCGTTGAGGAGGGAAAGCGTTTGAAAGGAAATATGATTGAAAAACCTCAATCCATTGAGCTGATTAAACAAGAAAAAGAAGCGATGGAAGAGAAAATACGTCAATATCGTTTTATTTTTGAACAAGCGACAGATGCGATTGTGTTAGTGAATAAAGACGGGGCGTTCATCGACATGAATGAAGCGGCGTGCCGCCTGTTTCGTGCGTCAAAAGAAAAACTGCTGCAAAAACATTTTCAAGACTATTTGCACCTTGTGCCTGAACACATTTTCCAATTTCAAAAACAAATGCTTCATAAGTTCGGATCATATGATGACGAGCTTGTTATCCGTTTAGCTGATGGCGAAACGAAGCATGTGCAATTGTTTATGCGCCGCCACCCATCATTTGATTTATACATTATCCGCGACATTTCCTCAAAAAAAGTGCTTGAGCGTGAACGTTCGATTAACGAAACGTTATTTAAAGATTTGTTTAATCGCGCAGGCGACGGCATCGTCATTTTTGATGTACAAGGGCGATTTATTGATGCGAATCCTTCCTTTTGCGCGAGCGTCAACGTAAACAAAGAGGAGCTGTGCAAGCTTTCCATTCAAACATTTATCCCGATCGAATATCATCATTTGTTCGAACAACTGTTGCTGACGTTAAAGCGCACAGGGACAGTATCGAGCGAACTGCCGTTTATTTTAGCGGACGGCATGCAAAAGCTGTTTGAAATGACGCTTACGGCGAACGTACATAGCGGCTTTTTTATGGCGATTATGCGCAACGTCACCGAAAAGCGAAATATGGAAATGAACTTACAGCGAAGTGAAGAGCGATTTCGTGCCATTTTTGAACAAGCTCATGAAGCGATTTTCATTTGCGATGATTTCGGCAACATTTTGCGCGCCAACCCAGCGGCAAGCCGAACGTTTGAATTGCCGCTTCACGATCTCGTCCATGCGAACGTCTTGCAATTTATCGATGCAAAAAGCAAAAAAGCGCGCCGCGTGCTGCGCCAATTTTTCCGCGACGGAGAAATTCGCGACGAATTAACGTTTCATATGCCAAATGGAGAGCGAAAACAGCTTGAATTTACGTCGAAAAAAGGAGTCATTAACGGCTACCATTTAACGATTTTTCGCAACGTGAGCGAACGTAAAAAAATGGAGAAAGAGTTGCGCGAACAAGAACAAAAGTTTCGCAGCATATTTAATCATGCGATGGACGGGATGATGTTAATTGACGATGAGCAGCGCATTTTTGATGCAAATCCGGTAGCGTGCCGCATTTTCGCTTTAAAAAAAGAACGGTTAATCGGAAAACGAGTGCATACTTTTATCGGAACGAATCATTTAAAACATTTTCAAACGTGGCTGAGCGAAGCAGGGGAAGAAGAAGAATTCGTCATGGTGGACGGAGAAGGGAATCGCAAAATTGTCGAACTGTCGTTTAAACCGAACGTCATTGAACATGTTGGACTTATGATGGTGCGCGACATTACGGAGAAAAAAGAGATGGAAGAACGTCTGCGCAAGTCGGATACGTTGAACGTCGTCGGGCAGCTTGCGGCAGGAATTGCCCATGAAATTCGCAACCCGATGACGGCGTTAAAAGGGTTTATTCAACTGTTACAAGGAAGCATGAGTCATGAGAACGAAACGTATCATATGTACTTCGATGTCATTATGTCGGAATTAAAACGAATTGAATCGATTATTACCGAGTTTCTCGTGCTCGCTAAGCCGCAAGCCACTCATTATGAAAAAAACGATGTCGCAAAAATTATGCAAGAGACGGTTGACTTATTAAGCGTGCAAGCGACGATGCATAACATTCAAATTGAAGCGACGTATGAACACGTTCCGCTCATTTATTGCGACCCGAAACAATTAAAACAAGTGTTTATTAACATATTAAAAAATGCGATCGAAGTGATGCCAAAAGGCGGGACGATTACCGTGTCCGTTCAGCATGTCGACGAGGGGGTGCGCATTGCTGTTCGCGATCAAGGTTGCGGCATTCCGAAAGAAAAAATAAAAAAACTAGGCGAGCCGTTTTATACGACGAAAGAGCGAGGCACAGGGCTCGGATTAATGGTAAGCTATAAAATTATTGAAGAGCATCGCGGACGTATCGATATTGAAAGCGAAGTAGGTGTCGGCACGACGTTTTATATTATTCTACCAGCGACGAACGATATGTAGTACAATAGACTTATATGTCAAGACAGCTAAAGAGGTGGATATGATGTTATTTAAACGTCTTCGTCCGGCAGTAAGCGAACTGCTTGAAAAAGGAACGGACTATTCGTTTCACGGACGGTTTGTCGATACGTTATCGTATAACCATTTTACGACAGAAGATTTCGCCAAGTTAAAACAAATTGATGAACTGATTGCCCCGCACAAGCAAGAAATGATTCGCCTTTTTTATGAAGGGTTGCAACATGTGCAGCCGGAAGCGGCGAAAACGGTGACAGAAGCGCGCATTGAGGCGTATGTAAACGCGTTTTTTACAATGGAGCGCAATCGGGCGTACGTCGATGAATCGCTCCGCTTTTTCCATTTGTTGCGAAAAGAAAAAGTGAACGTCGGCAAGCTGCTCGTCGCCTTTAACCAGTTCAATTTCTTCGTTTTAACGACGCTTTTGGCGAAAGTGGCGCTAGCGCCAAAACGTTGTTTAGCGCTCATGGAAGCGTTGCAACGGGCGATTAATATCGAGCAGCAGCTGCTTGTCGAAGTGTATACGGAAACGATGATGGAGCAAATCGCAAGCGGCACAGCTGAACTGATGGAACAAAACGCAGAAATTATGTTTATTAAAGATTTGCTTCAAGCGCTCGATCAACAAAATAGCGACGTGCAAATGGTGACGGCGGCGACGGAAGAAATGACGACAGCCGTATCGGAAGTTGCACATGCGGCAACCGTCATCGCAGAAAAAACGACAACGTCGGTGGAACGGGCAGAAAAAGGACAACATATGATGAACGAAGCGTTTGAAGAAATTATGGAGACGTCCGAGCAATTTACTCGTATGGTTGATCGCTTCGAACATTTACAACAACATTTAAGCGCGATTGAAAAAGTGATGCAGCTCGTCAACGGCATTGCGGATCAAACGAACTTGTTAGCGTTAAACGCCTCCATTGAAGCCGCACGTGCAGGGGAATACGGGCGCGGATTTTCCGTCGTTGCCGAAGAAATTCGTAAACTTGCCGACCATACGGTGCAATCGCTCGGGGAAGTGCAACGAAACGTTGGAGAGTTGCGGACGATTTCATCAGAAGTGTCATCTGCCATCTATTCGACGTCGGCGACGATTCGTCAAGCGGTGAAACAAGCGCAAGAAGCGATGCCGCTCTTGCAAGACATCGTCCATGCGATGGGAGACATTCAAGATAGCACAAATACGAACGCAGCTGTTGCGGAAGAGCAAGCGGCAGCGGTAGATGAAATTTCTAGCCGCATGTCGTCGATCGCTTCATTAACAGAATACGTGCGTGAACTCGGTGAAAAAACAGGAAAAACCGTACATGCGCTCAGCAAAGCGATCGACCGTTTCCGTTTGAGCATGGTGAATGAAAATAGCGTGAAACTGTCTGCTAAAGCGCTTCTTCATTTGGCGAAGACGGATCATTTATTATGGAAATGGCGCATTTATAATATGATTGTCGGTTATGAGACGATTCGCCCAGAGGATGTCGCTTCGCACTATCAATGCCGACTAGGAAAATGGTATTTTGATGAACAGACGAAAAAACAGCTAGCTGGCACGCCAGCGTATGAAAAACTAGACGCCCCGCACGAACGAGTACACGTCGCGGCAAAAAAAGCGGCGGAAGCGTACGCAAAAGGCGATAGAAAAGGGGCCGAAGCGCAGCTTATTGAACTTGAACAAGCATCTGCCGAAGTCATTCAGTTGCTCGATGAACTGATCGAAAAAGTTGAAAAAGAACGAACGTTTGAAACCCACCTCGCGTAAGGTGGGTTTATTTTTTAACGATATGGGACAACGCAAGTGCAAAAATTAAAATGGCGCCTTTGACAATATCTTGAGCATAGTATGGGACGTTCATCATCGT
>OFGS01000281.1_pt1 | contig 11309 bp, 12 predicted proteins | sample 1521851 | NCBI WGS metagenome assembly OFGS01 (sample SAMEA3142070, study PRJEB24117) | hot springs metagenome
GTGCACGAATCTGTACCAATAGGTCCTGACGATACATATAATATACCTATAAGGATTTGGGGCAAACCAAAAGTATGGATCGGGTACTTAGATCAATTCAAACAACAAACGGAGAAGTATGGTTTCAATGTAGACTATGAAGTAATAGATTGGAAACCAGTTGGACACGCTGATATGCTTGAAAACGTATTAAGACTTGGTAATACTATTAAAGCAGGCGAAGTAGCTGGTAGTAGGTTTTACTACTTATTTGATGACATTGTATTCTTAGATATGGCTTTATTAATGTATGCTATAGACTTTTTGACTAGTAAAGGATATAGACTAGTTCTTCCACCATACATGGTTCGCCACAAGATCATGATGGGTGTAATTGATTTAAAGTCTTTTGAAGACTCTATTTACAAGATTGAAGGCGAAGATCTCTACTTAATAGCAACAGCAGAGCACTCATTAGCTGCCCTCCACGCTTTCGAGGAAATACCCGAAGAGGATTTACCATTAAAGTATGTAGGTATATCGCCCTGCTTCAGGAAAGAAGCGGGCGCCGGCTCCAGGGATTTAAAGGGTATATTTAGAGTACACCAGTTTCACAAGATAGAACAATATATCTACAGTAAACCAGAAGACAGCTGGGCTTTAATGGAAGAACTAATTGATAACGCAGAGGAATTGTTCAAGGGGCTTGGAATACCATATAGAATTGTAAATATCGCGAGCGGAGATTTAGGTGCTCCGGCTGCCAAGAAATACGACCTGGAGACATGGATGCCTGCTCAGGGACTTTACAGAGAAATGGTGAGTTGTAGTAATACGACAGACTGGCAGAGCTATAGGTTAAAGATAAGGTTAATTAGAAGAAAAGGCATGATCAGGGAATATGTTCATACATTGAATAGTACAGCGATAGCCAGTACAAGAACCATTACAACTATACTCGAAAACTTCCAGAACGAAGACGGCACAGTTACAATACCCAAGGTATTGAGAAAATATCTTGAAGTATTTGAAAAAGCGCCAAAGGACTATATTCACCCATATAAAAAATAGATTCTCAAACCCCCCTATCCCTTTTAAGACTAATAGTACTGGATTTTTTACTCGGGGGCATTGAATACAAGTAAAGTTATAGTTGAAGTACAATTAGATTTCAGCGATGAAAGTGACCGTGCATTAAAAATACTTTTACAAGTAGGAGAAGAATTATTAGATAAATATGGTTTATGGGTTGAAATAATACCAGTGCACATATGGTTCGTGGATCCCATTGAGGCGGAATCATCTGACCTACCAAAAATATTTATAAACGGTAAATTGAGATTTATAGGTAGATCTCCTACTAGGAGAGAAATAATTAATGCTATACTAGAACACGTAAACATACCATACAAGTCTACTGAGAGCATGCGCGTTGTCTTCGATTCAAAAGAAAATTTTAGTAGAAAACTCCCAGAAGTAGCTACGTTGAACTAGTTATATAAGGGGATATAAACAAAATAATTAATAGCCGAGTACCCATTATCGTTCAGCGCGAGAGCAATCCCAATATTTTACGCTGATAGTTATACGATTTGCCGATTACAAAATACAAATATCTCACTAATTGAGTAAATCTCGAGTATACATGGTGTTTTTTAGAAGATGAGGAAACCGGGAATTGCATGAACGATAATGGGTACGATGAGGCGGTTTAATAGATCTCTTCTTTAGCCATAGGGTTGTATACTCATGTGCTTTATAGATAGCTTCTTCTACATCGTTTGACTCAATATAATAGTAGAATAATTGCGAGAGAAAATAGTCTCCAGCCCCTGTTTTATCGATCGCGATAAAGTCTTCTTGTATTTCTAATATCCTGAATCGTTCTTCTCTGGATTGTATAATAATTGACTTATTAGGCCTAATGGTCACTACCATTACTCCTTTGAGATGTTTTCTTATCGATGCAATTCCACCCTGCTCTTTTAGAAGTGCATGATATTCCTCTATATCTAGATGTACAATATCCGATAATTCGAGTACCTGTATGCTTTCAGGTGTTTGTTCAATGATAATCTTGTTATCTCTTAGTTTTCTTAAGTATCCCTGGAGATCTACGGCTATTAGTATTGATTTCACCTGAATAGTCTTTAAAACAGGGATAGTTACTTCTCCGAGAACGGGGTCTACTATTGAATAACATAGATCACTGTGTGTATTCCATGGATGTATTGGTGGAGCTGTATCAATAATGCTTATTTGTCTTGTATCATTTTCATATTCTAGTCTAAATACGTTTACTCTACTTGAATATTGTTGTTTCACAATATACTTGCTTATGGGGTGCTCTACGAGTAGATCACTGTAAACCGCGTAGACTTCTACATCTATGTTTTTCTCTATGAGCGGTAATGCTGAATAAAAAGAACCTCCCCCGTGGGAAATGTATTCGGGTTGATTTCTCAATTTAATTAAATCTATTGTTGGATTACCGTATATACAGTATTTTTTCATGTTTCTTCCTCACTTAAAGCACTTACGAGTTTTTCTAGTTTCTTTCCCAATTCACCCAGATGATATCCTTTTAAATGCTCTACGAGGTCGTCTATGGAGTAGAAAAACGAGTTTTCATACTTGTAGTTACTTGGAGCTTTTTCACCAAGACACTTAGATGCAGCATGTATACATATTGGACAAGCTATTAAACCAGTAATTCTATCTCTACATGTCTTAAATTCCAAGCCTTCATGACTTACTTCAAACAATTCCCATTTTGGTTCCCATGTATAAGCCAACAACAACACCTCAGCCGGTTGAACCCCCCTCACTACTCAGTGACCTAAAATTCTATAATCTAGTAGGCATGTCAATATAATAAACACATTCCACTGATCACATGATTAAATAAAATAACCTAAAATCCACACATATTAAAACTTAAAAACACCAATATGGAATCCCCGAACACTTCCACTGCTTCGGCTGTTTCAATTGAGGGTTTTCCTAAGTCCCGCCGCCGCGCGTTGAAAAATTTAAATACCCCGTCTCCATTATATCCACTATTGGGGGTTGATGATTATTTCAACTATATGGAAACCCCTGGAAATCCCAGTGGAAAAATTTACACAAGTAAATCAAAAAATCTCGGTAACAAAAAGAATCTCAAAAAGAGAATTGAAAGTCTAAAAGAGAGTTGAAAGGGTATGTGGGTTTATGGTGGTTGTGGGATGATGATGCTGTTTACGTATTGTGTTAGGTTAAAGGTATTTGTATCTAGCTTGACTATGTTGTAGTTTTTGACTTGTTTTAGAAACTCATCTACTGGTTTAAGTGGTAGTGTTATTCCTGGGGTCCAGTAGTGTATGGGCATTATGTTGATGGGTTTTGTTTTTTCGACGATTATCCATGCTTCGTTGGGCTCTATGGTGAATGTTCCGCCTACAGGTATTATTAACAAGTCTATTCCGTGAAGTCTACTTAGTGTGTTTTCATCTGGGATTTCTCCCAGGTCTCCTAGGTGTGCTATTTTCTTGCTTTCTACTTCGACGATGTAAACGGTGTTTTCCCCTCTTCTCTTTCCTTTTACTTTATCGTGATATGTTCTTAGACCGGTGATCTTGATGTTGTTGATCAGGGCTTCTCCATAATATGCTTTAAATACTCTTGTTTTATCCTTGGAGACTACGTAATCTGCATTGTGATCGAAGTGGTCGTGGGTTATCAAGACGAGATCTGCTTTTACATCTGGTTTCTTTAAACCAATGCTTTTACCATCATGAGGGTCGAACACAATTACATAGTTACCTGTAGACAAGGATACACATGAGTGTCCATGCCATGAAATTATCATAAATACCCCTATATAATGATAGTACCTAGGTGTATTATAAATAGGTTACTTTGCCGGTGAAACAGTTGAGTATTGAGATTCTAGGATTAGTGGGAGCATTATTAACAATAATACCGCAAATGGTATTTTATCTCGTGCAATTATTAATACTAGTTAGTAGCGTGAAGTATAATGTACCTAGAATTCCCAGTATTACGAAAACGCGCAGTGTTTCTATAATAATTCCGGTTAGGAAAGAACCAGTAGAATACATAGAGGAGGCAGCCAGATATATTGCTTCACTTGGATTACCAAGCTATGAAATAATAATAGTCTCCGATGATGACGAGGACGTAAAAAACAAACTATTTAAACTAGTAGAGAAACTTCGCAGCGAAAACATCAATGTATGGCTTATATGGAGAAGTGTTCCCAGAGGCTTCCGATCAGGAGCTATGAATACAGCCCTCTATGCATCCATAGGAGACTACATATATGTTCTCGACGTGGACTCTAGGCCGGAGAAGTGTCTCTTTGAATATGGTATAAGTTTACTTGAAAAAGATCCCAGTTGTATTTGTGTTGTTGGTAGATGGATGCCTTTGAATAAGGATAGTAGAATTAGTGAAACACTTGGATTAAGCTTAGAGTTTCTATCTGGAATACTCTATAGAGGTAGGAGTAGAGTGGGCTTATATACCTATCCCCTGGGAACAGGCACTATATACAGAGCTAGTGTACTTAAGAATATCTTGAAGGGGTGGGATGAGAGTAAAATACAAGATGATATGGAAATAGGTACGAGAATAATGCATCACGGATTCAAAGTACAATATTTAGATGAATGCGCAGTATATGTTGAAAACCCCTCGAGTTATAGGAGTCTTAGAATACAGCAATCTAGGTGGGCGTATGGAGCACTAGACGTGGCTGTCGCCAATGCAAAATATATATTCAGCTCTAACTATTCACTACTAGTTAAATTGGAAGCATTAATTTACCTTGTTCAATATATTCCACAAGCACTGGTATTTATTGGATCATTGCTACTAGCCATCTCCATGATTATACATGGATCCGGTTACCTAGAGAGATTGTTTCCACTTCTAATAGCATGGTTTAGTGTACTAGCAGTGTATATAGGATCCATGTATAAGACAACTTATCGTGATAAATCTACTTGGAAATTCGTGGTTTTAATTGGTAGACTCGGAGCTATTTCTACGGCACTATCTCCATATACTGCTTTTTACTCGATTAAAGCGTTATTGAGGATAAGAGAAGAGTATAAGAGAACTCCTAAAGGAGTTTATCAAAAGAAATATTCTTCTATGAGAATACCCTGGGAACTGGTGTTCGGAGTATTCTATGTCTTGGTAGGCTTCTTATCTATAATTAAAGGATATTTGTTAACATCATTCTGGTTAATTCTACCTTCACTGGGATACCTGTATGTAGTTTACAGATTTCCACGCGACGTTTTCTACAAGTAGAGAGTCTTTTAAAGGGGCTTTTTGTAAGAGTAGAATTATGGAGAGGTGTTTCATCTATTGATTAAGTACTGTACTGAGAATGCAAGTGCTGAAGAGGTATTGGAGAAGCTGAAACCGTATGTGAGAGACTGGTTTAAACTAAGATACGGCGAGACCACGCCCGTTCAAGCCAAGACTATACCCCTAGTTAAAAGGGGTGAAAACGTATTAATTTCTAGTCCCACTGGTACTGGAAAGACACTTGCAGTTTTCCTAGGTATTATCGACAACATGTATGATTATTACGAGACGCATGGAAAGCTACCTGACGGGATATTTGTAGTCTATGTAAGTCCTTTAAGAGCATTGAATAATGATATGAGAAGGAATCTCTACGAGCCTGTAAAGGGGATTGCCGAGATAGCGCGTGAAATGGGACTCGATCTACCGGAAATAAGGATTGCTGTGAGAACTAGTGATACTAGTTCTCATGAAAAGCAGAAAATGCTGAGAACGCCGCCACATATACTTATAACTACCCCTGAAAGCCTAGCATTATCCCTCAATGCTCCTAAATTCAGAGAGCATCTTAAGAACGCGCGTATAGTAGTGATCGACGAGATACACGAATTAGCTTCTAGTAAGAGAGGTAGTCACTTAGCTGTTAGTGTGGAGAGACTTGATAATTTAACTGGAAGAAAGCTTCAGAGAATTGGTTTAAGTGCTACTATTGCACCATTAGAAGAAGTGGCATTGTTTCTTGTTGGGTACAATGATAATGGTGAACCCAGAGATTGTTGTATTGTCGACGCGAGATTTGATAAACCAGTAGATATCCGAGTACTAACGCCGGTAAAAGACCTTATATACACCCCAGCCGAGAAAATCAATGAATCTATATATAGGAAGATACTTGAACTAGTGAGTGAAAACAGGACTACATTAATATTCACTAATACTAGGAGCTCGACTGAAAGAGTAGTTTTCAAATTAAAAAGACTCATGGAGAAAAACAACATTTACGATATAGATGAGATAGGAGCACATCATAGTAGTCTAAGTAGAAATCTAAGACTCGAAGTCGAAGAAAAATTGAAGAAAGGGCAGTTGAAAGTAGTTGTGAGTTCTACTTCACTAGAACTAGGTATAGATATAGGAAGTATTGACTTAACTATCCTATTAAGTAGTCCTAAGAGTGTGACTCGGTTGCTTCAAAGAGTCGGTAGATCTGGTCATCACATTAGAGAAGTCAGTAAAGGTAGAATTATAGTTGTCGATCGAGACGACCTAGTTGAATGCACAGTACTCAGTAAACTAGCACGTGAGAGAAAAATAGATAAGATTAGAATACCGAGAAATCCGCTCGACGTGTTAGCTCAGCATATAGTGGGATTAGCTTTAGAGAAGGATACGAGACTCGATGACATATATAGATTAATTAAGAGAACATATAGTTTTCATGAATTAAGCTACGATGATTTCTTAAACGTAGTATACTATCTTGCAGGTAAACTAGGAGACTTCTACGAAGACCAGAAAGTATACTCCAAGATATGGCTAGATGAAGAGAATGGAATTATTGGAAAGAAGAGAACTACGAGAATAATCTACTATTTAAACCTAGGCGTTATACCGGATGAGAGTAAAATAAAAGTGTTCACCGCGGATGATACTTATGTAGGCGACTTAGAAGAAGGGTTCGTAGAGTACCTTGCACCGGGTGATTTGTTTATTCTAGGTGGACACGTGTATGAGTTTCAAGAAAGCAGGGGACTAGTAGCTATTGTTAGAAAAGCTGAATCGAGTAGACCTACTGTTCCAACGTGGTATAGTGAAATGCTTCCATTGGCATTTGACTCTGCTATCGAAATAGGCAGGTTCAGGAGAATTATATCGGAGATGATCGATAATAAGAGCAAGAGTGAGGTTATTAATTACTTGATGAAGGAGTATGGCCTAGAGAGACATGCAGCTGACTCCATCTACAACTATATATTAGAGCAAAAGCTATATACGGGGAATCTAGTACCATCAGATAGATTAATACTCATAGAGATATTCGACGATAAAGGCGAAAGAAATATCATAGTTCATTCAATATTTGGTAGAAGAGCTAATGATGCCCTTGCAAGGCTCTATGCGCACGTCATCGGCTCGTATCTAGGAGTAAATATCAAGATAACGGTTACAGATAATGGATTTATGTTGACCATGCCAAGTCCTATTGAAGCGGACTATGTCGAATTATTCAAATCCATTCCAATAGAGAAAGCCTGGGACATTCTCATAAAGGTGATTAGAAGAACAGATCTCGTTAAGAGAAGGTTTAGGCACGTGGCATTACGTAGTTTCATGTTATTAAGGAGATATAGAGAAACGGAGAAATCCCTACACAAGCTCCAGATAAACGCCGAGGAATTACTGAAAGCAGTCGAGGAAATAAAAGATTTCCCTGTATTAAAGGAGACTTACAGGGAGATATTGATGGATTACATGCATATAGATGAAGCTATAAAAGTATTAGAAGCTGTGAAGAGAGGCGAAATTCAAGTAGCTGGCTTGAGATCGCTCGAAGTCCCCTCACCGTTTGCACATAATATAGTTATCCATGGATACACGGATGTAGTGTTAATGGAAGACATGAGGCGACTTCTTGCCAGATTTCATGAACTTGTGCTCGAGAAACTCAAATCTATTCAAAGCGCTAAATAGGAGATGTCGAGTAGTTCTCTATTCCTTTGTTTTACTATTTTCACTACTTAGGATTTTATCTAAGAGCTTATCGCTTACACCATATACGTTTTTCGCTATTACTCTTATATACTCGTCACTTGGTACGGCTTTTGGAAAGCCTATTCTAATCGCGAGTGCCTTTTTCAATGCTTCTTTCTCCTCGCGTGTTTTAACGCTACCTTTATATATTAGTTCTGAGAGTACTATTCCAGTAAAGAACCTAGCATAATTCCCTACCGTTTTTTCTTCTTCGTGGAAGACTGTTTTCACTCTATGTAAAATGTTTTTAAAATCATCTTCGCTAATAAATCCCAATATCAATTTCGTTAATGGTATTCTTAGTAACCTGGCAATAATATTACTTTCTATTGTTCCCGAGGGAGACAGTTTTTTTAGTTTTTCTCTCGCGACATCGTCTTTTCCATCGATGATATCTGTTATTATCTCTTCGAGAGCTTCTTCGATGTAAAATACTTTTTTAAATAGCTCGGGGTAATCTAGGTCTAGTTTAAGTCCATGCTTGCCTATGACGTAAATGGTAGTCATTTCCTTGTCAAAGATGTCTGCTGATAGGGCTTTGCCGCGTATTGGTTGTATATTTTCTTTTGTATAAGTATCTTTAAGTATCTTTACTGCACTTAGTCTATCGATTTTATCGAGATTTCTAATGTATTCTTCTAAGATCATCACTACGACTTGTATTCTCTTTTTATGTGGAGGTTTCATTTGAACCAGCCATTTTTATGATTTCGCGTTGAATAAACCTCTTTAACTTCAAATCTAGGCTAGTTTTGCCACTATATACTCTGAACTTATAGTTGTTTTTTGAAAAAATAATCTTTACGGTAAAAATACCAGCTGGGTTTTTATCGAATTTAAAGTAAACTTCATACTTGGAAGTCTTTTCTTTCACTATACATTTATTTATGTATAGGTTATCTCTTTTGAATAACCACGCTATTTTCTCGATAATGCTAGTAATTTCCACGTGTTTCATGGCTTCCACGAGTATTTTATTTTTACGTATCCAAGGGATTCAAGTATCTCTATGTACCATCCAGTTAGCTGCGTTAATATTATTCTTTTTGCTTCATTGCATTCTCCTCGAACGGCGTATACTTCTATAAAGGCTTCTAAGCTTATCTCGCAGTCTATCTTGTCTCCTAGTTTACTCTCGACGAATTCTATGAGGCTATTAAATGTTTTGCTTGAACGTTCGATTTCGTTTCTCAGTTCACTTAGTATATGAGATGATGGTATAAGAACAGAGCAATCTACGTTCTTTCTCTTACATATTTCTACGTATTTCAATAAGAGACTATAGTCTTCGACTATGCTTCCAGTTGATAAAAATGGTTTTTTACTCATGGAAAATATAACCCAATAATTCCTAGAAGTTTATTCTTGATTTCTCGTCTATATTTTTCTTCTACTTTATCGTATAGCCTACTAATTGTTTCAATGAGATCATCTATTATAATTGCCATTACTGCATCACGTTCATACATGGCGGAAGAAATTATTGCTCGTAATACTACTTCGTCACTAGGATATGATATGCGATTAATGTATTTCCTGACAGCGGTAGGCGATATGCCTAGTATTCTTGCTAATTCCGTTATAGTTCTAGTCGAGATCATGTGTTCTATTATCTTATACCTAGCTTCTCTACTTATCCAGTGTACTGGGAGATCTATTCCATCCTTCTCAGTATTACTCATAGTTAAACGCCGTATTTTTATAGTAAAGAGGCAATTAATAAATCATAATATAAGAGACGCCTATCATTTTTATCATTGATGATGGCCTTGAAGCAACAGTTAATAGTATATAGTGGAGGCGTTAAAATAGTAGATTATCCCAGTGTAGTTATACGTGAAAACATCCTGGTTAAACCACTATACGTGTACATTGGTGAACTCGAACAAAACATACTTGAAGGCAAGATACCGGTATTAAAGCCGATAGTGCTTGGTTCTAGCGGTGTGGTTAAAGTAATAGAGGTTTTTAACAATCACACGGAGTTAACAGGGAAAACATATGCTGTTACGCCATTAGGTGAAAAGGGTGTTTTAGGATTAGATGAAGACGGTATCTTGGCTTCATACAAATCCATACACTTTTCTTATATTGACGATGAAATAGTTAATCCTTCGCCTCTTGACGCTATAAGACCATTAATTAAACACGCATCTGGGTTAACATATTATGCTAGTGAACCTATCCTCATCGAAGGATGCGGTATTATCGGCTTAATAACGGGATTAATACTGAGAAGAATAGGCATAGAGCCCGTATTCTACTGTATAGAGTCTAGGAGAAGGATACAAGTACATGGTTTTAATGCTATATCTAATCTAGGCGATTTAAATAGAAAATGGAACACTGTTATCTTGACAAGTACTAGTATTGCATCGAAGCATAGAATTGTAAGTGAACTAGACTTCAATAGATTAGTTATATCGAGGCTTTCATTGACTACATGGATACCCATTAAAAACTCTCTATCTAGGACTGAGGTAATAGTGGTCGATAAGGGTATTTCACCTGAAAAAGACCATGTAGTTCACGTGTTCAATGAAATAGGAAAGAGAATAAAAATACACAATATTAATTCCCTTGAAAACGTTATTGGTTTATTACCTCCTAGAAGCTTAGGGACTATATTGGCTTTTACTCGAGAACTATGATTCTTTTATTAATTTAGCGAGCCTAGATATGCCTTCATATATTTGTTCGTAGGTTGGATAACTGAAATTCAGCCTCATACTGTTTCTTCCAGTATTATCGACGTGAAAACTGCCGCCAGGGACATATGCTACTTTATACTCGTTTATGGCTTTTTCTAGCAATAAACCACTGTCAAAGCCTTGTTTGTGTACATATGTAAATATGAATAATCCTCCTACGGGTTTCGAGTACCATACGTATTCTGGGAAATACTCTTTTATTGCCTCCAGCATTTTGTCCCTTTTAACTCTGTAGTGTGATACTGCTTTTGAAATAACTCTATCTATAACACCTTGTTTAATGGCTTCTGCTACAATGAGCTGTGTTAATGAAGACGTGTGGAGATCTACGTATTGCTTAACAATCTCTATTTTTCTAACTATATCTTGGTTTGCTACTATCCACCCTATTCTTAATCCTGGTGCTAGTATTTTACTCACAGTCCCCATGTATATAACTCTATCTTCGCTATCCATGGATTTAAGAGCCTTGACATCTACGTTGTCTTCGTATACTAGGTAACTGTATGGGTCATCTTCCACTATTATTAGATCATACTTAGAAGC
>OFGS01000282.1_pt1 | contig 11270 bp, 9 predicted proteins | sample 1521851 | NCBI WGS metagenome assembly OFGS01 (sample SAMEA3142070, study PRJEB24117) | hot springs metagenome
ATATGGATTTTCGTTTTGATATTGTAGTTGAATATGCGCCGTTCTTTCTTAAAGGGGTATCGTGGACGATCGGCCTATCATTAGTCGGTATCGTCTTTGGGACGATGCTCGGGTTAGTAATTGGGTTTGGAAAAATGGTTCAAAACCGCTTCATTCGTCTTCCGTTTGATTGGTACGTTCATTTTTTCCGTGGAACACCGCTATTTGTACAAATTTTACTGATTCATTTTGGTGTCATGCCGATGTTTACAGCGCAGCCGAATCCGCTCGTATCAGGAGCGATTTCTTTATCGTTAAACGCAGCTGCGTATATCGCAGAAATTTTCCGGGCCGGCATTCAATCGATCGATCGTGGTCAAATGGAAGCAGCTCGCTCGCTCGGTATGACACATGTACAAGCGATGCGTTACATCATTTTACCGCAAGCGATTAAACGAATGATCCCACCGCTTGGCAATGAATTTATCGTCCTTATTAAAGACTCGTCACTTGCGGCTATCATTGCAGCACCTGAACTAATGTATTGGGGACGGGCGATGCAAGGTCAATATTATCGCGTTTGGGAGCCTTACTTAACTGTTGCCCTTATTTATTTAATTCTCACTCTTTCGCTAAGCAAGCTGTTACACCGGTTAGAAAGAAGGTATGATGCATGATTCAAGTGACCAACTTAAAAAAATCGTACGGATCGCTACACGTGTTAAAAGGAATTGACGTGCATATTCGTGAAAAAGAAGTTGTCGTTGTCATTGGTCCTTCCGGTTCAGGAAAATCGACATTTTTACGTTGTTTAAACATGCTTGAAGATTTCGATGAAGGCGATATTATCGTCGATGGATTTCATTTAAAAGATCCGAAAACGGATTTAAATAAAGTGCGCGAAGAAGTAGGAATGGTATTTCAACGATTCAATTTATTTCCACATATGACGGTGCTTGATAACATCACACTGGCTCCGATGAAAGTGCGCAAATGGCCAAAGGAAAAAGCGACAGAAAAAGCGCTACAATTGCTTGCGAAAGTCGGTTTGCAAGATAAGGCGAACGTATATCCGGACTCTTTATCGGGCGGACAGGCGCAGCGGGTCGCGATCGCTCGTGCGCTTGCGATGGAACCGAAAGTGATGTTATTTGATGAACCGACATCTGCCCTTGATCCAGAAATGGTCGGTGAGGTGCTTGCGGTTATGAAGCAGTTGGCGAAAGAAGGAATGACGATGGTCGTCGTGACGCATGAGATGGGATTTGCGCGTGAAGTCGGGGATCGTGTTCTCTTTATGGACGGTGGAGTGATCGTAGAGGAAGGAACGCCACAACAAATTTTTGATGCACCACAACATGAGCGAACGAAGTCGTTTTTATCCAAAGTGTTATAGGAAAAAGGTGTCCCGTTCGTCAGGACACCTTTTGTTTTTTTATGCTAATAGTTGTTTTTCCAAAGCTACTTCAACCGGAACGTAGTCGTAACCGAGGTCGCGTGCGACAGCTTCGTATGTGATTTCTCCGTTTGCGACGTTTACACCGAGGCGTAATGCAGGGTTGTCGGCAACCGCTTTGTGTACCCCTTTATTTGCGATTTGCAATGCGTACGGCATTGTCACGTTTGTAAGCGCAAGTGTTGATGTGCGCGGAACAGCTCCTGGCATGTTTGCTACCGCGTAGTGAACGACGCCGTGTTTCACATATGTTGGGTTGTCGTGCGTTGTTACATGGTCGCTCGTTTCAACAATACCGCCTTGGTCAATTGCTACGTCAACGATGACAGAGCCTGGTTGCATCGCTTTTACCATTTCTTCTGTCACAAGTTTTGGCGCTTTCGCTCCAGGAATTAATACGGCACCGATCACAAGGTCGGACTCGGCGACAGCTTGCGCGATGTTCATTGGGTTAGACATAAGCGTATTAATTTGGCTTCCGAAAATATCGTCAAGTTCACGTAAACGTTCTGCGCTTAAGTCGATAATTGTTACGTTTGCGCCTAAGCCGATCGCAACTTTCGCAGCGTTTGTTCCAACGACTCCACCGCCGATAATCGTTACTTTTCCGCGGCTAACGCCTGGAACTCCGGAAAGAAGAATACCTTTTCCGCCTTTTGTTTTTTCAAGGAATTGGGCACCGATTTGCGCTGCCATACGTCCCGCCACTTCGCTCATCGGAGTTAAGAGCGGTAGCGTGCGACCAACTTGTACCGTTTCATAAGCGATCGCAATGACACCTTTTTCTTTAAGTGCACGCGCTAACTCAGGCTCAGCAGCAAGGTGTAAATATGTGAATAGTATTAATCCTGGACGGAAGTATTCGTATTCGCTTGGTAGCGGCTCTTTCACTTTCATAACCATATCCGCTTGCGCCCATACATCTGCGGCACGCTCAACAATTTGTGCCCCTGCGCTCACGTACGCTTCATTTGTGAAACCGCTTCCACCCCCTGCATCTTTCTCAATTAATACAGTATGTCCATTGCTGACGAACGACATGACGCCAGCAGGTGTAATGGCTACGCGATTTTCGTTATTTTTAATTTCCTTTGGAACACCAATAATCATGTGCTGTTTCCCCTTTCAAGTTGTCTTTTCGTATTATCTACAGTATAAATGTTTTTTATCACTTGTTGTTTGTTAAGAAAGGAGAAAGAAAAAACGAGCTTTTGTGGATTTCCACAAAAGCTATGTTGCCCGATATTTGTCTAATTTCATATCAACGTATAGTTTTACTTTTTCACTCATATTGCTTAAATCGATATGTCCAATTTCGCTAATTCGCTTTAGCCGATAAGCAAGCGTATTTGGATGAATATTGAGCGCTTTTGCCGTTTCGTTAACATTGCTGTCGTGATCGAGATACGTTTCGATCGTTTCGACTAAGTTTGTATGATGTTGAGCATCGTACTGTTTCAGTTTGTTGAGCGCAGCGTTGTGGAAATCCCCATGTCGCTTTTTCTCAAAAAGTAAATCGAAAAACTGATACATGCCGAGATGTTGGTAACTTTGAACATCGGCAAGTTGATGAGGAAATGCGCGCTTCATTTTTAATACGGTTTGTGCTTCTTCGTAGCTTTTAGCGATGTTCGTATAACATTCATATACGTTTCCGAAAGCCCCCATTACAATGTCGACGCGAAAACGTTCTTTCATTTGCGTCATGAACGAACGGAAAAACCGTTCAATATGCGCTTCACCGTAGACGTTCGAACTTGGGGCGACAAGCACGATGAGCCGTTGATGATCGATCGTATAGAGCGGCACGGCAAGCTGTTGTGTCGTCTTTAATAAGTAATCAATTTGCCTTTCCACTTGCGTTTGAATATGTTGTTGAAATTGAAAAATGCCAACAGCAAAAAACGGATATACGTGTACGTTTAATTCGTTGCATTGTTCAACAATATCGTGCGGAGACGAAAAGTGTCCGGTTAATAGCTTCCAAAAAAATTCTTGAATGCGCTCTTCTTTTTTATGCTTCCGAATTTGCACTTGCAACAATAAATTTTTTGCCGCTTTTGCCGCCTGTTTTAATACATCGAATTGTTGTTCCGTCCAAGGTTCATCCATTTCAATTGCCCAAATAAATCCGAGAACCTCTTTATTTTTCCAAATTGAAATGGCGATGCGGTTGCCAAGTCCTACTTCTGAAATTTGTGTCACACGGACAGGTTGTTCGCTTTGCAAAAGCTTTGGAATCACTCCTTCACGCCATAAACTGTTAATGACCCGCTCTGGTACGCGTCGGTGAATGATGGTCGCTGTGCGGGCGGGATCAGTGTAATGTTCATGTCCGCTATAAGCCATTAAGCGATGGTTTGCATCTTCAATTGTAATCGGACATTGTAATAGTTCGCTCACACGATCGGCAAACTCCTCTAAGCTGTCAAAATGAGTGGCAAAAGGGTTCACAAACATCCACTCCGTTTCGTATGTTGTCTTATGATTATTGTAGCATATTGACAAATGAAAGAGCTTACTTTAACTTATAAGAAGAAGCTAAATACGTAGGATTGTGACTGCATAAGCAGGCAAGACCTAAAACGGATGGGAGAGTCGTGTCCTCCTTGCGTTTTAGGTCTTTTGTTTTTATCCAAATAATTCTTTGTAAGGGGGATATTTCAAATGTTTAAATGGTTTCGTAAACGTGAGGAAACGATTGTCGCCCCGTTAACAGGAAATGTGCGACCGCTCGATGATGTTCCAGACCCTGTATTTGCCCAAAAGATGATGGGAGAGGGTTTGGCGATCGAGGCAATAGACGGTGTTGTTGTTTCACCAGTCAATGGAGAAGTCGTACAAGTATTCCCGACGAAACATGCAGTAGGTTTGCGTTCAGAGGGAGGATTAGAAATTCTTATACATGTTGGAATTGATACTGTTCATATGCAAGGGGAAGGATTTGAAGCATATGTGAAAGCGGGAGAGCGTGTGAAGGCTGGTGACTTGCTTTTGTCGTTTGATGTATCGCTTGTGCAACAAAAAGCGAAAAGCGATCTTACTCCTGTAGTCATAACGAACGGGGATGCGGTGAAAGAGTATCGTTGGGAACATGTGGAACAAGTGGAAAGAGGGAAGACCGTTTTAATGAAAGTACATTTGAAGTAATATAAGTGATATAACGAAATAGATCGTTAAGGGGACGAAGATGACGTTGCGAATTCATAAAATTTTAAATAATAACGCCGTCGTTGTATTGGATGAGGGTCAAGAAAAAATTGTAATGGGACCGGGTATCGCGTTTCAAAAAAAGAAAAACGACATCGTACCTCGTGCGAAAATCGAGAAAATTTTTGTGATGGAAGAAGAAAACGAAAAATTCCAAGAGTTGTTGCGTACTCTTCCTGAAGAACATATCGATATTGCCGAAGAAATTATTAGCTATGCAGAAGGACAGCTGCAGGCACCGTTGAATAACCACATTCACATTGCATTAACGGATCATTTGTCGTTTGCGATTGAACGCATTCAGCAAGGGTATCAAATTCAAAATAAATTGCTAAATGAAATTAAAGTACTGTATAAGAAAGAGTACCAAATTGGTCTTTGGGCAAAGCAGCTTATTCGCGACCGTCTCGGTATTGACATTCCAGATGATGAAGTTGCCCATATTGCGCTTCACATTCATACCGCGAAAATGGACGCAGCCAGTATGAATAAAACGTTACAGCAAACGACTTTAATTCGCGAAATGATTGATTTCATGAAGGAAACGTTACGCATTCATATTGATGAAGAAAGCATATCTTATCAGCGGCTTGTTACCCATTTACGCTTTGCGCTTAATCGAATAGAAAATGGCGAGCTGTTTCATACTATGGATCCAGATATGTTAGCGCTTATTCAAAAAAAGTACGAAAAAGAATTTGCATGTGCGATGGCGATGGCTGAATATGCGAAAAAAGAATACGGCATCGAATTTCCTGTAACGGAACTCGCTTATATTACGTTGCACATCCAACGTCTAACTACAAAATAATATATTTGTTTTATATTGACTTAAATTGAATAATAAGTTAAAATGAAAGCGGATAAAAATTGAATGATGTAGGATTGTGACTGCTTTGCAGGCAAGACCTAAAATGTACGACGAAGCTTCATGGCATTCGTATGTACGTTTTAGGTCTTTTTGTTTTCCATATAATAACAGGAGGGATGAATATGAATTACGAACAAATTAGTGAGCAACTCGTTTCGTTGCTTGGTGGGAAGGAAAACGTCATTAGTGCTGTTCATTGTGCAACTCGTCTTCGTCTTGTTTTAAAAGACGAAACAAAAGTGAACCACGAAGCTATTGAACAATTAGATGGGGTGAAAGGTGCTTTTTCTAGCTCCGGTCAGTATCAAATTATTTTTGGTACAGGCGTCGTTAATAAGGTGCATGAACAATTTGTCAAACAAGTGGGCTTACAACATGCAAATGCAGATGCACATCAAGAAGCGTTAAAGCAAAAAATGAATCCGCTTGCTCGGCTCGCGAAAACATTGTCTAATATTTTTGTTCCGATTATCCCTGCCATTGTAGCTAGCGGTTTATTGATGGGATTACTTGGTATGATGAAAGCGTTCAATTGGGTAGCACCTGATAGCGCTTGGATTGTATTGTTGGACATGTTTTCAAGTGCTGCTTTCATCATTTTGCCAATTTTAATTGGCTATAGTGCTGCCAAAGAATTTGGTGGAAATCCGTTTTTAGGAGCAGTTATTGGTGGAATTATGACCCATCCGGCTTTATTAAATCCATGGGGATTAGGAAGTGCTGAACCAGAGTATTTGCATTTCCTCGGCTTTGATATCGCCATGATCGGGTATCAAGGAACTGTTATTCCGATCTTACTTGCGACATATGTCATGAGCAAAATTGAAAGAAGTTTACGAAAAGTTGTTCCGCATGCAGTAGATTTACTTGTCACGCCATTTGTGACTGTCATTTTAACAGGCTTTACTGCTATTTTAGTAATCGGCCCACTTGGAAACATCGTAGGGAAAGGTATTACGACAACGTTAAATTTTGTATATGATACAGGTGGGGCGCTGGCAGGTCTTATTTTCGGTGGTTTGTATTCGATGATCGTCATCACAGGAGTGCATCATAGCTTCCATGCTATCGAAGCTGGTTTGCTTGCCGATATTGGTAAAAACTATTTATTGCCAATTTGGTCAATGGCAAACGTTGCCCAAGGTGGAGCAGGTTTGGCCGTATTCTTAAAGTCGAAGCGTACAAAAACGAAAGAAATTGCTTTGCCGGCAGCCTTTTCTGCATTTTTAGGTATTACTGAACCGGTTATTTTTGGGGTGAACTTAAAATATCGAAAACCGTTTATTGCAGCAGCAATTGGTGGAGCGGCTGGTGGGGCGTATGTTGTATTTACAAACGTTGTCGCAAATGCATATGGATTAACGGGCATCCCAATGATTGCGATCGTCGCACCAATGGGGATGACGAACTTAATAAATTATTTAATCGGTTTTGCGATTGCCGTCGGTACAGCGTTTGTGGCAACATGGATATTAGGATTTAAAGAAGAATAAGAGGCGAGCGAATACTCGCCTTTTTTTGTAGGAGGGAATAACGATGAAGAAAGGAATTATTAGTCTTGGTGAAGCGTTAATTGATTTTATTCCGCTCGATGCAACAAATCGGGCTTACCAAAAAAGTCCTGGTGGGGCGCCAGCGAATGTCGCGGTCGGTGTCGCACGGCTTGGCATACCATCGACATTTGTTGGAAAAGTCGGACGTGATGTACTCGGTGTCTTTTTGAAAGAAACGCTCGATGAATACGGTGTCAACACAACTTCGCTTCAATTTAGTGACGATGTTCGTACCGGTGTTGTTTTTGTGACATTAGCCGAAAACGGAGAACGAAGCTTTGATTTTTACATTAATCCGAGTGCCGATCGCTTTTTAAGCGAAAAGGAAGTGGATGAGTCGTTATTTCGGACGCATCGCATTCTCCATTTTGGTTCTATTTCACTTATTAGCGAACCAGCACGGAGCGCGACAAAGCGGGCTGTTATGTTAGCTAAAGAAAATGGAATGATCGTCTCGTATGACCCGAATTTACGTCTCGGTCTGTGGGAAAGCGAACAACAAGCTCGCCAAATGATTATATCTATGTTAACTGAAGCGGACGTATTGAAAATTTCCGAAGAGGAATTGACATTTATTACAGGGGAAGAAGATATTCAAAAAGGTGTAGATGCCCTTGCTTCCTATAACATTCCACTTATTGTCGTCACGCTAGGAGAAAACGGAAGTTATGCGTTCACGAGGGAAGGATCGGTATTTACCCCAGCGCTTAAAGTAGAGGCGGTGGATACGACAGGGGCAGGAGACGCGTTTGTTTCCGGTATGCTTTATTGCTTGCATGAGCGAGAAGGGACGATCGACGACTTGTCGCTTGCGGAAGTTGAACAAATGGCGAGTTTTGCGAGTGTTTCAGGGGCGCTAGCTGCATCAACAAAAGGGGCGATGACAGCTTTACCGACGCGTGATGAAGTCGAACGAATTTTACGAGAAGGTTGGTCGAGATGAAATCGCTCATACAATTAGCTGAGGAAGAAATAAAAAAGTATGCCTCGATTGTTGAAAGTGACCCGAATCGCTTGCGCTATCACTTAATGCCTCCTGTCGGACTAATGAACGATCCAAATGGACTCATTTACTGGCGCGGCGAATACCACGTATTTTATCAATGGATGCCGTTTCAAACGACACATGGGGCGAAATTTTGGGGGCATTATACGTCGCGCGATCTTATTCATTGGCAAAGACAAGTGCCAGCGCTAGCTCCAGACGAATGGTTTGACCGAAACGGTTGCTATTCAGGGAGTGCTGTAGACAATGACGGTGTATTGACGCTTTTTTATACAGGAAATGTAAAAGATAATCAAGGAATGCGACATACGTATCAATGCATGGCGATATCAAATGACGGCCTTCACTTTGAAAAAAAGGGGGTTGTTATTCACCTCCCGGACGGTTATACTGCTCATTTTCGAGATCCAAAAGTTTGGAAGCATGAAAATACATGGTACATGGTTATCGGTGCTCAAAGCGCTCAACTAGACGGAAAGGCAGTATTATTCCGTTCCCACGACCTTGTGCATTGGGAACATGTAGGGGCTATTGCGGGCGGTGAGAACGGAAATTTCGGTTATATGTGGGAGTGTCCAGATGTATTCCGTTTGGGTGGAAAAGATGTTCTCATCGTCTGTCCACAAGGATTACAACCAGAAGGTATGCATTACCAAAACGTATATCAAGCAGGATATTTCGTCGGACAGATGAACTACGAGACGGGGCAATATGCACATGGCACATTCACTGAATTAGATCGAGGATTTGAATTTTATGCTCCGCAAACGATGGTCGATGAATACGGTCGCCGTATTATGATCGCCTGGATGGGCGTTCCCGACCAAGATGAAGATAAACATCCAACGATTGCTTACCGATGGGTACATGCATTAACGTTGCCTCGCGAACTCGTTTTAGTTGGCGATAAATTATATCAACGACCGATTGAGCAATTGCAGTTGCTCCGAAGCGACGAAGTTCACTATCCAAATGTATCGTTGTATAAAGAAACGATGCAATTTGATGGAGTGAAAGGAAAAACGGTTGAGCTGTTACTTAAGCATATTGAAGGTCAAGGTGTTTTATCCATTGACATACAAAACGATGTTTCGTTTTCATATGATTTTGAGAAAAAAGTCGCCACGCTACAACGTGAAAGCTTTGCACGGCAAGGTGAAAAAGAAAAAAGACAGTGCGTTTTATCGAATTTGCGAACACTCCATATATTTATCGATACATCGTCCATCGAAATTTTCTTAAATGAAGGTGAAGAAGTGTTTACAGCACGTTTTTTCCCACATGAGAAAAACGAACATATTGTATTTAAAACAAATGGACGAGCCGCGTTTCACTTATACAAATGGAAATTATGTTAAAACTTTTGCTTGTCAAATGTTCAACTGTTTTCGTATGATGAAAGAAAAGGGAGTATTCCTTCAAATATGGAAGGTTGCTCCTTTTTCATTCAATGACAAAAGGTGATGAAGCGATGGAGCAAGATAAGTTAAAAAAAGTAGTGGAAGCAGCGAAGTTGTATTATTTGCTAGATTACAACCAAAATGATATTGCCAAAAAGCTTGGCGTGTCGCGGCCGACTGTGTCGCGTTTATTGCAGCAAGCAAAAGAGGAAGGGATTGTGGAAATTAAAATTAACGATCCAGCAGAAGATATTCAACAATTAGCGAAGCAACTTGAACAAAAGTTCAATCTTAAGAAAGCAATTGTTGTGTCCGTCCCTGAACATCAAGATGGAATTATTAAAAAATATGTTGGAAAAGAGGCGGCTGAGTATTTACGTTCGATCGTAAAAGACGGCGATGTGATCGGTGTGACATGGGGAACAACGCTATATCATGTTGCGTTACAGCTGAAACATAAACATGTGAAAGACGTCAAAGTCGTTCAATTAAAAGGTGGCGTCAGTTTGTCGGAAACGAATACGTTCGCCTCTGATATTTTACATTTGTTTGGAAGCGCATTCAATGCAACAGTTCATCATTTGCCGCTTCCAGCCATCGTCGATCATGTTGTTGTTAAGCAGGCGATGGAAGCCGACCGCCACATTCGTAAAATTCTTGATCTCGGTCGTCAGGCCAACATCGCAGTATTTACGATCGGCCCGATTAAATCGGAGTCGCTATTGTTCCAGCTCGGCTATTTTACAGAGACAGACTTGCAAACGATTTATTCGAAAGCGGCTGGTGACATTTGTTCACGCTTTTTTGACCAAAATGGAGAGTTATGTAGCGAAGAGCTAAATGCGCGTACGCTTGGCATCGAATTAGAAGAGTTAAGAAAAAAAGAATATTCGATTGTCATCGCTGGTGGGATTCATAAAGTGGCAGGTATATATGGCGCGTTAAAAGGAAAGTACGCCAACGTATTAGTGACAGATCAATTTACCGCGGAATGTTTATTAGAAAAAGAATAAAGAAACGACAAATGGGGGAAAAGAAAAAAGCCCCCTTTATTTATGCAAAGAAGGAAGAAAGCTTTAAGGAAACCATGAATTTTCTTTGACATTTGTTCATGTTAACGTTTACATATGTTCGTTTTCCTGTTATATTGATTACGTAACCAAAAAACTTACGGGAGTGTGCAACATGAATATCGTTTGGGGACTTGTTGGTATCTTTGTTGTTCTTGGGATTGCTTTTCTTTCTTCAAATAACCGCAAAGCGATTAATCCGCGAACGATTTTAGGTGGTCTTGCGATTCAAGTCGCTTTTGCGTTTATCGTTTTAAAGTGGGAAGCGGGAAAAGCTGCGTTGCAATGGTTAACGAATGGTGTGACGAACATCATTAACTATGCGAGCGAAGGAATCAACTTCTTGTTTGGTGGCATGTTTGCGGCAAAAGGAATTGGATTCGTCTTCGCGTTCCAAGTGTTGCCTGTTGTCATTTTCTTCTCAGCGTTAATTTCCGTTCTTTATTATCTCGGTGTCATGCAATGGGTCATTAAAATGATCGGTGGTCCGCTTGCGAAATTGCTTGGAACGAGTAAAGCGGAGTCGATGTCAGCGGCAGCAAACATCTTTGTTGGACAAACAGAGGCGCCGCTTGTTATTCGTCCGTATTTATCAAAAATGACCCAATCTGAGCTGTTTGCGGTTATGACAGGAGGATTAGCTTCTGTTGCTGGTTCTGTTCTTGTCGGTTACTCGCTTTTAGGTGTTCCGCTTGAATATTTACTTGCGGCAAGTTTCATGGCAG
>OFGS01000283.1_pt1 | contig 11270 bp, 11 predicted proteins | sample 1521851 | NCBI WGS metagenome assembly OFGS01 (sample SAMEA3142070, study PRJEB24117) | hot springs metagenome
AAATCAGAGATGGTAGCTGTCTTATTTGAGCATGCCCATTTTTACGGGAGAAGTATTCCTAATTTTGGATAATCAACAGCCGTGATATCTCATCAATGGCTTTTTAGGGATAAACGATCATAAAAAACCCCTGTTGCTTATTGTCGTTGTTTGCCATAGAATGATAGAGTCAAACTATTATAGATAGGTGAATACATTTCATGAAACGATTATTTGCACTATATGTGACGCTCATTTCTTTGTTTGGGTGTGCATTATTTCTATACGTATGGCCATTTTCTAGTGTGCATGTGGAAGAGCAGTGGTTGTTGTTATTGTTGTTTGCTAGCTCAGCAGTTTTGTTAAGTAGGTATGTGATATATTTACCACCTAATGGGAATGCTTTCACTTTAGAATCTTCCGTTTACCTGTCTCTACTTTTTACTTATGGTTTACATTTTTCATTAATTATATTTTTAATCAGCAGTATAATCATGTATTTTTGGTATCCACGGAAAACAGCTTGGTGGAACCATATATTCAATTTCTCTGTTTACACAATGATGATTTGCGGGGGCTATTATGCTCATATAGCTTTTGGAGGTGTTATTGGGGACGTTTCAGTTTATCACCTTGTAGGTTATATTGCTTGCTTTGTTGTTTTCTTTACTTTGAACGTATTGCTTATGACTATATATTTTTCATTGCGTTCATCGAAGGATTTTCGAATATTGCTTTTAAATACCGTAAAAGAACTAATATACATTTATACAGTAGAATTGACGGCGTCAATTATTTTGGCTATTCTTTTCACTTTTGATCCTATACTTGGATTACTTTTATATACATTCATCATGTTGTTGCTTTCGGCCGTCTTTAGACAATATTCCCACTTATACGAGAGGTTGGCAGATGATAAGGTTTACATTGAGCAATTACTTAATTCACTACCGATCGGGATCATCACAATTGATGAGATCCGTTCAGATTATTTTATCAACAAATCAGCTATGTCATTATTATGTCTCGATCAAAGGGAGATAAAAGAAAAAATTAGGCAATGCCCAGAAGAAAATCATTTGTTTTGGGAGCTTATTACTTCTAGGGAATCTTTTCTTCAAACTAAAATCCCATACAACTCAGAGGGAGATAAGAGGGAATTTTTGATTTCTAAAACAGATTTAATTATCCCTCATAAGGAGCCGGTTGGACGGCATTGTTTTCTTTCTCGACATCACCGAAATCGAGGAGCTTACAAAACGCATTTATCAATCGGAAAAGTTGGCGGCAGTCGGGGAAATGGCGGCGAAAGCAGCGCATGAAATTCGCAATCCGCTTGCGGTCATTCATGGCTTTTTATCGTTTATGAACGAAAATATGGCACAAAGCGATCGCGAGCAATACCACATCCCGCTTTTATTAAAAGAAATTGACCGCATCAACGCAATTGTTGAAGATATGCTTTTGATCGCAAAACCGAGTGCGCCGATGTTGAAAGAGATGTATATGGAAACGATCGTTCAAGATTTGCTTTCGTTGTTGCAACATACGTTAGAGGAAAAACATATTCGTGTGCACGTTCGCCTTGACCGCGTTTTGTTGCGGATCGATCCGAAACAAATGATGCAAGTGCTATACAATTTGCTTCATAACAGCATCGAATCGATCGAAGAAGACGGCACGATTTGCATATATTCCGATGTCGATGAGACGTACAATATGTACGTTTACGATTCTGGACAAGGAATTCCGCAAGACATACAAGCGACGATGTTTGAACCGTTTATGACAACGAAGCCGTCAGGGACAGGCTTAGGGTTAACGATCGTCAAACGAATCGTTGAAAACCATGGCGGAACGATTGCGCTTCATGACAGTTCGGAAAAAGGCACGACGTTTGTTATAAGCTTGCCGATTGGATAATGATGAGAAAAGGATAATCGGTTTGTTCATCGTTTCACAACTGTCGTCGACCTCCAATCTTGCAAAAAACCCGGGGGATCGACGACAGTTTAATTTTTGTCACTTTGTCAGACGTATCAAGCGATAAAGACCATTGACTGAATTTTCGGATGGATGTATAATGACGTTGTATAGCTTTTCCATGTGTTGATATATCAACGCTTTTTTGGGTTTGTATCGTACCTATGAGGAATTGAAACTTTTTTGTCGCTTCTACAAGGCGCTCTAAGCGTTTTCTGTGTTTGTATCGTACCTATGAGGAATTGAAACGCCCAGTACTCATATGCACCTGATGGCCCTGCCACCGAAGTTTGTATCGTACCTATGAGGAATTGAAACTCCAGTTCTTGTTTCACTCGTTGCTTATGCACGCCAGTGGTTTGTATCGTACCTATGAGGAATTGAAACTCCAAATCTTCAATGTTTTTAATCCCCTGCTTTCTCCGTTTGTATCGTACCTATGAGGAATTGAAACTAGCGTAGTAGACGCTGGTTTTTTTTGTATATACCATTTTACTTTTTCTTCAACATTCGCTATTATATAGATTGGGGACATCTTTCTTTCCGATGATGGTGAAGTGAGATGTTTTTTTCATGGAAATATTGATTTCACAAAGAAATGGAGGGATTTCTCGTGAAGAAATACGCCATTGTGTATTGTGAACATCAATTTGGTTCCATGGATGGAAAAACAGCGAATGGGCTTGTACGCGATTCAGGGCTGTATGACATTGTTGCGGTCATTGATTCGACAAAAGCTGGTCAAGATGCTGGAGAGGTACTTGATCAAAAGAAAAATGGCATTCCGATTTGTAAAAACCTTCAAGATGCAATCGCCTCTGCAAAAGAAAAACCGAACTACTTCATCTTAGGCATTGCTCCAGCGAACGCTTTTCTCAAAAAAGAAGAACGTCAAGTGATTATCGAAGCAATGGAAGCAGGGATGCATATCGTGAATCCCCTTCAAGAGTTTTTAACAGAAGATGAAGAAATGATGACGATGGCGAAACGTTATGGCGTTACGATTCGCGACGTTCGCAAGCCGCGTCCGAAAAAAGAATGGACGTTGTTTACCGGACGCATTTTGCAAGTGAAAACGCCGGTTGTGGCGGTGCTTGGGACAGACGGCGCGTGCGGGAAGCGGACGACAGCGATGATTGTCGATCAAGCATTACAAAAGCGCGGCTATAAAACAGCATTTGTTGCCACAGGGCAAACGGGCTTAATTCAAGGAGCCTCATACGGCTTTGCGATGGATGCGTTTCCGCTTCAATACATGATTGGAGAGCTTGAACGGGAAGTTGTGCGCGCATATGAAACGGAGCAGCCGGATATTATCATCATCGAAGGACAAGGGGCGCTTAGCCATCCAGCTTACGTCAGCTCGGCTGGCATTTTAAAAGGTGCGCGGCCGCAAGCCGTTATTTTACAACATCCACCGAAACGAAAAGTGCTCGGCGATTTTCCGTTCGTTGCGATGCCGACAGTAGAAAGCGAAATCGCATTAATTGAACATTTTGGAAAGACGAAAGTTGTAGCGATCACGTTAAACCATGAAGGAATGACAGATGACGAACTGAAGCGAACGATTGATGAATACGAACGAATGTTCCATATGCCTGTCACAGACGTGTTGAAGTATGGGGCAGATAAAGTTGTCGCACGACTCATCGAATTTTTCCCATCGTTACAAAAGCGCGAGGTGGCGGTGTCATGACGGCGAAAGTCGAAATTGACTTACGGAAAATCCGTCATAATGCCGCAACGTTGAAAAAATGGTGTGAGGAAAAAGGAATACAAGTGACAGCTGTCGTGAAAGGGATAAACGGCGATGTTGAAATTGCTCGCGCTCTTGTTGATAGCGGCATAACGAGTTTAGCTGATACGAAAGTGGAACGAATCGCAAAACTAAAATCCGCGCAAGTTCCAGCGACGTATATGCTCATTCGCACGCCCGCGTTAAGCGAAGTGAGTCAAGTCGTTCAACATGTCGATGTGAGCGTCCAATCGGAAATGGACGTCGTGCGTGCCATTTCGGCAGAGGCAGTCAAACAAAACAAAACGCATGCGATCATCGTCATGGTCGAGATGGGCGATTTGCGCGAAGGCGTCATGCCGGGCGATTTGCCGTTATTTATTGAACAGGCGATGCAGTTGCCGAATATTAAAATTGGCGGCATTGGAGCGAATTTTGCTTGCTTTGGCGGCATTATTCCGACCGATCAAAAAATGCGTGAACTTTCCTCGCTCGCGAAGCATATTCAAAAACAATATTCGCTGTTTTTGCCGTACGTATCTGGTGGAAACTCCGCGAACTACTATTGGCTGAAACAGACGAAAGACGTCGGGGGTATTAACCATTTGCGATTAGGTGAGGCGATTTTTTTAGGACGGGAGACGATTCGTGGCGCTGCGATTCAAGGTTTATACGAAGATGCGTTTTGTTTCGTCGCAGAAGTGATTGAAGTAAAAACGAAGCCGTCTGTCCCATATGGCGTACAAAGCCGAAATGCATTTGGCGAAACGCCGATATTTCAAGAACGAGGCATGATGAAGCGCGCCATTGTCGGCATCGGTCGCCAAGATGTGTACGTCAACGGATTAACGCCTCTACAACCCGTTCAAATCATTGGCTCAAGTAGCGACCATATTATCGTTGACGCCACGTACACCGACATTCAAGTCGGCGACTTCATTCGCTTTGCGGTCGACTACGGCGCGATGATTTCCCTTATGACGTCTCCGCACGTTCAAAAAACGTATGTACAAACAGGTGAAAAAAACGGACGTTTCCCAACGAAAACATCAGCATAAAAAGTCAGCGTGTTCAGCGCTGACTTTTTTTATGCTTTCATCTTCTGTCATAGGGAGATGCACATTCCTTCTTTTTACTATAAATTGTGGCAAGTAGAGAGTACGAAATGAAAATATGAGTATAGAACTGAAAATTCATTTCGATTCACGAAAGCAATGAATAAAAAGGATTTGTTTGATTTTTGTCGAATATTGCAACATGTTATCGTGCATTGAAGGGGAGAGAGGGTTGTTAAATCGTTTTAAGAAAAGTTTTCATGGAACAATTGATGTGTACGCTTATAGCATTTTGGAGAATATAGATATAAAGAAGGGGAGGCACTTTACTGATTTTGGTCAAGGGTTTTATGTTACAAGCAGTTACGATCAGGCGAAGGAATGGGCAATGAAAAAGTATAGGGATCATCTAAATAGCATTTCTGAGACAAAGCCTGCGATTGTGCAATTGTGGTTAGATATTGAAGCATTAAGTCGATATGTTAAAAGCGCATTAATTTTTGAAAGACCTGATGACAAATGGAGTGAGTTTATTTATAATTGCCGTAAATACGGTAGAAAAAATGTGATGTATCATTCACATGATTTTGTATGTGGTCCTTTGGCTGATGGTAAAATTGTTCCTCTGATGAACAAAGTGGAAAGAAATGAAATATCGTTATTAGAGTTTAAGCAACATATACTGCCGAGAGGAAACATTGTAAATCAACTTTCTTTGCATACTGAGGAAGCTTTGGCATACGTATTTCATAAGGAGGTGCATATCATTGAAACTTTTAAAATATCCTCTTGATGAACTTGATCTTGAATTTATTTTAGAAATTCAGAACAGATTAAAACAACATTTCGGTGACCGTGCTTCGATTATTCTTTTGAATTCAGGATTGTTAGAACGAATGGTAGAGGATCCGAATTATGTTTACCATTACGATGAAGCGTATTGGGTTGAACGAATCAAAAATAATTATGAATCAAAACAAAATACTTTGTCGTAAAGGAGCTCATTTTTCAATTCAATAAATGAAGCTCCTTTTGTTTTGATTTTCTATTCGTGTGACAAACATCGAAAAAAAGAGTAAAATACGTATGTAGGTATAAAAAGAAAAGGACGGATGATTCATGACAGGGCATGTATTTCATCATTCAAAAGCGGAAAAGTTGTTGCATCCAAAAAGAAGAGAGCTCATTGCTCCGGAAAAAGTCATTTCATTGCTGAACGTGGGCGAGCATGATATTGTCGCGGACTTAGGGGCGGGGAACGGATATTTTGCTGTGCCGATCGCCAAACGAGCAAAAACGGTGTACGCTGTGGATATGCAACAACAAATGCTCGATTTACTCCAACAACATGTTGAACGAGAAGGAGTAAAAAACGTGTCTTACATCGTTAGCGATGTGACAAACACAACGATTTCACCGCAATCTGTCGATAAGGGACTAATGGCGTTTGTTTTGCATGAAGTGGACGATCGAGAAGCGGTGTTTGCGGAAATCGCCCGCATCATGAAGCCGAACGGTGCGTTTCTATTCATTGAGTGGGAGGCAGTAGAAAGTGAAATGGGCCCGCCGCTTCACGAACGCATTCCATCGCATCAGCTCATGGACGAGACGAAAGCGCATTTCGCACATGTGGAGCTCGTTCATTTCCATCCGAGCGTGTACGGTATAATCATCAAACATTGTCATGCGTCATAGCTATGTTTATGTTTTCAAGAGGTGAGCGTATGAGTGCGCGCCTAGGAATGAAAGAAAACCTCATCTCATTTTTATTGTTGGTCGTCATTAACGTGTTTGTTGGGGCGATGGTCGGTTTAGAACGAACGATTTTGCCGATGATTGGTGAAAAGCAATTTGGGCTTACATCGATGGGAGCGGCTATCTCGTTTATCATTAGCTTCGGCTTGTCCAAAGCGGTTGTAAACTATTTTGCTGGTCAGCTTGCTGATCGGTTTGGTAGAAAAAACATATTGCTAGCAGGATGGATAATAGGGTTATTCGTTCCAATATGTATGCTTACTGCACACGAATGGTCAATTGTCTTGTTTGCGAACGTGCTGCTTGGCATTAACCAAGGATTGACGTGGTCGATGACTGTCAATATGAAAATTGACATCGCCAAGCCAACGGAGCGAGGTACAGCGGTTGGTTTAAATGAGTTTGCTGGTTATTTTGGTGTCGCGATAATGGCAGCGCTGTCGGGTTATCTCGCTTCGACATTTTCACTTGATCTTCAATTGTTTTACATTGGTATTGTGGTTGCACTTACTGGAATAGGCTTATCCATCGTCGTTAAAGATACGAAACATCATGTTCAACTGCACATGGAACGAAGAAAAAAGGAGCGAACAGAAACGTTATCCGCAAAAGATGTATTTCAGCAGACGACATGGAAAAATAAAACGCTATCTAGTTTTAGTTTGGCAGGACTTGTAACTAATTTAAAAGATGGTGTTGCATGGGGATTATTCCCTTTATATTTCACTTCCCTCGGGCTATCCGTTTCACAAACAGGGATGATCGTTGCGATTTACCCTGCTTCATGGGGGATATGTCAGCTTTTCACAGGTGCCATTAGCGATCGGGTCGACAGAAAAAAGATGATTGCATACGGCATGTGGTTACAGGCGTTGTCCTTGTGGCTGATGCTTATAGTGGATGATGTCGTATTATGGATGGTTGGTGCGGTATTGTTAGGGCTCGGAACAGCAATGGTATATCCGACGTTGCAAGCGGCAATTAGCGATGTGACAGCGATATACTGGCGCGCTTCTGCGATGGGAGTATATCGATTTTGGCGCGATAGCGGCTATGCGATCGGTGCCGCGATGGCAGGCATCATTGCCGACTGGCTCGGATTCCGTTGGGCAATTGGGTTGACAGCGATATTGCCGGTACTTGCTGGATGGCGGGTATATACAAAAACGAAAAACTAGGGAACATGCCCCTAGTTTTTCTTGTAAATGAAAACGATCGGTTCGAACAAATAAAAAATAGGTACGAATCGCCACAACATATCATGCCGTAAAAGTTTGTATTTCATCATGGATCCTTTTTTACTTTAACAAGCGACAAGCCCTTGACACATACATTAATAAAAGAGCAAATGCCAAGGGGGTTGAAGGGTGAACATTTTAGTCATTTGGCGGTTGTTGACGGTTGGTGGGGTGAATGCCGGATGGCGCAATCGGGCGCTATATTTTAAAAAGCATGGCATTACGACCGATTTTTTATATACGAAAGATTTGGGCGGCATGCATATGATGGAAGATGTCGCCAACGTGTATGTAGTGAAAAAGAAGCAGGATGTTCATGCCATTTTACGAAAAGGGTATGATGCGATCATTGTTGTCGATACGAGCCAAGCGTACGAGTGGTTGAACGACGTTGGCTATGCAGGTCCGATTATTGTCGAGGCGCGCACGCCGGAGTTGTTGAAGTTAAAGCGGAACTTGCAAGGGGTTGAGACGATTGTCCCGCGTCAGTTTATCGTTCCGTCTTATTACCAAAAGCGTCTTCTTTCCGTCCTCGTTGACGATCAAGCACCGATTACCGTCATTTATAACGGCTTAGACGCTTCCTTTTTTCGACCATCTGTATGCGATGATGTACCAGATAAAAAAATTATTGCTTATGTCGGGCGATTAGATGGAAGGAAAAATTGGCGGGCGTTTTTACGCATCGTCTCGCTATTACAAAAAGAGCGGGATGATATCGAGTGTTGGATCATTGGTGGGGCGCATAGTGTCGATAAACAAACGTTTGAGGCGGAATGGAAAGAAAAAAAGCTCGATTCGTTCGTCAAATGGTTTCCTGTCGTTCCGTATCAACAAATGCCTCACATATACGCCCGCATTCGTCAATCAGGGGGATGCTTACTAGCGACAACGAAAGTCGAATCGTTCGGCAATACGTTTATTGAAGCGATGGCGTGTGGCGTGCCGGTCGTTGCCCCGCGCGTATCGGCCATGCCGGAAGTGATCGCTCATGGAAAAACAGGATACTTATTTCGCGAACATCATACGCGCGGTGCCGTTCGAGCGATTGAAGCGATCATCGACGATAGACAGCGATATGAAGAGATGAGTGAAGCTGGCAGGGCGCGCGTGCTAGCGCAATTTACGATTGAACGTTGTGCCGAAACGTATGTCGATGTACTACAACATATTGTAGGTGAACAAACATGAACTATGAAATGACGTTCGCAAGCCATAAACATAACTCTCATCTTGTGACGTTTCATGATGGAACAAAATACGTCGTGAAATTTTATGACGCGAAAAAGCCGAAAGCGCTCATCAACGAATGGCTCGCATACCAAATTGCGAAATATATGAACCTCCCGATTCCGCACGCCCGACTCGTTTCTTTACCTGACACGCTCGTACCGATTCCAGATGACACAACGATTGTAAAAACGAAAACGCAGTTTGCTAGCGCGTATATGGATGGGAAAAACGCCCATGAGACGACGCTTCATCGCATCGCCAACGCCGATCAGCTTGCGGGAGTGATCGTTTTTGATTATTGGTTGTACAATCGCGACCGAACGCGAAAAAACGTCATCATCGAACAAAATGGCGAGCATCAGACGTTATGGATTATTGATCATGCCGACATATGCGGTTCATTTGCGTGGACGGTTGAACAGTTAAAACAGCTGCCGCAAACGCTTATCGAAAGTGCGACACATCGCATGATGGCGTCGTTTGTGACCGTTCAGCAATTAGAGGAAGCGATCGCCGTTATGCAAACGATGCCGACGCTTTTACTTGAAGAAATGACGAAACATATGCCTGACGATTGGCCGATGACGGAAGAAGAACGAAAGCAACTCGTTCATACGCTCGTGTATCGGCGCGATCATGTCGTTCCGCATCTCATCCGCAAATGTTGCAAACAGCTTTGGCCTGAGCTAGCATAGCCTAGGCTTTTTTCATGTACGAGCGAAAGAAAAATAGATAAATAGGGAAAGGCCGTATCCTTTGTCCGAGATGATGTATATGTTATTAGCAGAGAGAAAATTTGTTAGAAAGGTGTGAGGATATGATGATGAAAATTGTTTTAGATGCAGGGCATGGAGGGAATGACCCGGGGGCAGTCGGAAACGGTCTTCGTGAAAAAGATGTAACGTTAACGATTGTGACGAAAATAGGGGAGATGTTGAAAGAGTATGAACATGTCGATGTACACTATACGCGGACAGACGACCGGTTTATTGAACTCTCGGAACGGGCAGCGATGGCGAATCGGATCGGTGCGGACTTCTTTTTATCCGTTCATGTGAACGCAGGGGGTGGAACAGGATTTGAATCATATATATTCAATGGAAATGTGAGCAAAGAAACTGTTTCATATCAAAACATCATTCATGATGAAGTGATGAAAGCGATTGGAGATGTGCGCGATCGCGGAAAAAAACGTGCGAGCTATGCGGTGCTCCGTCAAACGAATATGCCAGCTTTATTGACGGAAAACTTATTTATCGACAACGCAGGCGATGCCGCGAAGCTGAAATCAGACGAATTTCTGTCGCAAATTGCCCGCGGTCATGTGGAAGGAATGGCGAAAGCGTTCGGATTGAAAAAGAAACCGCCTGCTCCACCGAAAGACGATGGAAAGTTATACCGCGTGCAAGTCGGGGCATTTCGCGACAAAAAAAACGCCGAACGCCTCGTCGAAGAGTTAAGAAAAAAAGGATACGATGCGATCATTGTTTAACCTCTGCGATTGGCAGGGGATTTTTTATGCATATTTTTCATTTGTTGTTAAAAAAATAATAGCGAATGGAGGGGCGTTATGAGACTGTTCACATGTGGCATCATCATCGTTTGTTTACATACATTGCCGTATTTTTTGCTTGGGGAAGATGCGCATATGCGCGTGCACGATAATTTAGACTCCAATATTGCTTGGTATCGCGTGCTTATTCGAAGCGGTGAATGGTTTGGAGCGATTGATGCGACGATTCCGCAAATCATCGGCGGCTTGCCGCGCAACGCGTACGGGACGGAGTTTAGCGGCATCGTGTTGCTTCATGCCCTTTTTCCGTCCGTTTACGCCTATGGATTGAGCCAGCTTCTTACGCGCCTATTTGCGTTTATCGGCATGTACTTATTATTAAAAACGCACGTATTAAAGGAAAAAGAAGCGGAGTGGATTCGCGTTGGGGTCGCGCTTGCGTTTGCCCTTACGCCGTTTTGGCCGTCAGGCATGCTTAGCACGCTCGGTATGCCGCTAGCGTTATGGGCGCTGTTGAACATTCGCGCTGGTGATCGTTCGTTGAAAAATTATGTCGTGTTGACGTTGTTGCCATTTTATTCTAGCTTTGTGCTCGGCTTTTTCTTTTTTTTAAGCGCGATGTTTATATTTTGGGCGTTCGATGCGTGGCGACGCCGTCCGAACGTGCCCCTTTTGTTGGCGCTTATATATATGTCCTTTCTTTATCTAGCGATTGAAGACCGCCTCGTTCATTCGTTTTTTTTTGCGACCGACCCGACGAGCCGCGATGAATATGTGGA
>OFGS01000284.1_pt1 | contig 11216 bp, 5 predicted proteins | sample 1521851 | NCBI WGS metagenome assembly OFGS01 (sample SAMEA3142070, study PRJEB24117) | hot springs metagenome
GTGTAGAACCACTCACAAAGGAGTTTTACAACGAGCTACAAAGCTGGTTTTACTGGGCACTGGACAAGGTACACTTTCCAAGTGAAAACGGGGAGCCAAAGGAGGTAAGCCTTATAAGACTCATAACAAGGCTCATCTTTGTTTGGTTTTTGAAGGAAAAAGGTCTAGTGCCTGAGGTTTTGTTTTCAAAAGAGGAGCTTAAAAATTACCTTAAAGACTTTCCAGACGGGAGCAACTACTACAACGCCATACTACAAAACCTCTTCTTTGCGACCTTAAACCAAAGGATTCAAGACAGGCGTTTTGCAAAGGAGGGGAGCTTTTTAGAAAACAAGAAAGAGCACGGGGTAAAGACGCTTTACCGATACAGGGACAAGTTTTTAGACCATCTTGAAGAGGAGAAGATCTTAGAGCTTTTCAGGGAAATACCCTTTGTGAACGGGGGGCTTTTTGACTGTTTGGACAAGGAGGACGAAAGTGGCAAGGTTGTCTACGTAGACGGCTTTACAAGGAACAAAAACAAACAGGCAGTTGTTCCAGATGAGCTATTCTTTTCCCAAGAAAGACTTGTAGACCTTTCAAGGTACGGGCTTGGCAAGAGGCGAGTGAGGGGGATAATAGAGATACTTTCAAGTTACGACTGGACAGTAGACGAAGCTTTATCCACAGACCAAGAGGCTGCCCTTGACCCAGAGCTTTTAGGAAAGGTCTTTGAAAACCTTTTGGCAAGTTACAATCCAGAGACTTCTGTGAGCGCAAGGAAAGCAACAGGGAGCTACTACACACCAAGAGAAGTAGTGGACTTCATGGTAGAAGAGAGCTTAAAGGAGCATCTAAAGAGCGAGACCCTCTTGGATGAAGAAAAACTTGAAAGTCTTATATACGATGCGGACACACAGGTAGAGCTCTCAAAAGAAGAAAGACAAAGACTAATAAAAGCCATAAGTGAAGTAAAGGTGTTAGACCCTGCATGCGGTTCTGGAGCCTTCTTGATGGGTATGCTTCACAAGCTTGTGAGACTGCTTGAGAAGTTAGATCCTACAAACGAGTCCTGGAAGGAGCTACAAAGAAGGAAGGTAGAAGAGAAGGTAAAAGAGATCTTCAACGAAGAGGACAAGCTTTTAAGGGAGCAATACCTTAAGGAGCTCAACGAAAACTTTGACGAGAGCATAAACTATCCAGACTATGCAAGAAAGCTTTACCTGATAGAGAACTGCCTGTACGGTGTAGACATCCAGCCCATAGCCATCCAGATAGCCAAGCTAAGACTGTTTATATCCCTGATAATAGACCAAAAAGCAAACAAGGAAAAAGAGAACTACGGCATAAGGGCTCTTCCAAACCTAGAGACCAAGCTTGTGGCTGCAGACACCCTTTTGAAGCTAGAAGTAGAAAAACAAAAACCCATGCACACAAAGGAGATAAGGCAATTAGAAAACAGGATAAAGGAGATCAGACACAGGTACTTTACCGCCAAGACAAGGCAAGAGAAGCTAAGCTATCAAAGACAGGACAGGGAGTTAAGAGAAAAACTCTCCCAAGAGCTTACAAAGCTTGGCTTTCCAAATGAAAAAGCAAAGAAGATAGCCCAGTTTGACCCTTACGATCAGAGTGCAAGTGCAGACTGGTTTGATCCCGAGTACATGTTTGCCCTCACAGAAGGCTTTGACATAGTCATAGGCAACCCACCATACATACAGCTTCAGAAAAACAAGGGAGAGCTTGCCAACAGGTACCAAAGCATAAGATACGAAACCTTCGACAGGATGGGGGACATCTACGTGCTTTTCTACGAGCGGGGGCTAGAGCTATTAAAGGAAGGTGGGATTTTAGCATACATCAGTTCTAACAAGTGGATGAGAGCAGGTTATGGAGAAAAGCTTAGAAAGTTTTTCCTCAAGTACAATCCCATACTTCTTGTGGATTTGGGACCAGATGTATTTGAAAGCGCAACAGTAGACACGTGTATCTTTGTCATTCAGAAAGCTAAGAACCAAAACCATCTAAGAGCCCTTACGTTAGAAAGAAGCAGTCAAGAACCTGTGGACATTGGCAAGCAAGTAAAGGAGAGTGCAGTAGTATTACAAAACCTTAACAGTCAATCATGGTTTATAGGAAGCACTGCAGAGCAACGTCTCAAAGAAAAAATAGAGCGCATAGGAAAGCCACTTAAGTACTGGGATGTGAAGATCTATCGAGGAATATTAACCGGCCTTAACGAAGCCTTTATCATAGACAGCAAAAAGCGGGAAGAGATACTAAGCAATTGCAAAACAGAGGAAGAAAGAAAACGAACAGAAGAGATAATCAAACCCATCCTGAGAGGAAGGGATATCAAGCGTTACTACTACGAGTGGGCGGGGTTGTGGGTGATAGTCATACCTGCAGGTTGGACTAATGAAAACAGAGGTAAACAGTCCCCTGAAAAATTCATAATGGAGCAATTCACTGCTCTTATGAATCACCTAAAGCAATTTGAAGCCAAAGCAAAAAAACGCGATGACCAAGGGGATTACTGGTGGGAGCTTCGTCATTGCTCATACTACCACGAGTTCGAGAAGGAGAAGGTGGTGTGGCAAGAATTAGCACAGGGTGCTCAATTTGCTTACGATGACACAAAAGCGTTTTTTGTGTCTAATACTGCATATATACTCACAGGTAATAATCTAAAGTACATACTGGGTTATCTAAACTCGAAGTTAAATCTTTTCAGCTACTCAAAATGGTACGGCACAATTTTAGGTAGCGGCGGAATAAGATGGTTAAATCAGCATGTAATAAACATCCCCATCCCCCCCATCACACCCGAAAATAAAAGTATTGTCCATCAAATCGAGGCTTTGGTAGACAAGATAATAAGAGCCAAAAAGCAAGACAAAAACGCAGACACGAGCCATTGGGAACAAGAGATAGACGAGCTTGTTTACAAACTCTACGGCCTTACACAAGAAGAGATAAAGATAGTAGAGGAAAAAGTAAGAAAAAGTTAACCACGCCCAGCGGTCTACCTTTTACCCATGTATCCTCATTTATGTAACAAAGTCCTTATTATCAAGAAGATTGCGGAGAAAAAGGGGATCAGTGTAGATGTAGTTAAATTACAATCATTACTGTTTTGTTGCATAAATCATAGGAGTGGCTACCTCGCTAAACGAGGTCAGTTCTTATCTTAATGCTCTCTGGTAGTAGTTTTAATTAACCACAGTTAGAAATTCCCCTTAGCACCAAAACCGCTACACTCCTTCACTTTAGCGGGATGTGCTTATTTGTGCAACAAATTTTATAAGATACCGAATCAGATAGGCTTTGTTTCGTAAATCACTAGAGGGGTAAGATGTCAAGAAAGCAACGGTGTAAAGGTTCTACTCTTCCTCTTTGGCAAAACTTGCTACAGATATAACGGCAAGGCTTTCTAAACAACGAAGTAAAAAGGGATTTTATTTGCTTACCTGTGATTTGTGCAACAAAGCTAGAGAAGTGGGATTTATCAGTGGGAAGGCATAAACTTTTTATATGGAGTTTCTTCAGGAAGAGGGGATAATAGTTCCAAAGATACGCGATCATGGAAAAACCGCCCTTATTTACAAAGACACACATATAAGCTACTCAGAACTTATAGAAAACGTAGAGTCTTACGCCAACCTCTTAGACATACTTCCCGGTGAACATGTAGCCATAGTGATGGAAAACAGACCTCAGTGGGTCTACGCTTTTTATGCGGTATGGCAAAGGGGAGGGGTGGTCATCCCCATAGACTACATGTCAACCCCCGAAGAGATCGCCTACGTACTGATGGACTCAACCCCTTCTTTTGTGTTTTGCTCAGAAGAGACGAAAGAAAAGGTGGAAAGAGCCGTAGCTCTGCTGGAGAAAAAGCTAAAGGTTTATAACGTAGATAGGATAATACCACCTAAGAGAATCACCCATTACATGCACAGAGACATACACGACCTAGCGCTTATACTCTACACTTCCGGTACCACGGGATACCCAAAGGGTGTGATGCTAAGCTTTAAAAACCTTCTTTCCAACATAAGGGCTGTTGAAAAGCTGGGAATAGTGGGCAAGGATGATACCACGGTAGCCCTTCTGCCATTTCACCACGCATACCCTCTAATGACAACGCTCCTTATCCCCATCCACATAGGCGCTACGGTGGTGTTTTTGGAAAAGCTCTCATCGGAGGCTCTGATTCAAACGATGCAAAAGTATGGAGTAACGGTTCTTGTGGGGGTCCCAAGGCTTTACCAGCTACTCCACAAAAAGATAGAAGAAAAGATATCGTCCAATCCGATCGCAAGCACTATCTATAACGTCTTTAAGAGATTTCCCAGATCCATTAGAAGATTGGTCTTTAGAAGGGTGCATAAAAGCTTTGGCGGAAGGCTAAGGTTTATGGTGAGCGGAGGTGCAAAGCTACCGCTGGATACTGCAAAGTTTTTAGACTCCTTAGGCTTTTACGTACTGGAAGGCTATGGTTTAACGGAAACGTCTCCCATAGTATCCTTTAATCCACCAAACCGTATAAAGCTCGGCTCTGTGGGCATACCTATAGAGGAGGTAAACGTAAGAATAGAGGAGGACGGAGAGGTGCTCGTCAGGGGTCCAAACGTTATGATGGGCTACTACAACAAACCAGAGGAGACGGAGGGAGTTTTCAAAAATGGGTGGCTTATGACGGGAGACTTGGGCTACCTTGATGAAGAGGGTTACCTTTACATACAGGGAAGGAAGAAAGAGATCATAGTCTTGCCCGGAGGCAAAAACGTAAATCCAGAGGAGATAGAGCAGGAGATTTTAAAGATTGACCCGCTGGTAAAAGAGGTAGGCATTTTAGAAGTCGAGGGAAGTCTCAAGGCTTTGGTGTACCCAGACGAAAACGTAGTGAGAGAAAAAAAGATACTTAACCTCAAGGAGTACATAAAGTGGAACGTGCTTGACAGGGTAAACCTAAGCCTACCACCGTGGAAAAGGATAACGGGATTTAAGATAGTCACTCAAGAGCTTCCAAAAACACGACTTGGGAAACTAAAAAGGTACAAACTACAAGAGCTTTACTACCAGCAAACTAGGGAAACATCCGGAGAGACAAGAGCACTAAACACACCCACCGCGCTAGCCTTAAGAGAATTCATAGAGAAGAGTTTTAATAAAACCGCCCTTGGATACGAACACATCGAATTAGATCTGGGGCTTGACTCTCTGGAAAAGGTAGAACTCTTGAGCTTCATAGAAAAGACATTCGGCATATCTATGAGTGAAGAAGAGCTCTCTAATTACATGACTTTGGATAAGCTGGTTGATTTTATAGAAAAAAGGGGCGAGAAAACAGAGTTTGTAGAACTACACTGGTCAACCATCTTAAAGGAAGGCAAGCCCTACATGCTGAAGGAGTGGAAATTAACCTTTTCCATAGGCAGACTGTTTATAAAGCTGTTTTTCAAGCTTTACAATCGCTTGGAAGTTCATGGACAGGAGAAGATACCACAGGGTCCTTGCATACTTGCTCCTAACCACGCCAGCTATCTGGATGGTTTTGTTATGGCTTGCGCTTTACCCTATGGACATTCTGTGAATACTTACTTCCTCGGTGAAGAGTCTTACTTTCGTGGACGCATAAGGTCCTTATTCGGGAGCATGGCTCATGTGATAACGGTGAACCTAAACAGAAACCTAAAGGAGTCCTTACAAAAAACCGCATGGGCTTTAAGGCTGGGCAAGAAGGTTGTCATATTCCCCGAGGGAGCAAGAACTAGAGATGGAAACCTCCTTTCTTACAAGAAGGGCTTTGCCATCCTGAGTAAGGAGCTTAGCGTTCCTGTGGTTCCTGTCCTACTCCTTGGCACTTACGAAAGCATGTCCATAAGGGACCGATTCCCAAAGCCTAAGAAGATAAGAGTGTTCTTTTTAGACACTGTCTATCCACAGGAAAAGAGCTACGAAGAGATTGTTAAAGAGGTAAGAGAAAAGACGGAAAGAGCCTTGATTGAGTTAAGAAGGGGCAAAAGAGCCCCTTAGGGAGCTATCCAGTTTTCTTTGACTATAAGTTCCTCCATCTTATCGGATACGTTCTGAGATATCCTGTATGCGCAAAACTCTGGTCCGCACATGGAGCAGAACTTTGCGGTTTTATAACCCTCTTGTGGAAGAGTTTCGTCGTGGTACGCTCTGGCGGTCTCTGGGTCTATGGCAAGCTCAAACTGTCTGTTCCAGTCAAAAGCAAACCTCGCCTTGGACATCTCCAAATCCCAATCCCTGGCACCTGGCCAGTTTTTAGCAACGTCCGCAGCGTGAGCCGCTATCTTGTAGGCAATAACACCCTGCTTTACATCCTCTATATTGGGAAGTCCCAGATGTTCCTTAGGAGTGACATAGCAAAGCATGGCAGCACCGTACCACCCAGCCATTGCAGCACCTATGGCTGATGCTATATGGTCGTATCCAGGAGCTACGTCTATGACAAGAGGACCTAAAACGTAAAAGGGCGCTTCATGGCATATTTTTCTCTGTAGTCTTATGTTGAACTCTATCTGGTCCATAGGCACATGTCCAGGACCTTCCACCATCACCTGAACGTCGTGCTCCCAAGCCCTTTTTGTAAGCTCTCCCAAAACTTTAAGTTCAGAGAGTTGAGCTTCGTCCGAAGCGTCCGCTATGGCACCCGGTCTTAAACCATCCCCCAGGGAAAAGGATACGTCGTACTTTTTGAAGATCTCGCATATCTTGTCAAAGTTTTCATATAGTGGGTTTTGCTTTCCATGCTCTACCATCCACTGAGCCATGATAGCACCGCCCCTGGAAACGATACCCATGACCCTATGCTGGACCAAGGGTAGAAACTCTCTGAGCACACCTGCGTGTATGGTCATGTAAGATACGCCTTGCTGAGCTTGCTCTTCTATGACGTCCAGTATTAGGTCGACGGTCATGTTCTTCACCTGACCCTTTGCACGTCTGAGAGCTTCGTATATGGGGACTGTACCAACGGGTACAGTGCTAGCTTTAATAACCGCTTCTCTGGTTTCTCTTATGGCTTCTCCTGTGGAGAGGTCCATAACAGTATCTGCACCGTACTTTATGGCAACCTTTACCTTTTCTACTTCTGATGGTATATCGGAAGCAAGACCTGAATTGCCAAGGTTTGCGTTCACCTTTACCCTTGAGTTTATACCTATGCACATGGGCTCTAGGTGCAGGTGGTTTATGTTAGCTGGTATTATCATCCTTCCCCTTGCCACTTCCTGACGAACAAACTCAGGATGAAGTCCTTCCCTTTTGGCTACGTACTTCATCTCCTCCGTGATGACACCCTGTCTAGCTAAGTGCATCTGTGTCTTATTTTTAAGAGTTTTTCTACGTTCCACCCACTCAGCTCTCAGCATACGACACCTCCTGAGAATTGGTTAAAGGAAATATAGACATAAAGAAGGGCTTTTCAAGTGAGATATCTCATTGCTCTGGTATAATAAACAAGCATGATAAAGTTCGGCACGGACGGATGGAGGGCAGTCATAGGGGACACTTTTACTTTTGAAAACGTAAGGAAGGTGGCCTTAGCTCATGCCCAAGTTCTGAAAAGCAGAGGAAAGGAAAAGGTCATAATAGGTTATGACTACAGGTTCATGTCGGAGCACTTTGCCTATGAAGTCTACAGAGTCTTCAAAGGTTTAGGCTTTGAGGTAAGTTTGATAAACGGACCTGCTACTACGCCCATGGTTTCTTATGCGGTCAAGTACATGGGATTTCAAAACGGTGTTATGATAACCGCATCCCACAATCCCCCCGAGTACAACGGATACAAGATAAAGGATTCTTTTGGTGGTTCTGCTACCCCTGAGTTTATAAGGGAGGTAGAGAAGGCCATAGAGAAGGTAGAAATTCCCACCGACATACCCAAAGCGGAGAGATTCTACACAGATGTGGAAGGGAATTACTTAGAAAAGGTAAGGGAGCTTGTAAACCTTGAGCTAATAAGAGAAAGAAAGTTAAAGGTGGTGCACGATGCTATGTACGGAACGTCTGCGGGCTTACTTTCCAAAGCCTTGGAAGGAACCGCTACGGAGGTTTACTCTATCCGCTCCTACAGAGATCCCCTCTTTGGTGGTCATGCACCTGAACCCGTTGAGAAAAACCTAAAACCCCTAATAGAGAAGGTTAGAGCAACAGAAGCAAACGTAGGGATTGCCAACGACGGCGATGGTGATAGGATAGCGTTGGTCGATGAAAAGGGTAACTTCGTCAACGCTCAGCTGATATACGTTTTACTTCTTTTGCACCTTATCAAGCACAAGGGGATAAGAGAAGGTATAGTGGTAAAGACCGTCTCCACCACCTACCTTGCGGATCGCATATGTCAAGCGGAGGGCATAGAGCTAAGGGAAGTGGCTGTTGGCTTTAAGAACATCAACGAGCTTATACTGAAGGAGAAGGTTGTCTTTGGAGGGGAGGAAAGCGGAGGTTATGGCATAGTTCACTTTTTGCCCGAAAGGGATGGACTCCTGGCAGGTATGTACGTATTAGACCTCTTGGCGTCAACGGGTAAAGATCTTTCACAAATAATAGAGGACATCTTTAAAACTTACGGAAGCGCTCATTTCAAGAGAGTAGATTTCCACGCTGAAGAAGAGAAAAAGGAAAGGATCAAAAAGCTGGTAGAAAACCCGCCTGACAGAGTGGGCTCTTTCGTTGTGTCAAGGATTAACACGGTAGACGGTATAAAGTTCGTATTCCCAAACGATGGATGGGTACTCATGAGACCCTCCGGAACGGAGCCTTTGGTAAGGGTGTATGCGGAGATGCCTACGCATGAGGAGCTGGAAAGAGTGCTTCAGGAAAGTCTTAAGCTTCTTGACTAAGGTTTATGTACAAGTATCCACCGTCCAACTTGGCACCAACAGGCTGGTAATCCCTTAGCTTGCGCGGTAGCATTATATGGCTCTTGAAATTTTTCCACCTTATGATTATCTCACCATCGCTCTTAAAAACGGACAGCCCTTCCTTGCTCAAAAAGGGAGCGTACAGTTTTATCTTATAAATGCTATCTTCCTGTATAAACTCGTAAGGTTTTTCCTTGTAGAAGATCTTGGATGGGTCTGAATCGGCGTATATTAGATCAGCTAACACAGAAAGCCTTTCTATCCCGACCACCTCATCTTCCAAAAGTGGAACCTTAAATATGGGTATGGGTGCAAAGAGGGCTTCCATCTCTTCTAAGTATCTCTTTTGAGTCATGACCCATTTGGAAAGATGTTCACAAGTTCCCAACTCCACTGGGAACACTTTATTAACCACAACCGCATCCACGTTCACACCAAAGAGGTTAAAGTAAAGAAGCGCCCTCTGGCTTTCCTTTAGCACCATCTTTTCTGGATTAGCTACCAACCTTACAGAGGTTATCTCAGGGTTTATAAGGATTTCATCCACACCCTTTAGCTTCTCGTAAAAGTTCTCCAGAGCTTTAAAGTAGTTGTCATCGGGTATAGGCACGTCAGTTAACCTTCTTGCCACAGGTCTTGCCACCTTTAGTATCGTCCTTTCCACGTTGAAAATCTTCTTCATATACCATTTAAGTACCGTGGGCATGGAGACAAACCTTAAGGACTCTCCCGTAGGAGGTAAGTCAAGGATGAGAACGTCAAACTCTCCCTCCTTGTAGTACTTGTTTACGTACAAAAGGCTGGTGACCTCTTCCATTCCGGGGAGTATGGCAAGCTCTTCGGAGACCACCTCACTGAGTCCCGTTGTATTAAACAACAGCTCCAAAAACCTATAAACGTCTCCCCAGTATCTGTCTATCTCCTCTTGAATATCTATCTCCTGTATGTATAACTTGTCACTGATTTTGATGGGCAGTCCCTTAGCCTTTATCTTATCACCCTCTGGCACATCAAAAGAGTCGCCAAGGCTGTGGGCAGGGTCTAAAGAGACCACGATGGTTTTGTAGCCCATCTGAGAAAGCCTATAACCGGTCGCTGCGGATATAGTAGTCTTCCCAACACCACCCTTTCCAGAAAAGAGCAAGATACGCATAAAACAAAAAATATACACTTTGATTTGTATATAACAATTGCTGGGAACCAATGTCCAAAATAACACAGGTGTAATCCATATCTACACGATGCTTAAAGTTCCGAAAGCTGTAAAGCGTTGAAAAGTAAGATTTGGCTTTTTGTTGGTGGGTTTCCTTACATTTAGCTAAATCGTGCCCCAATTGAGGAAACAACATTTTTATAAACTTCTTACTCTGTTGGCTATTGAAGAAAGAGTTCATAATGTCTTTAATGTTCTCCCCGTATATTCTCTCAGAAATTTTTGGTAGAAAGGGTGCGAGCTCCTTGCCCGAAAAGCTGTGATCTCCTAGCTTTTTCTTTCAACTACATAGGATTTGTTAGATGTAAAGTGTGTTATTCTTATAGCATCGTGAAAGCCGATGGTAAAGGTTAAGTTCTGCGGAATTAAAAGGGAAGAAGACCTTTTGAAAGCCGTTGAGCTAAACGTGGACTACGTAGGCTTTATACTCTATCCCAAAAGCCCAAGGTTTGTAGAATTGGAAAGGCTAAAGGAACTCACAAAGCTAGCAAAGGGAGTAACTAAGGTAGGCGTTTTCGTAAATCCACAGTATGAGGAGGTAAAAAGGTCTTTGGATTTAGGTATTGATTTAGTGCAACTTCATGGAGAGGAAAGCTTTGAGTTTGCAAAGAGGATAGGTATGAATAGGGTGATAAAAGCTTTTAGAGTAAAGGACGATATAGACATAAATCATGAGTGGTTTAACGTCTACGCTGTTTTGCTGGATACCTTCTCGGAAAAAGGATATGGGGGTACCGGTGAAACATTTAGCTGGAGCGTAGCTCAAAAGGTTGTAAACAAGGGCTTTAGAGTCTTTCTTTCCGGCGGTTTAAGACCTGAGAACGTAAGGGAAGCGATAAAACAGGTAAGACCCTACGCGGTAGACGTGTCCTCGGGAATAGAAATCTCGGCGGGTGTGAAAGATCACAAAAAGATGGAGGTTTTTATGTATGAAGCCAAGAACGCACTTAAAGATTGACCAAAGTCTGAGCGGAGAGGTAGTAGAGCTTTCAGAAGGAAAAGCGATCGTCAGACTAAAGACGGACGAGAGGATGGTAGCGGATGAAAAGGGGCTTATTCACGGTGGCTTTATATTCAGTCTTGCAGACTACTGTGCCATGCTGTCCGTAAACGAACCTACTGTAGTT
>OFGS01000285.1_pt1 | contig 11181 bp, 12 predicted proteins | sample 1521851 | NCBI WGS metagenome assembly OFGS01 (sample SAMEA3142070, study PRJEB24117) | hot springs metagenome
AAGACTTTGAAAAGGTTATGAAAAGGAGAAAATACAAACCCATGTTTGTAATAGACATATCCGTTCCCAGAAACATAGACCCGGCTGTTAACGATATAGAGGAGGTCTTTTTATACGATGTGGATGACTTGAAGGAAATAGCCCAGAAGAATATGATGGAGAGGATAAAGGAAAAAGAAAAAGGGGAAATAATCGTCTGGGATGAGGTAGAAAAGTTTATGAGATGGTTAGACCTTCTGAAGGTGGAGGGAGAGATAATAAAGCTTAGAGAAGGGTGGAAAGAGGAGATGGATAAAAGTCCTGCGGTAAGGCGCCTAATTCACAACGTGGTGGAAGAAATAAGGAAGGATCCAAACGGAGCGGACAAACTCCTAAAGGTGTTTTTATCAAATGTACCACAAGCTGTTAGTTTATAATCTTATCTTCTTGGAGCGGGTGTGGCGGAATTGGCAGACGCGCGGGACTTAGGATCCCGTGGGCATAGCCCGTGAGGGTTCGACTCCCTCCACCCGCATTTTAATTTGGTAGGAGGAATGTATGAAGGTAAGCGTTGAAGAGAGAGAAGGACTTTTCAAAGCGTTGAGCGTAGACGTAGAGGGCGAATTGGTGAAGAAGGCTTTGGAAGAGGTGTACGAGTATTTAAGGGCAAATGCCCAAATAGAAGGCTTTAGAAAGGGAACAGCTCCCTTGTGGATAGTAAGGGCACGCTACAGAGACTACATAAAAGAGGAGGTGGGTAAGAAGGTTGCTGACAAAACACTCCAAAGGGCAATAGAAGAATCAAAGCTAAGACCTGCTGCAGACATATATCTGGAGAGTGTGGAGCTTGAAGAGAGTGTTCCCAAAGTTTCCTACAAGGTTTCCTTTGAAGTAGTTCCAGAGTTTGAACTTCAAAACCTCGAAGGTTTGGAGGTAGAAATCCCAAAGATAGAGTTTAACGAGGAGTTGGTTCAGAAAGCCATAGACAAAATAAGAGAAGAGCATGCGGTATGGGAACCTGTAGACAAGCCGGCTCAAAAGGGAGACCTAATATTTGTAGAGTATCAAATAGAGGATGAGGAAAGTGGAGAAAGGACAGAGGGTGAGACTTCGGGCGTAGTTGGTGAGAGGATGTTTAGGGAGGAGATAGATAAGGAGCTAGAAGGCAAAAAAGAGGGAGATGTTCTAAGCTTTGAAAACTTAACCCTTTACGATACAGAAGGTAAAGAAGCAGGTAGGGCTAACGTAAGGATCACCGTAAAAGCAGTAAAGAAAAAGGTGTTACCGGAGCTCAACGAGGATTTTGTTAAAGAAGCCGGACTAGGTAACACACTGGAAGAAGCTCTAAACAAAATTAGAGATGACCTAAAGGAAAGTATAAAAAGGATTAGAGAGGAAGCCATTGAGAACGAAATAGCTCAGAAGTTAGTCCAAATGCATGAGTTTGAGGTTCCTCGCACCCTTTTATCTAGGGAAGTGGAGCTTCTTGTAAAACAGAGGTTAAACTACCTGGCTCAGTACGGAATAGATACAAAACATGTCAACCTTAAGTCCATTGCGCAAGAGCTGACTCCACAAGCTCTTTTTATCATAAAGCTAAGGTATATCTTAGATAAGTATGCTCAGGAAAAGGGTATTGAAGTGACAGAAGAAGATATCAAAGCCAAGTACGAAGACCTTGCAAAATCCTACAACACAACGTTTGAAAGTATTAAATCCTACTTCGAAGAACAAAACCTCTTACCCGTTCTTATAGGTGATATCAAGAGGGAAAAGGCTATGAAGAGCATAGTAGAGAAGGCCGTAGTAAAGGAAGTAGAAAAGGAGGAAAAGAAAGATGAGGGAAATATTTAACCAACTTGTGCCCATAGTAATAGAGCAGACACCAAGAGGAGAGAGAGCTTACGACATATACTCAAGGCTGTTGCAGGATAGGATAGTTCTGCTTGGGTTTCCAATAGACGATCACGTGGCAAACCTGATAGTTGCACAGCTTCTGTTTTTGGAAGCGCAGGATCCGGAAAAGGATATATACATGTACGTGAATTCACCGGGTGGTTCTGTAACCGCCGGCATGGCTATATACGATACAATGCAGTACATAAAGCCAGATGTGGTTACCATATGTATTGGTCAGGCTGCATCCATGGCTGCGGTTTTGCTATCCGCAGGAGCACCGGGTAAAAGGTATGCTCTGCCACACTCTCGCATAATGATCCATCAACCCATTGGTGGGATAAGTGGCCAGGCTACCGACATCATAATACATGCGGAAGAGATAAAAAGGATAAGGCAGATGCTTAACGAGATACTGTCAAAGCATACGGGTCAACCTCTGGAAAAGGTTGAAAGGGACGTAGAAAGGGACTATTTTATGTCAGCCTACGAAGCAAAGGATTACGGTATAGTGGATAAGGTTATAGAGAAGAGAACATGAGCATTAAAAGAGGAATGTCCCATAAAAATCACTGTTCTTTTTGTGGTAAATCCCAAGATGAGGCTTTGGTACTAATAGCAGGACCCAACGACACTTACATATGCGATAAGTGTGTGGAGGCGTGCAGTGCAATAGTCAAAGAACACACAAAGCACTACAAACCCTACGTACTTCAGGAAATTCCAAAACCAGAACATATAAAGAGAGTACTGGACGAATACGTCATCGGGCAAGAAAAGGCTAAGAAGATACTTGCGGTTGCGGTTTACAATCATTACAAACGTATAAGAGCTAGAGAGTTAGGTATACGTCTCGACGATGTGGAGGTGGAAAAGAGCAACATCCTGCTCATCGGTCCCACCGGTTCTGGTAAAACACTCCTAGCCAAAACCCTTGCCAAGATTCTCAACGTGCCCTTTGCCATAGCGGATGCCACTTCTTTGACAGAGGCGGGGTACGTGGGAGAAGATGTAGAGAATGTACTGGTGAGGCTATTACAAAACTGTGGGTACGATGTGAAATCCGCTCAGAAGGGGATAGTTTACATAGACGAGATAGACAAGATAGCCAAAAAATCTGGTATAAACCCATCTATAACTAGGGACGTGTCTGGAGAAGGTGTCCAGCAAGCATTGCTCAAGATAATAGAAGGTACGATAGCCAACGTGCCACCTCAAGGTGGTAGAAAGCATCCCCATCAAGAGTTTATACAGGTCGATACTACGGACATACTCTTCATTTGTGGTGGCGCCTTTGTAGGTTTGGAGGACATAGTAAAGAAAAGATTGGGACAGTCGGTAGTTGGTTTTGAAGCCCAGATTAAAAGGTTGGAAGATAATCAAGATGTCATTGATATGGTTGAGCCCGATGACCTTGTGCATTACGGCCTAATACCAGAGTTCATAGGTAGATTGCCCGTTATAGCGGTGCTTCACGAGCTTACAGAGGACGAGCTAATAAGGGTACTCGTAGAGCCAAAGAATGCCTTGGTAAAGCAGTATCAGAAACTTCTCGAGATGGATGGCGTAGAGTTAGAATTTACAGAAGGAGCCATAAGGGAAATAGCGAGGGAGTCTATTAGAAGAAAGACTGGGGCAAGGGGGCTAAGAGCCATCATGGAAGAGATAATGAACGAGGTGATGTACGAGGTTCCATCTTTGAGGGAGATTAAAAGAGTTGTGGTGGATGAAGAAACGGTGAGAAATAAAACCAAACCAAAGTACATAATGGAAAAGGCGGTATAATGAGTTTCAGGAGGTAAGAAAAATCATGAAAAAAGCCCTTTTGATACTGATGTGCGCAAGCGGATTAACCTTTGCCCAGCAAAAACTCGCATGTGTGGATTCGGGGAGGATATTGAGTGAGTCCAAATTGGCGAAACAAAAGCAAAGTGCCCTTATATCGAAGGTTCAAGAGTACCAGAAACAACTCGACGATATAAACAAGAAGCTCGAAGAGCTAAAAAAGCAGATTGAAAGCAAGGCGATAAGCCAGCAGGTGAAGGAGCAAAAGATCAAGGAGTATCAACAGACTGAGGCACAGGGCTACGAACTCCAAGAAAAGGCTAATAAAGAGCTTGCAGAACTTAGGTCTAAGCTTGAAGGAGAGCTGGCATCTAGCGTCAGGAGTGTAGCAAGCGACATAGCAAAACAAAAAGGCTATACAGGTATATTAGATTGTAATGCCTTCATATACATAGACCCTCAGCTAGATATCACAAGTGAAGTTATATCTAAGCTTGACCAGGGTCAATGAAGCTCTATGAGGTAGCAAAAGCCTTAGATGCCCAAGTAGTTGGTAATGAGTTTCTTGAAGTATACGGTGTGTCTTCGGTAGAGAACCCAAGACCCTTTACCTTGGTCTTTTGTAAAAAACCAGATCAAGCGCAGAACTTGCCCGCTGATGCTATTGCGGTTGTTAACTCTGCCGTAGAGAGGGATACTTACCTTTTGACTAATAACATCAAGCTGTCTCTTGCAAAAGCACTTGAGATCTTCTACCCAGAGGAGCATCCTGTAGGAGTATCCGATAAGGCGTACATAGAAGGGAATGTCCACATAGGCGAAGATGTTTATGTGGGACCCTTTGTGTATGTGGGAAAAGGCGTAAGACTTGAAAGGGGAGTAAAGGTCTACCCTTTTTCTTACGTAGGGGAGTATACAGTAATAGGGGAAGGAAGCGTTATCTTCAGCGGAGTTCATATATATCCCAGATGTGTGATAGGCAAGGGTGTAAGGATTCACTCGGGATCTGTGATAGGTGCGGATGGATTTGGTTATTACGTAGGAAAAGAGGGTATAATAAAGCTAAGCCACGCAGGTAATGTAATCGTAGAGGATTACGTGGAGATAGGAGCAAACACTACCATAGACAGGGCTCTTTTGGACTCTACGGTAATAGGCAAGCATACCAAGATAGACAATCTGGTGATGATAGGACACAACTGTAAAGTAGGTGAAGGGAACATAATCGTCAGCCAGGTGGGTCTTTCTGGAAGTGTAAAGACGGGTAAAGGAGTGGTGCTGGCTGGACAGGTGGGGGTTGCGGATCATGTAAGTATAGGGGATAACGTCGTGGTTAGCGCCAAATCTGGAGTGGCTACCGATTTAGAAGCAGGTAAAGTTTACGGTGCTAACTTGCCAGCCATAGAATGGAATAAGTGGAAAAGGATTTATCTATACTTACTTAGACTACCAGAGCTATTTAAGAAGGAGAAAAGACATGAAGATAAGGGTAGCTCACAGCCCGGACTCTGACGATGCATTTATGTTTTATCCTATCGTGAGCGGGGAAATAGATACGGAAGGGTTAGAGTTTGAGCATATACTGGCAGATATAGAAACTCTCAACAAAGAAGCTTTAAAGGGAACTTATGAGGTGTCTGCCATTTCCTTCCATGCTTATCCCTACGTAGCGGACAAGTACTTGGTTTTGCCAAGTGGTGGTAGCGTTGGTGACGGATACGGTCCCATAGTCGTAGCAAAGAAAACGCTGGAAAGCTTAAAAGGTAAAAAGGTGGCGGTGCCTGGCAAGTTAACAACAGCCTTCTTAGTTTTAAAACTTTACGAGCCAGAGTTTCAAGAGGTGGTAGTACCCTTTGATAGGGTTATGGATTACGTAGAAGAGGGTAAGGCAGATGCCGGTCTTGTGATTCACGAAGGTCAACTCTCTTATTTGGATAGAGGGCTTGTGAAGCTTGTAGACCTGGGTGAGTGGTGGAAGGAAAAGTACAATCTTCCTTTGCCCTTGGGCTGCAACGTAGTTAGAAAAGACTTGGGCGAGGAGACTATAAAAAAGATAGAAAGGATAATGAGAAGTAGTGTAGAATACGCCATTAGGAACGTAGACAAGGCTTTGGAGTACGCAAGGGAGTACGCTAGGGATATAAAGGATAGCGAGGAGAAGACTAAAAAGTTCGTTAGCATGTACGTGAACGAGAGGACGATAGACTATGGGGAAGATGGAAGAAGGGCGGTGAAGCTTCTTTTAAAACTTGGAAGGGATGAGGGGATTATAGAAGTGGATATTCCAGATAGGATCTTCAGCGATGAATAGGTTTGTTCTGGACACTAGCGTGTTCACTAACCCAGATATATACTCTCAATTTGAAAGCGATCAGATGGGAGCCATACAGAACTTTATATCCCTGGCTTACCATGCGAATTGTGAACTCTACATGCCCCTCTCCGTTTATGAAGAACTCAACAAGATGGTAGACCTTACCCCTATGTCAGCCAAATTCGAGCTTGTTGTTAGGGTTAGATCTCCAAGACGCTTCAACCTAATGGTGCCGGCGGAATTCTTATACGAGTTTATCGAAGAGATAAGACATAGGATAAACAAAGGTTTGAGGATAGCAGAAGAACATGCAAAAGAAGCAGGCAGAGTGACAGAAGAGGAAGTGGGCAAAATCATCAACAGACTCAGAGAGAAGTACAGGGAAGCTCTAAGAACAGGTATCATAGACAGCAAGGAAGATATGGATGTGCTTTTACTTTCTTACGAGCTGGACGCCGTTTTGGTGTCTGGAGACGAGGGCTTAAGAAGATGGGCGGATAGAGTGGGTATAAAGATCATAAATCCAAAGAACTTTAGGCATATTCTAGAGAGCCTTGTAAGGTAAATCTTTTAGCCATACAAGCTATTGGTGTGAATGTCTAACTTCTTAGGCAGGTGAGCGGGCAGGGAGCTTTATAAGGCAAGCAAGTTTCTGGTGTTGATGCTTTTGTAATATATGCGAAAGCCGTCGGGATATAGAAATTAAGGTTTCCTAAGGTTCTTGAAAAAGTCTTTTATAAGATCCTGGGCTTCTTTTTCTGGTCTGTAGATCCATCTTACCCTATGGTTTATATGGGGGTCATCTAAGATGTTGTAAAGGCTCACAACACCGCCGTGTCTATAGTCCAAAGCGTAGAAGATAACCTTGGAGACCCTTGCAAGTACGAGGGCATAGCTACACATAACGCAAGGCTCTAAAGTGACGTGCACCTCACAGCCATCTAAGAATTTACTTCCAAGTCTTTTGCTGGCTTCTCTTATCGCTAGTATCTCCGCATGGGCTATAGGATCTTTTTTTCGTTCCACCATGTTGTAGGCTTTAGATAGCACCTTTCCGTCCTTTATCACTACGCAACCAACTGGGACCTCATCGAGTTGGTAAGCCTTCTTAGCAAGTTCCATGCATAACTTAAAGGCGTCCATGTTATAATAATTTCAGGATTTTTTGGAGGTAAATAAATGGCGGTGACGGTAAGAGTTCCCACACCCCTTAGAAGACTTACGAACGGCCAAGGTGAGATAAGCGTAGATGTAGAGGGTAGTATATCCATCAAGGAACTCATAGAAAAGCTTGAGTCCATGTTTCCCGGTTTTAAAGAAAGGTTGGTGGACGAAAACGGCGAGATTAGACGCTTTGTAAACCTATACGTAAACGACGAGGATATAAGATTTTTGGAAGGCCCCAATACACAACTAAAGGACGGTGATACGCTCTCGATAGTGCCAGCTATAGCGGGCGGTACGAGTTATTTTGAATATACCCTGCTTAACTGAATGGCTATTATATCAACTAAAACAGATGCAAGTTCTTCGTTTTCCAAGACTATGTCTATTTTCCTAATACCATCCATATTTATAGTAACCTTATTTTTAACCCTCTCTATGCTACTCATATGAATGTACGGCAGTAAGTATTGAGTATCAGCGTTTTTTTGGTACAGCACATAACTATCCTCAAAGCTTATTCCATACGCTGAAAAGTTTTTTTTATCTATTAATTGTATTCCAGATGATATGAATTCTGACACCTCTTTAGGAGTTAATACGCCTTTGCTTACCAAAAATAGTAAGATATCCTCTTGTTCAGCTTTGTATTCCAGTAGTGATTGTAATTTATCTACACTGATCCCCTTTTTCTCTGCAATCTTCTTGATAATAAGCGATTCCCTCTCTTTCATGACAAACCTGGTGGTATCTTTATGGGTATGTTTATCCTCTCTTCTAGTTTCTTATCTGGAAACATGGCGTAGACCCCAAAACAGTACTTACCTACTTCCACCATCCTACCAACCCTCACTCCTCCTTCTTCTAATATAAGTCCTAATTCCCATTCTGAATAGATTTCCTCGGGCGGCGGACCTTTATCCCTATCCTCCTTCTTCCAGTCTATTATAGCAAGATATCCAAGTGGCTTAGCAACTCTTTTCAACTCTTTTAGAAACTCCAAAGGGTTCTCCAGCTCGTGGAATACAAAAGCCATAAACACAAAATCTACAGAACCGTCAGGCAAAGGAATGCTGTTTTCCTTAGACTCTAAAACGCTAACGTTCTTTAGTCCTAGCTTTTCCACTTTTTGGCTTGCGTAATCTACCGCTTGTGGTTGTATGTCTATGGCGTAAACGAACCCATCAGGACCAACAAACTCAGAAAGGTAAGGGAGGTAAAAACCAGCTCCTGTACCCACGTCTAAAACCTTCATACCTTTCCTTAGTCCAAACTCCTTTAGCACCTTGTAGGGGTCAAAAAGTTCTAGCCTCTCAGGATCATCCAATTTGGAAAGTTTTGCAGGGTCAAACTTGTGTGCCATATCTTCCTCCTTACACTAAATTTAACAGTTCTCTAAGCTTTTTTATCTCGTCTCTGATCTTAGCCGCCTTTTCAAATTCCCAGCGCTTGGCATACTCCCACATCTCTTTTTCTAGCTTGTTTATCCGTTCCACGAGGTCCTCTTCGCTTTTTACGCCTTTGGGAATCTTAGTAGGGAGTTTCACGTAGTCTAAATCTTCGATTGCCAGAAGGTCTTTAATAGGTTTTACCACGCTCTTGGGCGTAATACCATGCCTCTTGTTGTACTCTTCTTGTATGCTCCTTCTTCTTTTTGTTTCCTCTATAGCCCTCTTCATAGATTCCGTTATTTTATCCGCATACAGTATAGCTTTCCCGTTTACGTTTCTTGCACACCTACCTATGGTCTGTATTAATGAAGTGGTACTTCTTAAAAATCCTTCCTTATCTGCTTCTAGTATAGCTACCAAAGAAACCTCCGGTAAGTCCAACCCTTCCCTCAAAAGGTTTACTCCTACTATTGCATCTATGCTTCCTTCTCTTAGTTCCTTTACGACTTTTGCACGTTCTATGGCGTCCAGTTCAGAATGCATGTACTTGGCTTTTATCTTGCGTTCGTTAAGGTACTCAGCTACGTCTTCCGCAAGGCGTTTAGTGGTGGTAAGAACGAGCGCCTTTTCCCTTCTCTCCCTTACCTTCTGTATCTCCATAGTTAGATTTTCAAGCTGTCCCTTCGTGGGTCTTACCTCTATCTCTGGATCTAAAAGTCCCGTTGGTCTTACTATCTGTTCCACTACTATACCCTGCGAAAACTCCACATCCCACTCAGAAGGCGTAGCGGACACAAGTATCACTTGGTTTATCCTTTCCAGGAACTCGTCGAACTTTAAAGGTCTGTTGTCAAGCGCGGAAGGGAGGCGCCAGCCGTACTCCACAAGCTTTTCCTTTCTGGACCTGTCGCCGTTGTACATGGCTCTCACCTGAGGAACAGTCACGTGCGACTCGTCCACTATAAGCAAAAAGTCCTCGGGGAAGTAATCAAGTAACGTAAAGGGGGGCTCTCCGGGCTTTCTACCGTCAAAGTATCTAGAGTAGTTCTCTATCCCCTTACAATGTCCGAGCTCCCTTATCATCTCTATATCGTGCATGGTCCTCTGGTAGAGCCTTTGGGCTTCCACCATCCTGTTTTGAGCCTTAAAGTACTCCACTCTCTCTCTTAGGTCATGCTCTATACTCTTCAAGGCTTCTTCTATTGTCTCCCTAGGAGCGGTATAGTGTGATGCTGGGAAGAGGGTTATCCTCTCTAAGGTCTTGATGGTATGTCTGTTGAGCTCGTCCATCAGGGTTATGCTTTCCACCTCATCGTCCCAAAACTCTATTCTGACGATCTGGTCTTCCACGTCTGATGGAATTATTTCTATGGCGCTTCCCTTCACAGAAAAGGTAGCCCTTTTGTAAGCGTAATCACTTCTTGAATAGCCTATCTCTACTAGCTTCCTTGTAAGCTTACTCAGGCTCAGTCTATCACCTACGCTGATGGGTATCCTTAGGTTCCAGTAATGGTCTGGAGATCCCAAGCCGTATATGCATGACACAGAGGCAACCACTATTACATCCCTTCTTTCAAGAACGGAAACGGTGGCGGAGTGTCGGTAGCGCTCTAGAACTTCGTTTATTGATGCGTCCTTCTCTATGTAAATGTCCTTCTCTGGTATGTATGCTTCTGGCTGGTAGTAGTCGTAATAAGAAATAAAGTACTCTACTGCGTTGTCTGGGAAGAGCTCCTTAAACTCTCTGTATAGCTGTGCTGCAAGTATCTTGTTGTGCGCCAAAACCAGCGTAGGCTTTCCGTACCTGGCTATCACGTTGGCAAGAGTAAAGGTTTTTCCAGTGCCCGTAGCACCCAGTAGAACCTGAGATTTAACACCGGAATCTAAGTTTTTTAGAATCTTCTCTATTGCCTTTGGCTGGTCGCCTGCGGGTTTTAGAGTGGTTCGCAGTTTGAAACTTTTTTCTCCAACCATATGGTGAAAAATTTATGTCATATCTTCCAAAGGTTTACCTTTTGTTTCTATACCAAAGATAGACCAAAGCACGAAGGCACAAAAGCCCACAAACCAGAGGGCGGAAAGTCCCAAAAGGGCATACACTATGCTTATCTGTGCAAGGCTAACCAGTAGAAGAGGAGAGAAGGCGCCCGAGAGCCTGCCAACTACCGAAAGCAAACCTATAGCGTAGGCTCTAACGTGGGAAGGGTATATCTCCGTCGCTACCACGTAGGCAACGGAGGCAAAGGAAAAGGCTACAAAGGAGTAAACAAAGTAAAGCTTTGAAAAGTCAGATCCACCGAGGAAGGTAAGGCTCAAAAGCATAGAAAGCCCGCTTATGAGCGTACCTAATACCTTCCTACCTACCTTGTCAGTCAAGAAGGCAACTATTAGCCCACCTATAATACCTCCTACACTACCTATGAGGAGGATTCGCGGTATCTCTTGGCTTGAGAAGTTGTAGTGTTCAGCAAAGCTTACAGGGATAAGGGTTATGATGCCGTAGTAAGTGGTAAGTATGGTAAAACTCATGCTGGCACTGAAGATAAATCTCCATCTGTAACGAGAGAGTATTAACTTAGTAGCATCCCAGAAACTACCGACGAAAACGCTAACATGACACTCTTTATTAGATCGCCTGCCACCACACTGTGC
>OFGS01000286.1_pt1 | contig 11171 bp, 17 predicted proteins | sample 1521851 | NCBI WGS metagenome assembly OFGS01 (sample SAMEA3142070, study PRJEB24117) | hot springs metagenome
GTAGGGTAGGGACTACCCGAATTTACGCCTGTGGAGATTGGACCTCTACTGCTGGGAGTGTCCCGGTAGCAAGTCTGGTCGATGAAGCAGGAAGCCTCCACCTCTAAAGGTGGATGGTAGTTCACATGCCACAAGAGAGAAAAAAAATAAATGTGATATTGTGAGGTGTTTAATTTGGTAAATGTAAAACTCTTATCAAAAGCTGGTTTATATCATCATGCCGACCCGCCATTTTGTGCTGTTTGCAATGAACCTATTACAGCTGATAGCGAAAAATTTCTTTTTGTGTATATTGGTAATAATGTTTATTGCGTTTGTTCTGATAAATGTTTTCATATTTTACGTGGAACATATGTAAGTGGGTGATAAAATGTTAATTGCGTTTGAGGGTATCGATATCAACGTTGTCGATGGCGATACAGATATTGACAGCTTGTATGCACAAGTAAAAAGGCAAATATTGAAAGATATCAAGGAGGTGGTTTAAATGACAGCGTCTAAGAAGTATATAATTTGTTTGGACGCAGGACATGGCGGGAAAGACAGCGGGGCTTATAATTCAAATCTCAAACTTAGAGAAAGCGACATAAACTTGAGAGTGGCTTTAAAGCTTGCTGACTTGCTTAAAAAGAATGGCTATGAAGTAATTTTGACAAGGGATAGGGATATTGCCGTCACATTAGGGATGAGATGCTCAATCGCTAATCAGAAAAAGGCTGATTTGTTTATATCAATTCATTGCAATAGTGCAGAGAATAAACAAGCTAGGGGGACAGAGACTTATTATTATCGAACAAGCAAAAATGGTGGCAACTTGGCAAGATTGGTCCAGAGGGAATTAATTGAAGCTACAAAATTTCAAGACAGAGGCGTAAAAACTGCTGGTTATTATGTGCTCAAATATACAAAAATGTCATCTGTTTTGATTGAATTAGGTTTTATTTCAAACGATGAGGAAGCTAAAATTTTGGCAAGCCCTGATTATCAAGACAAAGCTTCTCAAGCTATATTTGAAGCAATTCAAAAATATGTGAAAGGGGTTAGAATATGATGAAAAGTATAATACTTGAAATTCTATTGTATTTGTTGTTAGTTTTAGCTCAAATAGGTTTGGCAGCTTTGACGGTGTTTGTGAAAAAAAAGATTGAGTATTACAATGCACGTATAAGTTATGAACAAAGAGGAAATTTACAATATTTAGTTAAAACCCTTGTCAAAGCAGCAGAAGTAATATACAAGAATGGCAATGGTGAAGCAAAAAGGGAATATGTTATGAAATTCTTGACACAGAAATTGAAATTAGATGAAGCCACGGCAAGGGCTTTTTTGGAGGAAGCGATACATGAATTAAAGTGGCTTGGTGAAGAATGGCAGGATATAAACAAAAAAGATGTTGAGAAAGGGAATTGATTTGGTTTAAAAAAGGGGAAGGTTTTAACCTTCCCATTTTTTATTCCTCATCCAATATTTCTTTGCCCTTTTCTGTGAGTGCCATACTTCTGATATCAAGAGTCGGCACAGTGAAAATATTTATAAAGTCTGCTCCTCTAAAATACGATTTATACTTATTTACCATTTTTTCTATTTCCTCTTCCGTTGGTTTCCACGGTGTCAAAAACAAAATATTATTGTCCCAAATAAATACCCAGAACGCCGTATAATCTCCTGTTTCAGCGTCAATAATTTTTGCGTCTTCGAAAACAAATGCTACTTCTAAGTTAAGTTTTTGTGTGATTTCTTTTAAAGTTTCTTCATTCGTTATGTGTTCAGGGAGTTTTTCCCAGAAATATTGTACTAAACCTTGTTTATTACGTTTCAATAATTTATTTGTGACGTTTAATAATTGATAATTCGGAGTCTTTAACTTTTCAAAATAATAAGCCAATATTTTTAATGTTCTGTCCACATCTTGCTTAGTGTTCCAGATTTTCATCTTTACCTCTCCTTTCTTTGTTTTTTCACTTATATTTTAACCCACATAGTATACCTTTGTCAATACCTATTTTCGTCAAAATATTAACAATTAACGACGCTTTTTGACCGTCAATAGACCGCTGTGAGAATTAAAATTATATCTTTTAAATTCCAATTTGATATTAAACACTTGATTTTTTCTTTAATTTATCTTATAATCTCACTTATCATAGTCTTGGTAATTTGTAAGCCCAGAAGTTTTAAAATATCTTTTTCAAGTATCATTTCTTTTTCACCCCTTTCATTTTTATGCTTTAAACTCATTATACATTATTTATACGCACAAAATTTAATTTTAATCACAATTCGCATAAACTTTATTTAAATGCATAAAAAAATCCAGAAAAAAACTATTGACATATGCATGATATGCATATAAAATGTAATTAACAAAAACAAAAATGAAAGGAGTGTATAAAATGTGTGGTTTTAAAATTTTTGCAAACTCGGAATTTAGGTGAAGCAGACTATTATTACAGAACTCAAAACAAAAAATTAGCTAAAAGGGGTGGTACTGAATGACAATCATGACATTGCAAGAAGCAGCTGATTATTTAAAAATTTCTAAAACTTTTTTAGCAAAACTATGTCGGTTAAATAAAGTTCCACATGTAAGAATGGGTAGAAGATATATTTTTACACAAGAAACTTTAAATGAATGGTTACAAAAAGAGATGAAAGGAGAGATGAAAATTGGCTGACATAACAATAAAATGGATTAAGGCAAGGGATTATTATGAAATTCTTAACAAAATTATCAATTTAGATGAAATTCTTAAACAAGATGAAGTTAACGGTTCGCTTTATATTTATTCACCAGCATTAGAAGAATTTTTAGACTTGCATTTGAAACCCGAAAAAATCAAAAGTATATTAGCTGAATTAAAACCCGAGCTTGAAAAAGAATTAAAAGAAACAGAAGAAAAATTGTTTGAAATGTTAAAAGATGAAAAGGAATTGCAAGAAATTATGCAAAAGCCTTATGAAGATGATGAATATGTATTTGAAATAATTGATGAGGTGCTAAACAATGAAAATTGACCATCTTTCACCAACCAAAATTAATATGTATCTCCGATGTCCAGCACAATACTTTTTTAGGTATGTAATGGAAAAGAAAATTCCACCTAAGATAAGTCAAATAAAAGGTAGGGCAGTTCATAAGGGGCAAGAGTTTAATTACAAACAAAAAAAAGAAACGAAAGCAGACTTACCACTTGACACTATTCAGGATTATGTAGCTGAGACTTTTGAAAAAGAAATCAAAGAAAATGAAATTGTTAAAGACGAGGAAGAAGGAAAAGCGAAAGATGACGCTGTTACATTAGCAACGTTATATCATCAAAACATTGCGCCAATTGTTATGCCTGATTTAGTAGAGCAAGAAATTGAAATTGAACTGCCTGATATGAAGATAGTAACCATTTTAGACTTGACAACAGAAGATGGCTTTATAAGAGATACAAAGACATCACAACGAACACCTTCAGAGGAACAAATACAAAAAAGCCTGCAAGCATTTGCTTATATTTATGCTTACAGGCTGGCGAAAAATGATAAAGAAAAAGGGTTTTTATTTGATTATCTCATAAATACAAAACAGCCGAAACTCCAAACGTTTGAACTCAAAATTGAAGACCAACAAATTGACAGATTTTTAAAAATAGCCAGAAGCGTTAAACATGCTATTGAAAATGAGATATTTTATCCCAATACTGAAAATTTTATGTGTAATCCTAATTCATGCGGATATTGGGATTTATGCAAAAAAGAATTCTAAAGAAGAGGTGATTAAATTGTTAGGTTATGCGCTTGTAGCTTTTCTTTCAGCTTTTTGGTTATTTGCTTGGGATTGTCTTAAGTGCAGCTTCACATGCTGATGACTGTAATGAATGTTTTTATCAAAAAATTCAGCAAGAAGACTCCATCTTCTCTAAGATGAATTGCTAATAAAGTGATAAATATACTTGCAAAAGTAGCTGGCGAGTCTGCTGTAAAGCAGATAGCCAGTAGTGGGTGTGTGAACCACCCTGTGAGAATAAGGGTAGTGTAAAAACTACCAAACTTCTCACGAAGCCTCCACCTCTTTAGGTGGATGGTAGTTCACTGAACTTTGTGAAACAACATGGTCAACATGGATAATAGGTGGTTATTCAAGATATGATGAAAAGATAATCATTGCAGAATTCAGATATTTAGACGATGCAAAAGAATATTTCGATAAGCTTGTAAAAGAGTTTAAAAAAACAAATTTACTTATAAATATTGAATGAAAGGAGAGATTATGATGAGCAATAATAACAACAAAATAGCTGTAAAGACAAATTCATTAGCACAGTTAAAGCAAATGTTGGAAGACGTGAATCTCAAAAAAAGAATGCAAGAAATGTTAGGTAACAAAGCAGCAAGTTTTATGACTTCAATTCTTAACACCGTCTCAACAAATGAAACTCTCAAGAAATGTGAACCAAGGTCAATCATAACAGCCTCTTTAATTGCAGCAACTCTGGACATGCCAATTGACCCAAATCTGGGATTTGCTTATATTATACCATATTTTGCCAAAGGGGAATATAAGGCTCAATTCCAAATCGGTTACAAAGGCTTGATACAATTAGCGATTAGAAGCGGACAATATAAAACAATACATGCTACACCAGTTTATGAAGGACAAATAAAGAAAATTAATCCCTTTAAAGGTGAGATTGAATTCAATGAAGATTGGCAACCGCAGGAAGGACAAAAGATTGTTGGGTATCTTGCTTATTTCAAGCTTATCAACGGCTTTGAAAAATATCATTACATGACAATGGAAGAAATTAGAAAACATGCTGAAAGATATTCAAAATCATATAGCAACAAAGAGGGTGTTTGGACTAATAACTTCAATGAAATGGCTCTTAAAACTGTTTTGAAACTATTACTCAAAAAGTATGGCTTGTTATCTGTTGAAATGCAAACAGTATTGAAAGCAGACCAAGCAGTAGTTGAAATGAAGGAAGACGGCAATGTTGAGTATGAGTATATTGATAATCCTGATTTTGAGTATCAGATTTTAGATGATGAACAAGCAGAGAAAGAAGGTGACAGTGAGTTTAAACAGCCATCGTTTTAAGGAATCGGGGCTATATCAATAGGGTATAGCAACCCAGCTGGCGTAGGCGGGGCGGGCTGGGGAAATAAATGAAAGGAGGACAAAAAATGGATGAAATAAGAACAGGGCTTGAAAATTTTGTTAGAAGTTTGGATAGAAAGACATTTGAGTTGCTTAAAGAGATAGTGTTAAATGATGACAAAAGGCGAGAATTAGAAGAAAGGTTAGAAAGAGGAATAGATGAAGCGATAAGAATAGCGAACAGGAGTGGTGCATGATGGAACAGGAATTGAAGATAGTCCATCTTTATGACAAACAAGCAGCAAAGGTTATAATTGGGAGATAAGCTACAGAGGAGAAAATCTTGATGATGTGCTTGCTAAGATTAGAGAAGCTAATGCAAAACAAGACGAACAAACACAATAAAGGAGAGGCAGCGTCGCCTCTCCGAATAATAAAAAATAAAAAGGATTGGCAAATGCTTTTAGTTTTAACATGGTTGACTGGAGCGACGGGAATCCGAAGAAGGTCTTGTTTGACCTAATGACTGAAGAGGAAGTGAAGAAAATACTACAAGAGTACAAGTTCGAAAGCTATGTTGGGCATGAGGACACTGCTTTTAATAAAGCAAGCCAAAGATGAACTACATGTATTTTGCAACGGGGAATGCGTTGATGTTATTTGTATTCCGCCCGATGAAAAGCCAGAGGAAACCTTGCGATGGTATATTACAAAAATAGAGTTGCGAAAATAACCCAGCAGGGCCTGTGCCCCGCTACTATAAGAATAACGGAGGGTTTTACATGGCAACGTATAGACAAGTGTATATATCCTTTTGGCAGGATAGCTATATTCTTGATTTAGACCCAGAGGGAAAATTGTTATACATTTACTTGCTAACAAATACAAAAACCACTCAATGCGGTATTTACGAGCTACCTATCAAAATAATTCAATTTGAAACTGGTTTGGACAAGAAGACCATTGAGACTTACATAAAAAAGTTTGTAGCAGACAAAAAGATACTGTATTCATACGATACATCGGAAATATTTTTGCTGAATTGGCTCAAATACAACAGTATTGATAGTCCCAAAGTCCTAGCTTGTATCAAAAAAGAATTATCGCAAGTGAAGAATAAAGAGTATGTTGCATTATTCATTCAAATAGCAGAACAGTTAGGATACCCTATTGATGAATTAAAATCTTTTGCGGATACCCTATTGATACCCTATCCATACCCTATGGGTACCCTATCCATAGACTATGGGGAAGAAAAAGAAAAAGAAGAAAAAGAAGAAAAAGAAAAAGAAGAAGAAGAATATATAGAGATATATAGTCAACAAGACAAGCTTGTTGACACGTCTAAACAATCACCACCACCTTATGGAAAAATTGCGGAATTATATAACACTATATGTGTTAGCTTGCCTAAAGTCGAAGAACTAACTGACAAACGCAAAAGACATATTAAAGTCGCGTGGGTCAATTTTAAACAAGACATTTCTAAGTTTCGAGAACTATTTGAACGTGCAGAAGCAAGTGACTTTTTAAGCGGGCGGAGTGGGAGGTGGCGCTGCAATTTCGACTGGCTAATTGTATATAACAACGCTGTGAAAGTATTAGAAGGCGTGTATGACAATAAGCCAAATTCACAAAATACAGGACAAACAATAAAAGGGGAGAAATACGATGACGAATATGCGGAATTCTATGAATGAACCACAGCAGACAGGAGAAATCATTAACGACATGTTTAAGACAATTGTTGATGAAACTAAGAACAAAAAATGCCCTTACTGCGGCAAGGAGCTACAATATAGAATTTTAGTCGTTCAAGGAAGAATATCACAATTTGGATATTTGGAAGAATGCAACTGTGAAGGCTATTTACAAGAACAGAAAAGAAAAGAACAAGAAGAGCTGCTGAAAATGCAGAAGGAAGCGGAACTAAAGCAAATAGAACGTTTGTTTATAGCGTCTAATCTTGGACGACGATTTAGAGATAGAACATTTGAAAGCTTTGAAAGAGAAGCAAATCCAAAAGCTTATGACATAGCTTTAGACTATGCACAAAACTTTGAGACTTACAAGCGGAGAGGACAGGGACTCGTTTTTATAGGCGAATTTGGTACAGGTAAAACGCACTTAGCAGCAGCAATTGCAAACTATCTTATTCAGCGAAAAGTACCAGTCGTTTTTGGAACGCTGGCGGGTTTGCTTAGGGAAGTCAAAAAGACTTATGATGAAGACTCAATAGTGTCTACTGAGCAGATAGAAAACAGGCTGAAGAAAGTGGATTTATTAATTATCGATGATTTAGGCAAGGAGAAGGTAACGGATTGGGTGTTAGAAAAATTCTATGAAATCGTGAATTTTAGGTACGAGAATTACATGCCGTTTGTGATAACTACTAACTTGACATTGAAAGAAATCAAGCAAAAGTTTGATAATCAGCACGGGTATATAGGTGGTGCGATAACAAGTAGATTGATTGAGATGTGTAGGGTTGTAAAAACCGAGGGTGAGGATTACCGCAAAAATTTGAGAAAGCGAGGTAGCGAAGATGAACTATAACTTTCCAGAAGTGAACTACCATCCACCTCTTTAGGTGGATGGTAGTTCACTTGAAGACTAACAGAAAGGAGGACAAAAATTGATATACAGCGAAAATGTAGCATATATAAAACAAATCATAAATCAATATCCTGCACTAACTGATAAAGAAATCAAAGAACTACTTAAAAAAGGTGATGAAGAATCAAAACATAAAGTCTTTTTGTCAAATCTACGGTTAGTTTTGTTTGTTGCGAAGAAGTATTTTTACAATTCTGTGTTAGAATTTGAAGATATTATTCAAGAAGGTTGCGTTGCTTTATTAAAAGCGATTGTAAAATTTAATCCAGAAAGCGATACAAAATTCAGCACGTATGCGACTGTAGCTATTAAAAATCATATTGAAAGAGCGTTAATTTATGCAGAAAATCCACGTTTACCAGTGCATATTGCAATTCAAGTCAATCAGAATATTATTGAAGACCCACGACCTGCTGTTGTTAGCACGCAACAAATATTTTTAGAAGACAATGATAACGGGCTAAAATTTGAAGATATTGTTAGCGACGAAAATACCAATGTTGCCGATGAAGTTATTGATAAATTATACAACGCATGGGTATGGAATTTAATTGATGAAACAACCTTGACTGAGAGAAACAAAGAAATTGTGAAATATTATTTCAAATCACAAAAGAGCTCTCGAGACGTTGGGAATATGTTCAATATGACTGCTCAAAATGTGAGAAGAATTGTTCATTCAGCATTAAGAACGATAAAAAACAAAATAAAACATTTAGATAGTGTAGAAAGGAGTAAGTACAATGAATGATGTAAAGCTGCTTGGAAGAATAGCTCAAATTTCAAAGCTCAACAAAAAAAACGAAAAAAACGAAAAAAAATGGATAAATTTTACATTGGCTGTTAATAGATATGTCAAAGGTGAACAACAGACAGATTTTATACAGATTACAGCATTTGGTAAAACAGCTGAATTGATAGCTAAATATTGCAATAAAGGGTCTCAATTAATTGTAGAAGCAAGGCTAAAAGTGGACAAGTATAAAGACAAGCAAGGCAAAACTAAGCAACAGTTGAGCGTTATAGCTGAAAACATATATTTCTGTGGTAGCAATAACACTAAGAAAGAAGAAAAAGATGATGAATTAGACGAACAACTTAAAGAATTCTTCGAGGAAGCTCCAGCACAAAAAGAAGATGATTTGCCGTATTAATTTTTTGCCTTCTTTTATTCCACGCACTCAAAAATATGCTTTAAACGCATATAAAAGCCTGTAGAAGCTCAAAATTAATCGCAGTAGTATTAAAATATTACCCATAAGAATATAAAGCGAAATAAACCGTTTTCAAGGGGTGTTGCAGATGGAAACAGCAGAATCTGAAGTTATCAAGCTGTGTTGGCGTGGGATAATTTGGCTTGTGGCAGGGGATAAGAAAAAAGCTTATCCCCTGTTCGAAGAAGCAAGAAAAAACAAGAAGAAATTGAAAAATCCCAGCATTTATATATTTCAATCGCTGATTTATTGAGCGAAAAGGGTGTTGCCACTAATGATTGATTATGTTGATATTGAAAATATAAAAAAACTTATAAAAGCGATAATTGCACAAGCAATTTTTGATTTGTATAGAAAAAACTTGAGAAAAGAAGCACAAAATTTTTTATTGTCTGATGAGTGCAAATATTTTTGTGAATTCTGTGATTTAGATTATGATTTTCTGATTAAAAAGTTAAAAAGAGGTGTAAAATGGAGTCATGGCTATTATCGAATTAGAAGTGTTAGGAGAAGTTGTAGGAAAACAAAGACCAAGACTTACAAAAACAGGGCATGTATACACGCCACGGAAAACAGCAAGCTATGAAGCCTACATAAGATTAGCATTCCAAGAAAAGTATCCTGATTTTAAGCCGTTAGAAGAAGCTTTAAAGCTTGAAATCATAGCTTATTATCCAATACCAAAAAGTGTTGCTGCTAAAAAAAGAGAAGCTATGCTATCAAATCAAGTGTTGCCAACAAAAAAACCAGACATTGATAATGTGTTGAAGTCGGTTTTAGACGCTTTAAACGGCATAGCTTACAAAGATGATGTGTTTATAACAGATATCAGCATTTCCAAAAGATATGCCGAAATGCCTAAAATAGTGATTAAAATCGAAAAAGCAAACTGATATTCTCTTTAATTTGACTTTTAACAATGATAAAATAAAATTGCAAAGACAAAAAGGCTTTTGCCATTTGTTTTTTTTTTATTCTTCCACAAAGCGGGTTTTAAACCCGCTTTTTTTATTTTCTTTATTGCCAATTTATGCTATAATAAGTTTAGATACACAAGAAAGGGGATTTTTAAATGAACATTCCAGAAAACGCTTACAAAAAAATTAGCTTCGCTCTATATCATCCTCAAAAAATAAAAAAAAAATAGAAGAATTAAAAAAAGAAATAATTTACAGACACTCTAAAGACATAATCAGACATGAATACTACTCTAAATCCTATATATCAGACCCTACTTTTGATTGTGTTGCAAAAATTTTGAATAACAAGATAATACAAGAAAAAGAAGCTCTGCTGAAAATCATAGAAAAACTGTTTGAAAAAGACAATATCGCTAAAGAGCTGTTCTGTAATATGCATACATCCCGCATAAAAGCTTCTAACCAGAAAAAAAGAAGAATGAGAAAAACTTACATTGAATACGTTTACTGGCAAATGAAAGCAAAAGGGTTTTTTAAATAACGATAATTTGTTTGTGTTGCTACTATATGTTGTGTTGTCACTATGCGGTTTAAACTATATTTAGAAGCGCATAAAGGCTCATAGAAACGCAAAAATAAAGCGGGTAATATAAAAATACCACCTGCATTTTTGATGCACAAAAGAAATCGGTTTCAGATCCCATCTCCATTTATCTTTCTGGATTTCCCGTGCTGCTTCGAAGGCCCATGCATCAAATACATTTGTTAGTCTTTCATCTAATAATCCCCTTTCCTCTAGCACTGTCATTACTCCCACTCCCCTTTCCTCTGCTTCGTCAATAATATCTCTATTAACAAAAGAAGGCTAAAAATGATTACAGCATTGGCTTTTTGTGTAAATTAGACAAGGAAAAGGATTGAAAAAAAGAATAAGCCACCCCCAAACTTGCTATTTTAGATTTGACAAGAAATAGAATATCGTTAATTTTTCACAATCATTGTTAAAAACAGGGTTTTTAAAAGCAAATGTGATATAATATATATAGAAGCAAGAATTTCTTAACAATGAACCCAGGTTTTAGTTTTTTTATTTTTATTCAAAGTTTTTGAGTTTTTATACAATGAATTTTTGTACAAGATTTTTGAAATTTTGTGCAGATTAAAGAAAAGAAAGAGAAAAGAAAAAGAAAAGTTTTCCCTTAATAATCCCTTTCAAAAGAAAAAGAAAAGAGAAAGAAAAGAAATATATATATTTCTCTCTCTCACTCTCTAAAAATAAAAAAAAAGATAAAAAATTAATTAGAGAGAGTTAAAAAAAGAGATATATAGAGA
>OFGS01000287.1_pt1 | contig 11164 bp, 11 predicted proteins | sample 1521851 | NCBI WGS metagenome assembly OFGS01 (sample SAMEA3142070, study PRJEB24117) | hot springs metagenome
CTTCCATTTACATCAACTGTTAATACTAGACACGAGAGAACAGGTTCACCGTCGACTAGTACAGTACAGTTACCGCATTCACCTATACCACATGCATATTTTACACTAGTATAACCTAGTTTACGTATTATTCTCGCATGTGGATAAGGACTTAATACTTGTTTCACGAATAAACTATTATCCATAATGTAGTCTATGATGTAGTCTTCTGTAAACATTGCTTTACCAATAGCTTTATCAAAAGCATCTACTCTACTGATACCTTTACCAATAACCATGTAGGATTCAACGGAAAGCCATTTTTCAAGTAATTTATATGGATCTTCAATGGAGGCCGCTTTCCTGCGCCTCGAATACATCAATTATAAAAAATATCCATTTAATATATAAATTTCAATTGTAAGAGTCAAGTCGAATAAAGGTGTTTTATGTGAGTCTACTCGTCAAGAATGGCTTCGTTATCACATCTAGCGGTGTATATAAGTGGGATATTAAGATCCTCAATGGCATTGTTACAGGCATTGGCAGAGAACTCTCGACTATTGGCGTAGACGAAGTTATCGATGCTTCCGGATATTACGTTTTTCCAGGTATAATTGATGAGCATGTTCACATGAGAGAGCCTGGTTTAGAGTACAAGGATGACTTTGAACACGGCTCGAAAGCCGCGATTAAAGGCGGTGTAACTACTATAATAGATCATCCAAATACGCTGCCACCAGTAGAAAATGGTAGTAGAGTAGAGAGCAAAGCCAAGTTACTTGAATCAAAAGCTTACGTAGACTTTGCACTACTAGGCGTTTTACACGATAGTAATATACATGAATTCGAAGACATGGCTAGGGCGGGAGTAGTGGGATTCAAGGTGTTCATGGGACCTACAACAGGTAATATTCCTCCTCCAAGCGATCCATCCCTCTACGAGATACTATATAAGTCTTATAAGACAGGAATGAGAATAATGTTTCACGCTGAAGACCATGCTTTAGTAACTTATTTTACCGAGAAATATAAGAAAACTGGGAGAACAGATCCCATTGTACATAGTGAAACTAGACCACCAGTAGTAGAGGCATATAGTATTAGCAAGATAGCAGCATTAGCTAGACATACTGCAGGTAAAGTACATATTGTACATGTATCCTCTGTAGAAGCCGTAGAAGCAATAGAATACGCTAAAAAAATCATAGATATAACGTCCGAGACATGCCCCCACTATATTCTATTAGACCGAGACGATTATGAAAAATATGGTTCACTAATAAAAGTTAACCCACCGATAAGAGGAGGAGTTCACAAGAAAATACTTCTCGACCACGTAATTAACGGATTCTTCGAGACAATGGGATCAGATCACGCACCCCACGCTCCCGAAGAGAAACAGAAACCTATCTGGGAGGCTTCAGCTGGATTTGCAGGCGTGCAGACACTGTTTCCACTACTATTAGACTTAGCATTAAAGGGTACTATGCCATTGACGAGAATATCTCAGCTCGTATCTGAGAATCCAGCCAAGTTATTTAAACTATTTCATTTAAAGGAGCAATACTACCCGGTTCGAGCGGAGACCTCGTAATAGTAGATCCTAATAAGGCAACGGAGATAACAGAAGACTGGTTAGAATACAAGTATAAATTATCACCATATATAGGTTGGAAACTAAAAGGTAGAATAGAATACGTCGTATTGAGAGGAAACATTGTAGTAAGAAACGGTGAGTTAACTGGTTTAAAACTAGGCAAATGGGTTAAGCCAATAGTTCAATGAAAGTTTTCTATACGGAGAGCAGTATAAAGGAGAACAGTATAGTTATTGTTATAGTTAATATAGCTGCTGGTATAATATACTTATATACTGCTTGTAGAGTTGCATTGTAATATCTACTTGACATTACAAGGCAAGCATGTACTGGGGAAAGCATTACACCCATGTAGCCTCCTAAAAACGCTATTGTTAAACCTACTCCATGCATTAATGAAGAAATTATAGGAAACGTCAATGCAACATATGTAAACTCCACCGGTGCAGCTACTACGACTATAAATGGTATGAGGAATAACACTAATGGTAGATATTGTCCGCTGAGAATATTGATGAGTATTTGGGGTAGTCCTGTTGCTTCTATACTATTACTAAATACAAGTGAAACAACAACTATACCTATTAAAGTAAAGTCAATGGATTTCTTAACTACATTGAATACTTCGTGTAATGGAATTCTATATATAGCTATGAAAAACACTACAGCTATTAGTACAGCTAGTGAGACGTGTAAGCCCATTAATGAAAGTAATGCTATCAGTAGAAACGGCCATACATGTATAAGGCCTTTTAAACTAGTATTGTCTTTATTATTTACATTGGCAAGACGATTGTTCTTTTTCCTAACTATTCTACTGAATACTATTAGTCCTGCAATAGTGCCTGCTAATCCTATGGGCCACGTCATACTTATTATATCTATTATAGACTTCTTGAGAATGCCTGAAGCCAATATAATACCCTGATATAGAGGCCACACTGTAACCCATATATGTCTAAACCAGTAGTTTATAAAGGTTTTTTCTTCGCGTGTTAATCCAAGTTCATTGTATACGGGGTCTACCATTACAGCTGAAATGTATGCTCCTGCAGGCATTGGAAGTAGTCCTATTATTGCTGGTGTTGCTAGTCCTGCAAACTCGTAACCTATAGATCTAAGTGCCTGAACCAGTTCTTCTGATGCTATATGCTTTCTATACAAGTTAGCTAGGATTAGTGCAAAGGTGAGTGCTAGAACAGTATTAAGCATAATGGTGTTAAACGAAGACGATACTATATTAAGTAGTTTCGATCCCAGTAATGGTACTGAGTATATTGTGAATGCCATTAACAATGCTAACGCTATATTTACCCGTTTAAATATAGAAATAACAGCTACTATAATCGCAATAATAAATAACAAAATAGCTGTTTCAATCATGGAACAACACCAATTTCTTTGTCGTTTTTGATCATCATTGAATAACTAGGTTAAAAGATTATAAATATTATTGTCTACTCGTATAGTGCTGTTTTTTACTAATTATCTTTAACCTGGTTATAGAGAATGGTATTGCTGATGCCATGAACAAAGCCTGCAGTGTAAAAGCTCTGCTTAGAGCATTTATCAAATTATGTGACCCATAACTATCCATGATCTTCCCCACTATGATTATTTCAGATGCAACTTCGTAGGAAACATAACTTGATAATATTATAAACGCTATGTTCAGGCTCATTAAAAACCCTATATTGAATGAAAGTGTTCTAAGAGCTGCAGCTACCCCTCTCTTATCTATCGGAACAGCTGACATAATAGAACTAGTGTTTGGAGCCACAAATAATCCTGTTCCAATACCTAGCATAATAATAATTGTTACTATACTGTATACTTCGTTTTGAATATATGGCTGTGAAAGAGCATATAGTGCTAAAGCTGCGATCGATAATCCACATATAGTTATTGGGGCAAATCCATATTTATCTGAAAGTCTACCTCCAAGTACACCTGTAATGAGGAAAGATATTTGATAAGGCATTAATCCGAGGCCTGTAAGTGTAGGCGTCATTTCCTTAACTATTTCTAACAATATCACGAATAATGTAAGAGAAGCTCCAAAACCAATTGCGTAAAGGAATTGTGCTATTATTCCAGCTGTAAACTGCCAGTTTTTTAACATCATTATATTTATTATACTATGCGTAGATTTAATTTCTATTAGTATAAATATAATAATTAGCGATAATAGAGACATTATTGATAAGAGTAATAACTGATTTCGAGGAAAACCTCTTAGTAATAGTGTCAAGTATAAAGATAATAATGTTATAAAAGATGTAAATGAAAAGAATCCAGCTATGTCTAAGTGTATACTACTAGGTGGATTATAGGTTTCTCTAAGTACCCTAGTACTTAGAATCAATGCAAATAAACTAATAGGTATTTGTATTAAATAGAGCCATCTCCACCCAAGGAGATCTATTATTACACCACTAACAGAGAGACCAAATATAGCACCAACATTAAATGCCATGCCATTTATACCTAGAAGTGTGCCGAGTAAACCGCGCGGAGCATTATCAGTCAATATAGTTACACTAAGAGTAATTAGAAATGCACCACCAAATCCCTGTAAAATCCTAGCAGCCGCCAAGATAATCCAGTTATCTGCATAACTAGCTATTAATGCTGCAATAGAAAACAATATAAATCCAAATCTAAATAATTTAACTCTACCATATAAGTCAGCTAATCCGCCAACAATAAGCTGCATTATACTTGAACCAATCATGTATCCTTGAAGTATCCATAATACACCGTCAATACCTGTGTTTAATTCACGAGCTATAACTGGAAACCCTACAAGAGCTAATCTAGCATTAAATCCTGTAATAAATGACGCCAACGTAGTTATAGATAGCACATATAAAATTCTTAGATCAACGATCCATTGTTTACCTGATTCCACGTTTAACGACCTAGATAAAAAATAAGTTTCCTGTTGTTTTTAAATAAATCCATCGATTTTCCGGAGCAATTGAAAACATAGAAAAATTGCTTAGAATCAAAGATATTGTTTTCAATACAATATAGTTTTCAGAGAGATGTATTGAGCAATACTAGTGGAATCTTCATATATAGGAAAAGTGAATGAAAATGTTTCTTTATAATCCAAGTATTATCTTGATTAATGCCATTCTAGAGTACAGGCCGTTCTTTGCTTGTTCAAAATATATTGCTTGTGGCAGTATATCAACGTCTTGCGCTAGTTCCCAGACTCTTGGTAGGGGATGCATTATGAAGGGGATTTTCTTAAATTTCTTCAAGTATTCATATGTGATAGTGTAGCTTCCCTTTAATCTCTCGTAATCTTCAGGCTTCATTCTTTCTCTTTGTAACCTAGTAACGTATATTGCATCGAGGTTTTCTATAATATATTCGGGTTTCTCGTATAGCTCGTACCTTACTCTCCTCTGGTCTAGTATTTTCACTACTTCTTCACGTGGAGATAATTCCTTGGGAGAAATGAAGTAGAGTTCTACGTTGAAGTTAGATAGTGTATATGCTAAGCTCGATATCGTCCTACCATATTTAAGGTCTCCCATAATACCTATTTTTAAGCCATCTATTTTCTTGAAGACTCTCCATAAAGTATAAGTATCTAGTAGTGCTTGTGTAGGGTGTTCATTGTATCCATCGCCGGCATTAATGACGGGTGCTCTACATATTTGTGCAGCTTTACTGGCAAAACCCGGTTCTCTATGTCTAACTACTATTAAGTCTGGTTCATAACTATCAATAGTTCTCAATGTATCTTCTGGGCTTTCACCTTTAGCCATACTCGTTACTTCTTCGGGTCCGAGATCGATGACGTTACCGCCTAGTTTAATCATTGCAGATTGAAAACTGAGCCTAGTCCTAGTACTGGGCTCGAAAAATGCTGTGACCATTATTCGTCCTTGAGCAATGTTTAATCTACTTCCATGTTCATATACATTTCTAATCTCTTCGGTTATATTAATGAGTTTCTCTATATCGCTTCTATTAAATTGCAAAGCAGATACTATATCCATGCCCCTATACAAAAACAATCCCCCTTGACAAATATAGAGCATAAGTGTTTAAAGCTTATAAAAATATGTAATTCAAAGGAGATAATATGCCAATTCGAAGTGCTAGAAGCTCGAAGAAGAAAGTGAAATTAAAATATAAAAACAAAGTAATTTCAATAATACTAGTATGTGTAGTCCTAGTAATAGTGATCGCTGTTATTGCACAGTTCGCTGGCAAGAATAAAAATTCCTATACGCCTATCAGGGAGATTGCTGAAGACATTGTTTGCAGTACATCCATATTCTGTCATGAAGAATGTACGAATGGAGGCAATTGCACTGTTTCATACTGCACAGTATCCTTAAGCATTATGAACACAGGTAATAACATTGCAAACATTATTGGTTTAGTTATAAGTGACCCCGTTGGAAGAAAACGCATAGATCTACTAGTGAATAAAACAATACCAGCCAATGAATCATTATTTCATGCTATTAACGTTACGGGCAACGACGCATTGATATTGAATGAATTGATGAATTTCGCTAAAAGTTATGGAGGATTACTAAGTGCTCATTTATATGTAGATATCAATGGAACTAGGAAAATAGCCATTTCGAATTTATACATAGAGACCTAGAGTTCACTCCAGTAGAAATATTCTCTGAAGTATTTCTATACCTAGATACGTTGAGATAAATACTATTGTCGAAGCTAATAATACACCTATCTCTATTGCTATAATGGCTTTTTTTCTATCGAACCCGAGCACGTATGCTATGAGACTAGCTGTCCATGCACCTGTAACCGGTAGTGGTATACCTGTGAATACTGCTAGTGCAACGTAGTCTCCGGTTTTTATGCCTCTACCCCTTTTCCTACCCCATTCCAGAATCCAGTTGTATATTTTTTTAATAAATACTGGAGTATGCTTGGATTCTATGAGCATAGTTAATATATCTAGTGTTTTAATCGCTACTAGTGGTACTACCATATTGCATACTACTGCTATTGATACTCCGATTATTAGGGCAGTATTAGTGTTGGATCTTATTATAGCATAGGGTACGCCTCCTCTCACTTCACTTATAGGTAAGAATCCAAGTAGTCCAGCTATAATGTAGTCTATGGTGTCCAATACTTATCCCTTTTAAGCTGTTTCAGGTGCTTCTTTTCTCCTAGTTTTAAGAGAATTTACTATGATATTATATGCTATGTCAATTATTTGTGAGAGCTCATTACTATCGAACTCCTTGTACTTTTTTCTATTAATATATAGAGATATCATTGCCTCTGGTATAAGTCCATACTCTTTTGAGAACTCTTCAAAGTACTTGGATTCGCTATGCACTATCTTATTGTCTTTCAAATCAACTATTTCAATAGTATTTACTATTTCTTCTGCTGCTGTAGGATAAATCTCTATTTTATCTATAACTATGTTTATGTCGTTTTCAAAGATATTGAATCTTGAAACGACTTCTCTTCGTATTTCTTCTTTTATAGCTCTCTGTATGTATTCACCTATCTTGCCATACAATACACTTGTTTCTTCAAGGCTAAATGTAAATCTCTTTACGAGTTTCCATGGTGGTTTCCTATTATAGAACATGCTTTCAAGAGCTGTTTTCGCTAATATCTTGTCTTCGCATTCATAGTTTTCTAGAAATAGTAGTTCTTGTAGTTTAGAGTACAGTGCATGATCTGTTAGCATAGAGTATTTTGCAAGGTCTTTCTTCTCTAGTACTTCTTCTAGTATTTTAATAATATGGCTTTTAATACATGGTAATAATTGACCTATAGTTTCGATTATTGCAACATTCACTGGATGTAAATAAACATGCTTGTACATTATCTTTCTCGCATCAAATAATCTCGCTATTTCATCTAGTGTTTTCGATGAAACAGCTAGTTGTAGTCTGTTGTTTTTCTCGATGATAAAGGAGTTTCTCATAATCCAGTCATCATTTATCTCTCCTACCGGTACGCCTGTAAAGTAACTGTCTCTTTTTAAGTAATCCATTATATCACTTGTATAAATGTAATCTCTAACTATAAGCCTAGTGATTTGTTGTATTCCTGTATCAATTTCTGGGTCATAGAATTCGTTCTCCGAGATCATGTTTTTAGATAAAAGATCACTGTAATTAATCATCCCACGGGGAGGCTTCATGCCAGAATCTAATAAGTACAATAGGTACTCTACATCTATATTTAGGTATTTCCTGTTTTCAACGATGTTCTTCTCTATTAAGTTTTTTATGTAGTCACGGAATATAATGTATCCCATAACTTCGTGATTACCAATTCTGTAGTCAAGAAAATCTCTTGTCTTATAAACGTATCTATCAAATGCATGACTAAATGGACCGTGCCCGATATCGTGTAGTAAACCCAGTAACCTTGCTGCTAGTATTATTTCCCTATACTTTGATGATATTGTCTTTATTTCATTACTTGATAAATTAGAGGAATTCATTGATCTAAGTATAAATGTAAGGTATTTGTAAGAAGTGTGCATTACTCCAAGTGAATGAGAAAATCTCGAATGAGTTGCACCTGGATATACAAAATGTGCTGCTTGAAGCTGATAAATGTATCTAAGTCTCTGTAAAGCCCATGAATCCATTACTACTCCTTCAACTTCTTTGATATAGTCTATGTAGCCATGTATAGGGTCTCTGACTTGTCCATTGAAGGGAATGAAGATGGAGAATAGATCTTCTCTCGTATTATAGTTCATTTAGACACCATGTACTTACCAATATCCCTAGATCAAGTCCTGATCGTTTATCTAGAAAATAACAATACTGACTTATAAAGTCAATTGTTTAACCATTCTATATGGGTCTTCTAAGAAAAATCCTTGTTTACAATGTGGGCAAATAACGAGAACAGGTCTTTTTCTTTCTTCTTTTTCAATCGTGGCGTTTATCACGTAAAGTGTAACTTCGTATAGATAGTCAAATAAACCCGATTCTCCTTCAAACCCGCAATACGGACATTTAATCACTTTCACAATTAATCCTAGTTACACTATGTAGTTTGAGAGTATTATAGAAAACAATTAGTCGATGTAGAAAAATACAAAAACCACTAGCAGTGAAATATCGTTTACTAATAAATCCGGGAATGATGGACTAGGGATATATTATCGTTGATTTTACATTAAAGGCGAAATCATAGTGCTTATTTTATTTTATAGATTTACATGTTAGTTTTTTAAAAACATTAATCTATTAATACGTATGCTAAAAAAAGTTTTTAAACCCTTGCTTACATATATCTAATCGACAAGGGTGTATGGAATATGCCAGGCACCATACCTTTAATTGGCGAAAAATTCCCTGAAATGGTAGTTGAAACAACACATGGAATTAAGAAACTACCAGATGATTACAAGGGAAAATGGCTAGTATTGTTTAGTCATCCAGCAGATTTTACACCAGTATGTACCACAGAGTTCGTTGCATTCACTCGTAGAATTGAAGACTTTAAAAAACTAAACGCAGAGCTACTAGGACACAGCGTTGATAGTGTATTCTCGCATATAAAATGGCTTGAATGGATCAAAGAAAAGCTCGGCGTAGAAATACCGTTTCCAATAATAGCTGATCCCAATGGTGAAGTAGCTAAAAAACTAGGATTCCTACACGCCCAGAGCGCAACACACACTGTTAGAGCAGTTATTATAATAGACCCTGTAGGAGTAGTGAGGGGAATACTATACTATCCGCAAGAAGCAGGTAGAAACATGGATGAAATACTGAGACTCCTCAAGATACTGCAAATAAACACTGAACATAGAAGAGCTATACCAGCAAACTGGCCTAATAACGAACTCATAGGATGCTCTCTCATAGTACCACCAGCTAGGACCATGGATGAAGCAAAGGAAAGACCCAAGTACTACAAGTGCTTTGACTGGTGGTTCTGCTACGAAGAAAAGAAAGTGCCAGAAGAAGAAGTCAACGAAGTTAGGAAATGGCTCGAAAGAGCAGCTAAACCCCCAGTAAAATAAGAACACTTTTCAATCGCTACACCTCTTTTCAATATTTTTTATTCTCGTATACCCCGTCCAATAAAACCCGATTAAACTATTCTAGTTACATGGAATACCTTTCAGAGTACTAATAGCGAGAAATTAGAAACAATTTATTTAAAAGAAAAGAGGAATAAAATGCACTGGGGTGTACCAGAATGCGTATATACATAAACTTGTACATGGATTTAGCTAAAAAACTGGGTTGGAGTAGAAGAGAGATAACAATCGATAGTGATAGAGTGACTTTAAAAGAAATCTTAGAGAATATTAGTGAGTTAAAGGAAATGAGAGTGAGTAATCCAGACTACTGTATAATACTAGTTAATGGTAGAAATGTGAGATCACTTAAAAACCTCGATACAGAAGTAGTTGATAATGTAATAATAGATATATTTCCACCTGTTGGAGGCGGGTAAGTAGATCTCCTTAGTACAAGGAGATAAGGCTAATAGCTACCTGACATGATAACTAGTTGATTAAGTTTACACTTCTTAAATAGATGGTAAATGCATACTATAATAGTTTCCATGAAGAAATATAACGAGAGATCATAGCGGGGTCTAAAACAATTGTGGGTTTGTCTAGGGGTCGCTATCATTCAATGAATTAAAAATTTATAGATATAGCTCTGCATTATACAAAGTGGGAGAAAAATGAGATTAGAACCTTTAGGAACAGTATTAATGTTCTATAGTCTTGTACTCTTTGAGTTTGGATGGCTGTGACTGGATCGAGCTAATGCTAAATCCGTTGGTTTATTAGCTTTCTTAGGTGAATTAGTAGGTTTCATTATGGGATGGCTTATATACAGTACTGTTCCAACACCAGCAACCCTTATTCTCATATTTGCTGTTACGTTTATAGCTGGTGGATTACACTTAATATATGGAATTGACTTGAAGGGTTTGGGTTGGCTATGCGTAATATTTGGTATTGCTGATGCTTGTTACACTGGATATTTTGCTATAACTGGAATGCCTATTTTCGCGTTATTTGCTGCATATTGGTTTATAGTATATGCATTATTTGCACTCTGGTGTCTCACAGGTAAAGCTATGGTAAATACGCTGGATACTGGTGTCTATTCAACGCATTCGCTACATTACTGATACCGGGATTCTACTTAGTTATAGGAGGAATATTAGCGTAAAAGATTTATGATTCATGAATATTTTTAAACTTATCCTCAAATAAGCAAATTATTTTATTGAATAGAGCATTATCTGGTATCTGGTTTCTAAATAGAGTGTTTTAGAGAGGGAACTAAGTGTTTTATTTGTGAAAAAAAGTTTATATATTTGAATGTCTTTTTTACACGGGGGGATATTAATGCCTCTTGGAGGATACATGGGCAAGATCCTTAGAGTAAATTTAAGTACCGAGAAGACCAGCATTGAATTCTTCCCTGAAGACGTTTTGAGGAAATGGATTGGTGCTAGGGGTCTTGGAGTATACATTATGTTAAAAGAAGTCGATCCAAGGGTAGATCCCTTTAGTCCCGGGAATAAAGCAATCGTAGCTACTGGTCCACTTACAGGTATAGC
>OFGS01000289.1_pt1 | contig 11088 bp, 10 predicted proteins | sample 1521851 | NCBI WGS metagenome assembly OFGS01 (sample SAMEA3142070, study PRJEB24117) | hot springs metagenome
TGGCTAATTTCTCGTCTTTTGTGCCTGTTGTAAAAAGGTAATGCAAAATTTCAGAATCTATGGTAATATTGTATTGAGCCATTCCTCATCCCTCCTGTTAGATTTAGTTTTTGGTTCTTCTTTATTTTTATTCTAACCAGAGGGTGAGGGGTGGCTCAATCCCTTTTTACACAATTATATAGACTCAACTTAAAATTATGAAAACTTTTGTACCAATTTATTACTAAAAATTACGGTCTGAATAAAAAAGGCTTTTTCTTAAAAAGCTTCTAATAGGAATAAATGTTAAATTATTGAGTTTGAGCATAAAAAATTGTCTTAATGTGAGGTGGCAACAAAATGAATGATATTGTTAAAAAACATTTAAAACAGCTGATTTCACAATATGGTATTGAGCTTTGCAACGATCATAAACGCCTCAGAGCATTACTAAAAGATTTTTGCGGGGAGTACCAAAGAGAGATAAATATACTTACATTAGCCGTTCAAGAAGGAATTGTAAAAAAGTTAATAGAATTTAACAGCAACGAATTGGATAATTGGCAATTGAGCAAGTTGGTTAGAAAATTTTATGACACTACAGGCATTGCAGAAAACTTTGCAAAATCAGCTGTTATCACTTGGGCTGAAGTTTTAGGTAAAAAGGTTTATTCAGAAGGTTCAGAAGCTGTTGAAATTAATGAAGAACGTGAATTCATCGATAAAAATGACAATTTTGTTGTTAACCTTCAATCTGATAAAGCCAATGACTTTTCGGAATGTTTAGCAGCTGTTAAAACAATTTACCGTAAATTGGGGTTCATTAATAAAAATGGGGATTTTGTTATCGTACCTTAATTTGATTGGGCTGATAGTTTTTCAGAAGGCTTAGCAGCTGTTGAAATTAATGGCAAATGGGGGTTCATTGATAAAAATGGGAATCTTGTTATTAAACCCCAATTTGATTACGCTTATAATTTTCGCAAAGTGTTTTAGTAGTCAAGTTGAATATTGAACAACATGTTAATCCAATTTTAGAATTAATCTTCATTAAAATACAAAGAAAACCTCCTTCTGTGAAGAAGCAAATTGAAAAATATTCCAGAAGGAGGTTTTCTAAATTAGTCAATTTTTAAATAGTAATTTTAGATAACATGATACTGCATTAAAGGCTCTATAAAATTTTTTCGAACATACTCCTTGACCACTTCTAAATCATCACCCCAAGCAATAACAAAAACATCTTTTGCAATTTTGAAACAATACAAACTGTTAGATAAAAGCCATATGTTATCATCAATTAAAGTTCCATCAATCAAAGAACCTATAAAAGGAAAAACAATAGATTTTGGCTGAAACACATCTACCAGTAAATGTATACCTATACCTGCTGCAAAACCACTTAAGGCTGTTCCTGCTGCTTTTTTGACTATATTTGAAATATTATCTTTCTTTTTAGTTGAGTTTATATGTAGCAAGTAATTATCGTAAACCTTTTTAAGAATGTATACCCCGATGGCGCTGTGAAATAAGAAAAATCTGTGATTAGCAATTCCTAAAATAGAAATATCTTTATCAGGAAATTTAAAACCACTACCTAATAAAGCACTTCCCACTGGAACTATAACAGCCATTTTAGTGAAGTTCCTTGCTAAATTTACATAATACTGAAAATTGTTGCGAAGTTCTTGAAAATCAAAATTAGATAATATAGGATTGCTTTTTAAGTTATTCACTAAAATTTCAAGCTTATTTCCTATATCTTGTATTTTATCTTTCGTATTTTTCATATCTTTAATTAAATTATAAGTTTTTCTATACATTTACTAAACCACTCCATATTATGATTTGAAAAAAATACAAAATACTACCACACATCTTCAGCTGTTTCAGGCTCATCTGATAATTGAGGAATAGCTACATTTAGTGAAGACGACGAACTATCTGTTGATTTACTTGCAGGCGATGACACTGATTGAATAACGGCAGTAGATACCCATTTAATGTACTTTTTCAAAGCTTCAGGATTATTGGCCTGTAAAACTGGTATCTCAGGGTTATTTATGAAACGTTTTAACACTTCATGATCTGCATCTTCCCCAATCCCTATGGCTAAACGCACTGCTTTTTTACCCCAGGGAAGAGAAAGTAATGCTTTTAATCCTTCTTCAAAATTATCAGTTGGTTGTCCATCTGAAACAAGAACTAATACTGGTGGCAATGCCCTCTCCGGCATTGGTGGTATCTTTAACTGCTCTGCAACCAGTTGAAGAGCCTTCCCCATGTCAGTTACCCCATTAGCAGTTAAATCAATCCATTCAAATTCTTCAACAGGGGTTGGTTTTGCAATATGCCACTGAGCACCATCTGAGAATTTAACCGCACGTACAAACACCTGAGCATATGGATTTTCTTTCGCAACTTCGCGCATATGAGGAATAGCCTCTCTGATAGCTTGGTTTAGAGTTTGTATCTTGCCATCTACTGACATAGATCTTGAACAATCGGCAATCCATATAAAATGAAGAGGTCGAGCTGAAATTGGTCCACCAGGTCTCATGTTTTTTTCGTCCATTTGTCAATGCCCCCCTAAATCAATGTTTTAAAACACAAAAATTATATATTTATTTCTCCCACAGCTCTGCCAAAATTAATTTTAATACCCAAACTAATTGTTATACTTCTATTTGGTTGAACCTCTAAAACTGTACCATCAGGCTTTGTTACAGTCCAATTTTCGCTCGTGAGGTTTTTTAATCCCCAAACATTTGGTTGTGTGGGATGACGCACTACTTCAGCTACAGGTGCTGAAAAATCATAAACAGTATCATCAAGATGATATGGATACAACTTGGTATCGTAGTTCAAAACTACTACATTATTTCCTATCTTTATTCTGGGTGGCAAATGTATTATTGTGCTACAGTACCAACAAATGTGGTATTTATTTGCCCGGAGTTTTTCAGCATCATAAAAGTTCTGGGCACCACAATTATGACAATAAACTATCGAATCCCTTAACCTAACAAATGTCTTCCTCCACTCACTTTCACGAACTCGCTTATTAGGGTCGTGAAGACCTTCTGTAAAAGCACGAGTGAATATCTCATAAAAAAATTTTGGATAAATCTCCCCTTCCCAGTATATTATAGCATTATCATGTATCCCTTTAACAGGTCTATTAGAAGTATCATTCGGATCATAGATAAATACTGGTTCATAACCATATAATTTGTTCATAGCCGGTACATCAAGACAATGGATCTCAGCTTCTTTTTTCCCTTCAAGCGGATGATGCATGAAAAACATATAAAACAATAAAACTGCTAATGAAAACAAATCAGTCTCGACAGATGGTCGCGCTTCTCCTCTAACAATTTCTGGTGCCATAAATCGAGGGGTTCCCAAAACTCCCACCGTATCTTTACCTGTTATAACAACATTGTCATTATCACATATCCGGATTTCTCCTGTATCAGGGTCTATAAATACATTTCCGTAAGATATATCACTATAGCATAATCCTTTAGTATGAAGCTGCAAAAAACTGTCAGCAAGCTCATACCCAGCTGTACACAGTGATCGAAAAGAAGGATTGATACGCCCTTTCATCAAATCAGCAATACCTTTAAATCGAGGTTCGCGTAAAGGCATAATATACCCAAATGTCTTACCTTTTGGATCATTGACCATTTCAAGTGGCCAAAGAAACCTATTGTTAGGCGCTCCTCTCTCTATGGCATTTTTCAATCTCTCTTTTAAATTTGGATCACTTTTAATATAAGCGGGATAATACCATTTTAAAGCCATTGGTTGATTGTTGACAATAACCCTGTACACCTCTCCTTGCCCACCACTTCCCAAAAGTTTCTCAACTTTACATTCATAACCTGATTCACTGCGCAAAATTTGTCCTTCGATTCCATTCATAAATCATGCCTCCTTTTATGGATATAAACAGAGATTAAATCAATCTTTGTATAAAATCCATAACATAAAATTGTTTATTTTATCCATCAAAGAAGTTCTTGTCATTTTGATAACATTATACAAATGTTCAGCTTCTGCAAATAAGCCAAGTTTTCGCAAGCACCGCACTTTGTTAATCCATACATTATAATACTTAGGGACTTCATCCCCTCGCTTCTTATAATCATAGAGCATTAATACCTTGTCATAACAATTTATCGCTTCTTTATAATGGCGAAGTTGTTCAAGAATGTTGCCTTTTTCATACCATGCTTCTATATTTTCAGGTTCTAATTCAACTACTTTATCATAACATTTAATTGCCTCTTCATAATTTCCTTTAGCATAATATAGAAATCCTTCTGCTAATAACTCTTTTGATGATTTGGATACATTTTCTTGGTTATTCACATAACTTTCTGAAGTTGAACATTTATCCTTGTCATCTTTATCAATACTATTACATAAAACATTAATCCATGTTAATATAGCCCATTTAGCATACTCCTCTGTTAATCCAGTATTTTCGCGGAATTTTTGGATTAATTTGCTAATCTGTAACTCATTTAATTTAGAACCATTATAGTTAAGTATCTCTTCCACAATTCTCTCATTAACTGCCATTATTAAAACATTTATCTCTCGCTTATACTCACCGCAATAATCTTTTAGCAAACCTTTAAGACGCTTATAATCCCTGCAAACTTCAATTCCATAATGTGAAATCAATTGCTTTAAAGTATTACAAATTTTATCACTCATTTATTTCTCACCCAAAATTATTTACTAAATCCTTTTGCTTTTGTTCTACAATATTTTGCCTCTTCATAACGACCAAGTTTTTCTAATGTAAAACTTTTGTTTATCCAAATATCAACATCTTCTGATTCAATTCTTAGAGCTTTATCGTAGCATCTAAGTGCTTCTTCATAATAACCAAGGTTATGTAATACAGCACCTTTATTGTTCCATGCTTTTGCATAATTTGGTTCTATTTCTATAGCTTTATCTAAACATTTGAGTGCTTCTTCACGATAAGAAAGCTCATCTAAAACATTACCTTTATTATTCCAATATGCAGCATCAAATGGATTTATTTTAAGTGCATTTTCATAGCAGGATAAAGCTTCTCTATATCGTTTAAGTTCGTAAGCCACAACTCCTTTGTTATTCCATGCATCGGCAAATTTAGGATCTATATTAATTGCCTCCTCATAACATTTTATTGCCTCCTCATAACGTCTAAGATCTATTAGTAGATTTCCCTTTTTATACCAACATCTTGCGTATGTATTATCTATATCTATTGCTTTGTCGTAACAGTGTAAAGCTTCTTCATAACGTTTTAGTTCAAAAAGCGCAACGCCTTTTTCGCACCAAGCTTCAGCATTCTTTGGATCTATCTCAATTGCATTATTAAAACACCTTATAGCCTCTTCGTATCTACCACTGTTAAAAAATTCAATTCCTTTATTAATCCATCCCTTAATTTTTTGAATCCTGTCTTTTTCTTTTTTTTGAGCAAATGCTTGTTTTTGTTTTTTTCCCTCATCTAATGCATTTTCTATTGTGGAACTATCAGTTTTAATAATATTTGTTTCTTCCTGTCGAATAGCAGATTTGTCTTTAGTTTTTTTAGTTTGAAAATTTATCACTTTACCCAAAGTTTTTGCCCATGTCTCTATTGCCCACTTGGAATATTCTTCTTCTATTCCCCTGTTGTCTGAAAAATTTTTTATCAATCTATTGTATTGCCACTCATTTATCTGATTATCCTGAATTGCAAGGATTTCTTGCACTATTTTGTCTTCTACCGCATAAATTAAAAGGTTAATTTCTCTTCTATGTTCGTTACCAAAAATCTTTATAAGAAGATCTTCAAGTTGCCGAGGATTATAATAAAGCTCATAACCATGTTCAGAAATTAATTGCTTCAATTGTTGTTCAACAATTTCAACCATTGTTTTTCTCCCCTTTATATGTACATGCTTTTTTGTTTTGTAATATTTGTATTTCTTAAATTTTTATTTCCTTGAGTTTTTTCATTTTCTCATAACACGCACTTGCTTCCCGACGCTTTCCAAGACAATTTAAACAGATTGCTTTCATTCCCCACGCATACATATTATATGGATTTATACTTGTGACTTCATCATAATAATTTATAGCTTTTTTCAACAACCTTTTTTCTCGATATTCATCAGCTTTTCTTAATAGCTTGTCCACTTCTTCTCTGGAGTAATTATATAAAATGCCTACAGTAATATCATCTCCGCTTCCAAGCTCAGAAACTTCAGATAACCAACCTCCCAGTTTAGATTCTACATAATCCCAACCTTGTTCCTTAATCAATTTCATATAATCAATGCCAGCTTGTTCAAAAGCCTCTTGGCTTACAAAAGAATTTGAATAGCCATCAGTCGAAAGCATAACAAGTTTTGTATTTTTGCCTTCAAGCGGCCAAAAAACAACATACATATTATTCCATGCGTTTGGCATGCACAGCGAAGTTGTCTCATTAGCAATATGTCTTTCGTCCCTTGGAATAGGTCTTTGAACAAAGCCATTTTCTTTCACTATGATAATGTCTCCATCTCCCAGCTGAAAGAAGAGTAGAAATGTTGGTGTTGCTAATACTGCCAATAATGTTGCTCCGTATTTAATTAATGTTGAATCATAACTGTTAACAGTTGGCCTTTTGGGTAATTTCTCAATTTCTCTATCACTGAAATCAGGTATTAAAACTTGGCAGCTCTTACCATTGTATTTTGAAGCGCTAATTCCTTTGTTATCTTCATTTACTTCTTCCTTTCCTGCTGATTTTTTTACCTCCAAGGTAGTAGATATTTTTTCAGCTTTATCCGCATAGTTTTTCATATAATGTTCTCTTACTCTTTCTGCCCATTTTTGAACCATCATAAAAGGTATTTGTTCTTCAGCATATCGTTTTATCAACGGAAAATTATTCGGGGCATATCCAAAACGAAAATAATATTCCTTTAGCATTTGAATGGTAATTTCCACAGCAAACTGAGAGCCATAATGGCTATATAAACTTTTCTCACTGCCGTGACCATCAGAAACTGCTAAAATTGCCGCTCCAGGAATGACTTCCCATTTAATTGCATCTTGACATGGTTTATTTTTTCGTTTATGAGCAGCACCTGTAACACTTTTTCCCATTGCACGCCAGAAAAATAATTGGTTCTGCTGTTCCATTTTTACACCTTCTTTGGCTCTATAATTCCTACAAATATAGACTCTAAAAATATTCAATTCTAAGTGTTAATTAACCCGAATTGGATCTCCACCAACAACTTATTGCTTCTAAAAAACAACCAAGTTTAAACAAACAATCACCTTTTCTTTTCCAAACCTCAGTATATTTAGGATTTACCTTTAACACCTCATCATAGCAGCGTATTGCATCTTCATGTTGCCCAATTTCTTGCAAGCTAATACCTTTTAATCTCCATATTTCAAGTTCTACAGGATTTACTTTTAATGCTCTATCAAAACAATAGATAGCTTCTTTGTGACGATTGAGGTTTTGTAAACTCACGCCCTTCAATAACCAAGTTTCGGCATTTTGATTATTTAATTTCAGAGCGTGATCAAAACAGGATAAAGCTTCTTCATGACAATTAAGATTTTGCAAACTAAATCCTTTGAGTGACCATGCTTCGCTATCTTGAGGATTCAATTGAATAGCCTGATCAAAACACTTTATTGCCTCTCTGTGCTGATTAATACTTTGAAGGCTAAATCCTTTCAACAGCCATGCTTCTTCTTGTTGAGGATTTATATTCAAAGTTTTATTAAAGCAAAATATAGCTTCCTCATGTCTACCCATTTTTTGTAAAGTTAAAGCTTTTAAAAAATAAACCTCATAATTTTGTGAATTTATCTTAAGAGCTTCATCAAAACACATTAAAGCTTCACTATATTCGCCTAAAACTCTTAAAATATCGCCTTTATATCTCCATGCCACAGCATCCTTTGGATTTATTTTTAATAGCTTATCAAAACAGAATATTGCCTCTTTCAAACGTTTCAGTTCATATAAGCTTACACCTTTGTAAAACCAAGCCTCAGTATTTGTAGAAGATGTTTCTATAATTTGATCACAAATATATATAATGTCTTGAAATAGACCTTGTTCAAAAAGTTTTTTAAGTTCTGCATTACATCCAATGAGTTTATTGCTAATTTCTTGGCTCATTGCCTTGGGTTCATAATCGTTTTCTGCGATTGACTCCTTACACAAGGCTTCATACCAGCTCTCAATTGCCCACAGTGCAAAGTGTTCTGCTACACCAGTATTTTCACAAAATTTATTAACCAACCTTCTTAATTGCCATTCATTAAACTTTGAATCTTTCAAGCTAAGGATCTCTTCAGTAATCCCTTCTCTTGCGGCCATTACCAAAAGATTAATTTCTTTACGATATTGTCCACAAAAGTCCTTTAATAGTGCTTCGAGCCTTTTCCAGTTTCTATAAATCTCAACTCCATATTTTGAAACTATTTGTTTTAAATGTGTTTTTACAATATCATTCACAAACTTTTCTCTCCTTGATCATAACCTTGCTCCATTTGGACTATTAAATAAAAAACAATGTTAGAATGTATCTAAATTCTTGTAAAAATATGTTATCTACTAATCTGGCAAATACCGAGGATGCAAATCTCCTATTTTATAATTGCAATTATCAAAATAAGATATAATGGCAATATCAACAACCAAAATAGCCTTGAAAAATTCGTAATTCTCTTATTAATTTCATTCTCTAAAGTAGTTAGCTGAGTGAACACATCCGATTTAAAATTTTCAAGGTTTTCTTTAAATTCTTCTAAGTTTCCTTTTAAATTATCTTGTATTACCGCAATTTGATTTTCTACTAGATCTTTGAATCCTTCAAATTCAACAAATTTGTCCTCAACATATTTCTTTAATTCTTTTATTCTTTCAAAATTCTCTTTAATTTCTGCTCGCATATCATCTATTTGAGAATCAAATAGTGATTTTAAAGCAGTATATTCCTTTTGCAGTCCGCTCACATTTTCTCTCAATTGCTGTGTTAAAACTTTAATTTCTTCAAAATTTTTTTTCATCTGAGATTTGATATCTTCAATTTCTCTAGAAGTTTGTTTTTCTAAGTTGTAAATTTGAGATAAAATTCCTAATTTATAACTTTCAAATTCACTGAACTTATTATTAACAACTATCTTTAATTTTTCTATTTCCTTTAAATTGTTTTGAATTCTAGTATTTACGTCATCTATTTGTGACCCTAGAAAAGATTTTAAACTAGCATATTCCATCTTAAGTATTTTAACATCCTCTTCTACTTGTTGTCTAATAGCAACAATTTCCCTAAAACTCTTTTCAACTTCTGATTCAAGTTTATCTAGCTTACTTATTTTATCATTAACTTCATTTTTAAATTTATCAATATTTTTGAATATCTCAGTTTTGAAATTATTAAATTCCATATCAATCTCGCCACTAATTTTAGTTATGCCAGCTAACAATTTTGCTATGTCTAACTTTGTGGCATTCTGCTCCATTAACTGTCTTTCAATCTCTGCTAAATTGTTGTCCATTTTCATTTTTACTCTCTCCCAACATTCCTTTGCTTTTTCAAGATCATTCTCTTCATACAAATATTTGTCTCTTTTATAAAAATACTCAGCCATAAGTAAATTGTTCTTAACCAAAAAGCCATCTAATGGTTCCAAACCTTCTGCGTATTTGTCTATATTAGTCTTATACTCTTCAATTTCTTTTGTTATATTATTTAACTTTAATGTCAAAGAGATATTCTCAGTCACACCTTTAACGAGATTAATTATAGGGCCCCAAAAAGGCATCTTCTTTCCTCCAAAATTATATTTGCTCAGGATAGAATCTTCTTTCAATAAGATTTTTTACAATTTTGCTCAATACTTCAGGAGAAGAATATCTCGCTGAATTTTTCAAACCATTGAATGTACTTAATATCATACTTTTTTCAGTAACCTCAGCTCGTTTAGGCTCATTAATTCCTTTGAAAAAACTTTTGATAGCCTTTGAAGCTAAAATTCCTAATCCTACAGTAGCAAATCCATCTACTATATCAGCAACAGTATCAACTCCGTCCACTATATCAATCAAATCAATTGCATTAACAGCATGTCCAACTGCCTCTGCAAAATCAATATGTAATAAACCACCCATTATATCTGTAATTGCAGTAACTATTGAAATATAGGAAATAATACTAACACTCTTATTTAAAAGGTTTGAAGAAAAAGAATAAAAACTATTTTTATTGATACCGCTTTTTTTGAACTCCTGCGCTATTTTTAGACCATTATATGCAATTAGCAATGGATTATCATCAATAAAGCCAAGTGCACTTCCTATTAGCAAAGAAAGTTTGTAAATCATAGGATTCTCTTTAAACAAATTCAGTATCGCAACTTCAGTACCTAATTCAAGTACATCAGCTGCATTTATGCAAAGCCAATCTATTGCTTCATCCATTTCCATGCCGGTTAAATTTTTAATTGCCTCTGCGAAAGGTAAAGGAATCCCACTTTCAGTTGTAAAATCTTTCAAGATATGATCAAACCAATTGCCAATACCTTCTATTCCATCGAGCTGAAACGAATTTATTAATCCTTCAAGGTCATGTCCCCACTTTATTCTATGTCCCATACCACTCACAGAATCAATCATTTGGTCAACATCTGTTCCCAAGTGTCCTATATCATGAAAATTGTCCAAAATTGAGGTAAGAACCTCAGTAAGCATATTCGTTCACCCTGCTTTTTCTTTTGTTTTGTCAATAGTTCGGTATTTTTACAATCAAGCTTTTACTAAAATAATCCTCCCTAACTTTTAAGGTTTCTAATTGATATGTTTACCAAGTATAATAGCTGTTGAAAAATATATTCATACCATTTTCCTGTTAACTTATCTTTTCTTTTTAAAAAGCGTCTTCTCTCAAACTAAAATCACTCAATAAAGTTGAGTCTATATAATTGTGTAAAAAGGGATTGAGCCACCCCTCACCCTCTGGTTAGAATAGAAATAAAGAAGAACCAAAAACTAAATCTAACAGGAGGGATGAGGAATGGCTCAATACAATATTA
>OFGS01000290.1_pt1 | contig 11080 bp, 10 predicted proteins | sample 1521851 | NCBI WGS metagenome assembly OFGS01 (sample SAMEA3142070, study PRJEB24117) | hot springs metagenome
CCAGAGAAGAACATTCAGAGGATAGAACATCCTTTATCAACAGAAAAATAAACGCTGCTTTCACTGATCCACTGGCAGGAGACTACACGCATGTCTGCGTAATAAGCGAGGACAAAGAAAATAAGGAAGGAGTTTTATTCATTTACAAATAGTGCTGACTACGCTCACATATTCAACAGCGGTAAAGCCGACAGTCCCTCTCTCAATGCGGTTAGATCTTCATCTGTATAGCTTAAACTTGCGGTAAGTCTTAGTCTTGCCCGACCAAAGGGAACAGTTGGGTACCTTATAGCTTGGATGAACACTCCTTTTTCCATCAGACAACTTGAAATGCTTAAAGCCTTGCTTTCAGAATACACCATGATGGGCAGTATGGGAGTTTTGCTATAGTAGACTTCATAGCCAAGATCCTTCAGCATGCTGTACATTCTTTCTTCCATACCTCTCAAACTTTTTATACGCTCTGGCTCCCTTTGTATTATTTCTATAGCTTTTCTTGCACCTGCACATACTGAGGGGGGTAACGATGTGGAGAATATTAGAGACCTTGACTTGTTTATTAGATAATTGCAAATAGCTTGACTTGCACACACAAAAGCTCCGTAAGCACCTATAGCTTTAGAAAGAGTGCCCATAATTACCACGTAATCTTCCCACTCTTCACCAAACAGTTCAAGGCTTCCCCTTCCAGTCTCACCTATCGTCCCCGTAGCATGAGCCTCATCCAAATAAAGAAGGCAATCGTACTCCCTAGCGATCTTTTTAAGAACTCTCACATCGGCTATATCCCCATCCATACTAAAGACGCTATCACTGACTATCAAACACCTCCTGTAGTTTTTCCTGTGCTCCTTTAGAATCTCTTCAAGATGATCGTAATCCAGATGCTTGTATATAAACTTATTTGCTTTAGACAGTCTGCACGCATCTATGATGCTAGCATGGTTTAATTCATCGCTCAGAATAATATCCTTTTCATCAACAAAAGCGCTTATAGCACCAAGATTGGCAAGGTACCCTGAACCAAAGAGTATGCAACTGGGAGCACCTTTAAACTCTGCCAATTTTTCTTCCAAAGCTCTGTGGTACTTTGTATAACCGGAAACCAGTTGACTGGCGCAAGAACCTAGACCTTCCTCTTTGAGAACCTTTATAGACTCCTCAATTACCTCAGGGTGTTTCCTAAGGGCTAAATAGTCGTTGGAACATAAAACCTTTAAACCCTCGACAAGCTTTCTCTCTCTGTAAAGGGAAAGGGACTTTAAATGCTCAATGTCTTGAAGAAAATAGTCCATTACTTTATCAACTTGTTAAGGTCCTCCTCCGTGGGAACGCCAGAATGGAGTCTTCCGTTCATGCCTATAAGTGTAGGTGTACCACCTATGCCTAGCTGTCTTGATAAGAAGTCTAAGTTCTGTTCCACCTTTGCTTTCCCACTATCACAGAGGGTGTTTCCATACTCACCCTTCATGAGATTCTCAAAACCTCTTTTTTCACATATCAAGGATACCGACTTTCCAAAGGCTTCTGGATGTATGGGAAGTGGAAAGAGTATCGTTTTTATGACAACCTTGTTCTTTTCTGCCCAATCTTTAAGTATAGGCTCGGTTCTTTTACAAAAAGGGCAATCGGGATCTGTTATGTAGTATACGTACTTGTCCCCCTGACCATAGGTAATATCTACCATAGTGTCGAGCTTTGCCAACATATCTTTTTCTACCTTCATAAACTCTTGCTGTCTTTCTCTGGTGATGTTCTTTTTGTCCTTTACAGATAGAAGATTCCCTGCCATGATGTACTCTGCCTTACCATCCATGTAAAAGACTATGGGTTGCGCCCCGGCCTTTATAACGATTTCACACAGACCTGGTATATTCTCAAGTTTGGATATGGATTCTACCTTAAACTCGCTTCCTATAAACTCTTTTACTGCCGATTTTACCTGCTCCTCCGATGGACATTTTGCTCCAGTTATATTGGAACATGCAGTTCCGCTCGCTATGATAAAAGCAAAGCTTAAGGGGATTAGAAACCTTTTCATAGCTTACCTCCTTCTTTATTCCATGTTCTAAAATTATAGAGTATAACCTCGCAAACTGTAGAGGGTGGTAGTTCACCATCCACACGCAGGTGTGCTAAAGAGTAAACACCTTTTCTACCTTCAAAGAGCTCCTTTACGTAGTCTTCACCTTTTCTCAAAAGGGGTCTACCGCTGTCTTGTGCACATCGTTTAAGAAAAGTCTCAAAGTTTATGTCTATCCATATCACCAGCCCTGATCCTTTCATAAACTCCATAGCCTCTAGGTTAGCACCAAGACCACCACCCGTGCTTATAACCGCATTTTTGAACTTGGATATATTAAAAAGCACTTCAAGCTCCCTATTTCTAAAGTAATCTTCTCCTTTACTTTCAAATATTTCTCCGATGCTCATGCCTTCTTCCTTTTCTATCAAATCATCCACATCGTAAAATTCCCATCCCAGTTTCTTTGCCAGCAAGTTTCCTACGGTGGACTTACCACTGCACATAAAGCCGACGAGAAATATACGCTCAAAGTTCATGACGGACAAAGAGCAAGTTTAGAAGCGTGATGACTCCCCCAAGAAGGCTAAGTTGGGAAAAACGTTTTGGTTTTATAAGCTTTACTGTATTGAGGTGAATAAGCACCGCGTAGTAGGACCAAAGTAAGAATGTAGAAAAGAGTTTTGGGTCATCTATCCAGTGCTTTCCTAGAAAGCTCCTAGACCAAAAACTTCCGAAGATAAGGGTAAAAGTAAACATCACGAAGGTCACGTTTAAAAAGACCCTTTCCGAAAACATAAGGGTGCGTATGGGTAAGAAAAAGCCAGACAAGTCTTTTTGCTTTAGTTTATCCTCCAGGATCGATTTGAGAAGTGATGAAAAAAAGCTTAAGAAGGCACCTGTGTAACTCAGGACCGCAAAGAGTATATGTAGAGAGTATAGAAGTCCTCTGTATTGAGACGGTTCAGAGGGAATAGCAAGCAACGTAGAAAGAAAGCCGGCAAAGGCTAGTATGGCATAAAACCGAGATATCTGTGGACTTAACATAGAAAACACCAGTATTACAGCGGTCATCATATTACCCAAAAGAGAGTAAAACCCGTATACATCCCCAAAGGGAAAACCACCTTCCCTTAACCCCATTGAAAGCACGGACACAAGGTAAAAGCTTAAAGCTAAAAACATCAACGCAAACGGTACGTATCTGCTAACCCTGCCATAGTAAAAAACAAGAGACAAGAAAAAGGCCAGTACGTACAACGAACTGCTTATAAAGAGAAGGAACATAGTAAAATAATAATTCAACTTAACATGATTAGGGTTTTTATAGGGTTTTTCACCACTAAGCAGATACATGACCATGTGGAGCAGATTGCCTCTCGTTGGGAACGCTATATAAAAGGCAATTGGGTAAAACCGCAAAACCTCCATATGACCTTCCAGTTTGTAGGAGAGATAGAAGAGCCGTTGCTGCTATCTATAGTAAAGTCTATGCAGGAAGTTGCTCAAAGGCAAAGACCTATAGACGTAAAGTACAAGTCTTTAGGTGTGTTTCCCAACCTGGAAAAGGCGCGGGTGTTATGGATAGGCGTATCCGATGGGCACGAGGAGCTAAAAACGCTTTCCCGCGATATAGTAAGAGCTAACAAAAGGATAGGTGTAAGGGATGAGGGAAAGCCCTTTCATCCACATGTGACCATATGTAGGATAAAGGAGTTCGACAGAAAAAAGCTAAGGGATATGTTAAAGCAATACGAGAACACCAACTTTGGGACTGATAAAGTAGATAGATTAGCCATAATAAAAAGTTCCCTAACACAGGTGGGACCTGTATATACTATCATAGAGGAGTTCTACTTTGGTGGATAAGCTAACTTACAAAGAGGCGGGTGTTGACATAGAAAAGGCTGATAAGTTTGTGGAAATAATTAAACATAAAATTAAAGCTTTGCCCCAAGCCCTTTTCTTTGGAAGTTTTGCAAGCGGTATCGAGATATCTGGTTATAAGGATCCGGTTATCCTGCTTACCACCGATGGAGTTGGAACAAAGCTGAAAATAGCCCAATCTGTAGGCTTGCACAAAACGGTAGGCATAGACCTAGTTGCCATGAACGTAAACGACATCATAACCTCTGGGGCAAAACCCGTAGGCTTTTTGGACTACATAGCCATAGGTAAGATAGACCTAGAACTTTTGAGTGATGTTGTAGATGGTATAGTTCAAGGATGCGCTCAGGCGGAAATGCCTTTGGTAGGTGGTGAAACTGCAGAGATGCCCGATTTTTATCCGCCAGGTGTTTACGACCTTGCGGGCTTTTGTGTAGGTGTGTGCGAAAGGTCAGAGCTGATAAGCGGCTCTAGTATAGCACCCGGAGACGTGATTATAGGATTGCCCTCGTCGGGCTTTCACAGCAACGGCTACTCCCTTATAAGAAAGGTTCTAAGTCTAAAGGGTATAGGTTACGAGGAAAGCATTACCGAGTTAGACGGTAAAAGAGTATGGGAAGTTTTGCTTGAGCCTACGCGCATATACTGGGAGGATGTGAAATCCCTAAAAAGGGAGGTAGAAATAAAGGGCATGGCTCACATAACGGGCGGTGGGATAAAGGGGAATCTTATAAGGATCTTGCCAGAGGGAAGGCACGCAACAGTGATAAAGAGTCTTATCCCCAAAAATCCGATATTTGATTGGATACAGAGGTTAGGAAATATAGAAGAGGAGGAGATGTACAGAACCTTTAACATGGGGGTAGGTTTCATGATCGTGGTGGGTAAGGATGACGTAGATAAAGCTCTATCCCTTTGCAAGGGAGCATTTGTATGCGGAGAAATCAAGGAGGGTAAAAGGGATGTCTCCATTGCGTAAAGTCATCTTAACAACAGCCTTGTTTTCGAGCCTGTCTTTTGCACAAACGGTTAAACAGGTGGAGATAAGGGGACTTAGGTACATCCCAGAAGACTCTATAAAGGGTCTTATAAAAACACTGCCGGGCACTACCTACAGTCTAGATACCGTAAGGGAGGATATAAAAAGGCTCTACAGGACGGGATTTTTTGAAAAGGTGGAGGTCTACCAAGAAAAAGTAGGAGAAGATGTCATCTTGATATACCAACTCTCAGACCTTCCAGTCATATACATGATCGAGTTTTCAGGAAACAAGAAGTTGAAGGCGGACGAGCTGGAAAAGTACATAGGTATAGAAACGGAAGTTGGTAAGTTAGACATAGAAGAGGCTACCAAGGCTTTTACGTCCGCACCTGCGATAGAAGAAAGAATTCAAGCACAGAGAAAGCTAAAACTTGGCAGAGTTCTTAGCCAGCAGGAGATAGACTTTATAAAAAGGCGTATAGTGGAAGCCTACTTAAAAGAGGGTTTTCCCAACGTGGAGGTTTCTTACGAGCTTGTCCCTAAAAAGGGAGCATCCAAACTGGTCTTTAAGATAGTAGAAGGTCAGCCTGAATATCTATCAAGTATACACATAGAAGGCAACAGGACCTTCAGACGTGGAAGACTCATAGAGTTGATGAGTTTAAAACCACCCAGCCTTATCGCTTTTAGACTACGCCCACCTTACAGTGAAGAACTTTTGAAAGAAGACATAAAGAAGATAGAAGAGTTTTACAAGTCCGAAGGATTCTTTGAAGTAAAGGTTCAATACGAGGTAAAAAAGAGAGATAACAGGTACGATGTTTTCATAAAGGTGGACGAAGGTCCACGGTATAAGATGGGCGAGCTTAGGATAGAAGGGAACACCTTGTTTGCTCAGTCGGAACTCGTTGGAAACATACTAAAGAAAAACAGAGGAGGCTACTACAGGCAAGAGGTCATAAACAAGGTGTTGGAAAACATAAGGTCGAAGTACTCTTCCATAGGTTTCATGAACGTAAACTGGGAAAAGAGGGAGTCTATCAGGGACAAAAGCGTAGATGTAGTTATATCTATTGTAGAAGGTGAACCTGTATACGTTGGGAAGATAGAAGTAAAGGGGAACTATGAAACCAGAGACTACGTTATAAGACGAGAGATGAGGTTTCAAGAGGGAGAGCTGGCAAACCTTAGAGAGCTTGAGAGATCCAAAAGTAGAATCTTTAGGCTTGGGTATTATGAAGGTGTAGAAATTCAACCGGTTCCCGAGGAAAGGAAAAACTGGGACTTTTTAGCCAACATAAGGGAGAGGTTTACAGGTCAGATATCGGTAGGACTTGGATACAACGAGGTGTCTAAGATATCTGGTTTTGTGAGTATAAGAAAAGGGAACTTTCGCGGAACCGGTGATATAGCGGGCTTTTCCTTATCCTATGGCACAAGACTCAAAGACAACTCTGTTTCTTACACCAAGAAGTGGTTTTTAAACCAACCTGTAGACTTAACGGGTAGTCTATTCGATAAAAGACTGGAGTACTCCACCTACACAGTGGAAAGGACTGGTGCGGACTTTATAATCTCCAGGGAGTTTAGCGAATTTTGGAGGGCAAGCTTTGGTTTGAGTGTACAGAGGGTTAAGTACTCGGATATATCGCCTAACGCTTCCCCTCTTATTAAGCAAGAGGAGGGTACGAGGCAATCAAGGAAGCTGATCTTTGGGCTAAGTAGAGACTCTCGGGACAACTTCCTGTTTCCCACCAAAGGTTCCTTAACGGAGATAAGCCTATCAAGTGCGGTTCCTATAGTAGGTGGTACGGAGAGATTTAACAAGCTGGTACTGTCTCATCAGTTCTTTTTTAAAGATACCTTCTTTGATACTGGGGTCATCCTCAGTCTAAAGGGTGTGTTTGGTATAGTGGAGCCGTACGGTGGTAAGCGGGTGCCTTTGGATGAGAGGTTCTTCGTAGGTGGTGACTTTAGCGTAAGGGGATACGAATACGGTAGAGCGGGGGAACTCGATCCAAACACGAAAGATCCCATAGGTGCAAAAAAACAGATCCTACTTTCTTCAGAGTTGAACGTCCCCCTATATAAAAACCTTCTTTATGGTGCTGCCTTTGTTGACGCGGGACGTGGTGCCAACGACTTTAAAGACCTGAAGGACTTGCGTGTTGGTTATGGGATAGGTGTAAGGTTTATAACGCCCCTTGCACCCATAAAGTTAGACCTTGCCTTCAAGACTAAAAAGGTGCCTGGAGATACAAAGACCAGTAGATTTCATTTAGTGATAGGGAGTTTCTTCTGATGGTACCAAGAGCATTAACTATAGCAGGCTCTGACAGTGGTGGTGGTGCGGGCATTCAGGCGGATTTGAAGACCTTTACCGCCCTAGGTGTCTATGGAATGAGTGCCATTACATCCGTAACGGTGCAGAACACCGTCGGCGTTTACGGTGTTGTGGACATACCTGCTCAGATGGTTTACGATCAGATAAGGGTAGTAGTCCAAGACATAGGGGTGGATGCTGCAAAGACGGGTATGCTTTCTAGTAGAGAGATTATAAGTATGGTGGCAAAAGCTGTAAGGGATTTTGGTATAGAAAGGTTGGTTGTAGATCCTGTGATGGTCAGTAAATCGGGGGATCCTCTTCTTAAGAAAGAGGCAAAGCAAACTCTCATAGAGGAACTCCTTCCTTTGGCTACGCTTATAACACCAAACATACCAGAAGCTCAAGAGCTTTGCCAGTTTGAGATCAACTCCATAGAGGATATGGAGAGGGCCTGCGTAGAGATACGCTCGATGGGATGTAAAGCTGTGTTATTAAAGGGTGGACATTTAAAGGGAGAAAAGGTGGTGGATGTGTTTTACGACGGAAAGAACTTTGAGTATTTGGAAGGAAGGTATATACCTACTAAGAACACGCATGGAACCGGATGCACACTTTCTTCCGCTATAACCGCTTACCTGGCAAAGGGTAAAGACCTTTTGGAAGCTGTTAGACTGGGAAAGGAGTACATACAAGGCGCCATAGAAAACAGCCTCAACCTTGGACACGGTCATGGACCTTTGAATCACATGTGGATGTTTTATAAGTTCTAAACACACTCCGCTAAAGTTAGGGAGTGTAGCAATTCTGGTGCTGGGAGGAATTTTAAACCATGCTCAACTAAACTGTTTAGCTACGTATTTATTCCAACCTTGTTGCATAAATAAACACGCCCCCCATCAAAGTGTACTAGGCGGAATTTCGAACTGTGTTTAACTAAAACCACTACCAAAGAGCATTAAGATAAGAACTGACTTTGTTTAGCAAGGTGGCCATCTCTATGATTTATACAACAAAGCCTTGGTTTGTTAAACAGGTATTGAGGTTGGAAACCTTTTTGACTCAGAAACTAGACACCGATGGAAATGTCTAAGCCTTTTTTATGGCTTTGTTGGACTTTGTTGCATGAATGAGCACACAAGGGTAAGATATGTTAATCTTAAAGCACTATGAAAAGAAAATTGGAGAGAGTATAACAAGGCCCTCGTTCAAAGATTGGATAAACAAGGGACTTTGTTGCATAAATAAATTCAAACTTTGGTTAACTAAAACTACCACCAAAGAACGATTAGCCTTTACTGTGATTTATTCAACAAAGCCCTTCTGTTGAGGTTCTCTAAAAACCTAAACAAGCTCACAACAACCTCGTTTAAGAGTATCATACCTTTCAGGCTTAGTCGGTAGGAGTTTTCTGTTTCCACAAAAAAGTCCTTTAAGTTTTCGGGAATGCAAGGTATAAGGTCTTTTGGAATGCCGTACTTTGTCCTCAGTCCCAAGAATACAGCATCCTTTATAAGTTCCAGCTCCTCGAGCTTTTCCCACTCTGCTATCGGCTTTTTACCTTCCTTTACCATCTGCGTGTAAAGTCCAAGATTCCTCGTGTTTCCATACCTAACACCGTCTACGAAGCTCCAAGCGGACACACCAACCCCTAAAAACTCTCTTTGCCTCCAGTAGATAAGGTTGTGTTTGCACTCGTGTCCCTGTTTGGCGTAGTTAGATATCTCGTAGTGCTCAAAGCCCATAGAGGTCATCCTTTCGTGTATGTGTAAAAACATCCTTTCTATATGTCCATCGTCTGGAAGCGAAAGTCTTCCCTCTCTGTGCATGTGTCCAAACATGGTATCCTCGTAAGGCGTAAGTAAGTAAAAGGAAACGTGCTTTACAGGTAAGTTTTTTAAGGTTTCTATCTCCTTTTCTATATCTTCAAGGCTTTGATTTGGGTATCCAAATATCAGGTCCACGTTTATGTTTTCAAAGCCGGCGCTGTACGCACTTTCTATGGCCTTTATACAATCTTTTGGGCTATGTTTTCTTCCAAGACTTGAAAGCCCCTTCTTTGTAAAGCTCTGAACTCCTATGCTCACACGGTTAAAACCCACATCTAAAAGTGCCCTATAATCCTCTGTACTGTAGTCTTCTGGATTACACTCTATGGTGATCTCCTCAAGCTTGGACAGGTCTAAGATCCTTGAAACCTCAGAAAAGAAGCGCCCGTAAAAAGACACAGGTATTATGGAAGGTGTGCCACCGCCAAGGTAGATGGTTTTTAGGTCAAAGGGAAAATCCCTGTAAAGTTTTATCTCCTCTGTAAGCAGTTTAAGGTAATCTTCGTATTTGTAATCTATAACGAAAGAGACAAAGTCGCAGTAGGGACACTTGTAGTGGCAAAAGGGTATGTGAATGTAAAGACCTTCTATCATCCTTTAGACTCGTGAAACTTTATGGGGCTCAATCTGTACTCTCTTACGATGGAGAGGCAAACGCCCAGTATAAGGCTGAAGGTGATGATGGAACTTCCACCGTAGCTGACAAAGGGAAGGGGTATGCCTACCACCGGCGCCATTCCCATACTCATCATCAGGTTAACGCTTACCTGAAAGAGCATCAACATGCCTGCACCGCTTAGGAACAATTTAGCTGCGATGTCTTGCAGCCTTAACGCATAATCCAAAATGAGAAAACATATACCAAAAAAGGAGGTCAGCAATATAAAACTAATGAAAAAGCCCCATTCTTCCGCTATGACTGAGAATATAAAGTCTGTATGCTTTTCTGGAAGAAACAGAAGATGCGCCTGCGTTCCTTCTAAAAAACCCTTTCCAAAATAACCACCAGAACCCACCGCTATCATGGACTGTATCAATTGGTATCCACTTCCACTATAATCCGCATAAGGATCCAAAACCGCAATTATTCTCTCTTTTTGGTAGTCTTTGAGCAAATGCCACATAAGGGGTGATGTGAGAATAAGGATAAGGCCAGAGATGATAAAGTACCTTAACTTTACACCGTAGGCAAAGAGCAATACTACAAACACAACCAAGTACGTTATGGCTGTTCCAAGGTCTGGCTGTTTTAGTGTTAAGATTGTAGGAATCACAAGACCAAGTAGAAGTATGCCTGTTTCTTTACTTAACACCCTTTTTGTGTGTATTAGCGAATAAGACAAAAAGAGTATCAGGGAAAACTTCATAAACTCCGATGGTTGCATGTTAAAGGGACCCAGATCTATCCATCTTTTAGCTCCGTAGACGGTCTTACCCACTAAAGGAACCAGTACAAGAAGAAACAGGTTTAACATGTATATGAAAAGAGAAGAATCGTAGAAAATTCTGTAGTTTATCCTTGAGAGTGTAAGGATAAGGAGCCAACCCATGAGTAAGTATACAGAGTGTTTTAAAAACATGCTACTTGGTCCTTCCTTGTACGTTGCGCTAAACACACCTACCAAGCCTATTATCTGGACTATCGCTATCAGAAGGATCAGCCTGTAATCGTATCCCCTTATGTCAAGCTTCATAGTAGACAAACCTTCCGCAGTTTGGACACTTCACCAGTTTGCCAAATATAAGCTGGGAGTACAAAGCGGAAGGTAGCACCATGCCACAGCCACCGCACGACCTAAAGCTGTCAACCTTTACTATAACCGGAAGCCCCAGCTCTGACTTTAGCCTATCGTATTCTGACAAAGTTTCTTTGTCCATGCTTTCCCTTAACTCTTTAACCTTTAGCTCTTCCTCCTGAAGCTTTTTACTAACCCTTTCAAGATCATCCCTTACGTCGTGAAGTTCATCAACAAGACGCTTCCTTTCCCTTTCCAATTCTCTGGAGAGATTTTTTAACTGCTCCTTAAGGGTCTCCC
>OFGS01000291.1_pt1 | contig 11008 bp, 12 predicted proteins | sample 1521851 | NCBI WGS metagenome assembly OFGS01 (sample SAMEA3142070, study PRJEB24117) | hot springs metagenome
TTTCCTTTATCCTCTCTTCCCCCAAGTGTCTGAGATCCAAATACACGTAAGCGTTTACGCCTTCGCCTACGCCCCTACCTTCCCTTATCTCGTACTCTATAGCTCTGGAAACTATGTCCCTGGGTGCTAACTCCATCTTATCCGGTGCGTACCTTGCCATAAAGCGCTCGCCAAGCTTGTTTAAAAGGTACCCACCTTCGCCCCTACAGGCCTCCGAAAGGAGTATGCCCGTCTTTGCCAAGCCCGTAGGATGAAATTGGATAAACTCTATGTCCTTTAGGGGAACGCCGTTTCTTAGGGCTACCGCCACACCGTCTCCCGTGTTTCCAACCGCGTTGGTACTCCTTTGCCAGTAGATCCGAGCAAAACCGCCGGTAGCAAGCACCACCGCCTTAGCAGAAAGCAACAACACCTCCCCATTCTTTATATCGTATACGAGTACACCCTTTACCCTTTTGCCATCCTGCACAAGATCCAGAAGGAAAAACTCGTTGTAAAAGTCTACGTTGTCCCTGGCCAAGGCTTGCTCAAAGAGGGTATGTAAAAGCACGTGTCCCGTCCTGTCTGCGGAGTAGACAGTCCTTGGGAAGGATGCGCCACCGAAGGGTCTTTGGGCTATCCTGCCGTCGGGAAGCCTCGAGAAGGGCACACCCCACCTGTCAAGCTCGTAAACCACCTCGGGAGCGTTTTCACACATGAACTCTACCGCATCTTGGTCTGCCAAGAAGTCAGAACCCTTTATAGTATCAAGGGCATGGGCGCTTGGACTGTCCTGTGGAGCTACATTCCCTAGAGATGCGTTGAGTCCTCCTTGAGCTGCACCTGTGTGTGAACGTGTAGGGTAGACCTTTGAGACCACAGCCACCTTTAGGTTTGGATCCCTTGCTACCTCTATGGCGCATCTTAGCCCAGCACCACCAGCTCCAACTATGACCACATCGTAAAGTCTCATAGATCTAAATTATAACCATGAGCTTGTTAAGTGAGTTTCTAAAACAGGCGGACGAGGGCTACATGGTCATAGACAGGGAGGGAATTTTAAGCTACGCCAACGAGTTTTTGATAAAGATGGGACTTTTAAGACAAGAGTGGCAAGGAAGACACTTCTACGAGGTTATAAAAAACCTAAACCTTATATCCTTAGTCTCGGAAGCCATAAACGAGAGAACCTCCAAAAGCGGGCATGTATACTTTGAGGATAAAGAGCTTTCCGCAAAGGTTTTTTACACAGAGGAAGGACTGCTCGTAAGAGTGAGCGACATAACACCCATAAAGAGGTACGAAAGGTCAAAAAGGGAGTTTGTGGTAAACGTATCCCACGAGCTCATGACACCCCTGGCGGTCCTAAAAGCCATACTGGAGACCCTCCAGGACGAGGAGCTATCCGATCATGCCAGAACCCTTGTGGAAAAGGCTCTGATGAGGGTAGAGGAGATGAGTCAGATGGTTAGAGACCTTCTGACCATAGCCAAGCTAGAATCTGGGGAAGAAAAGCTTGAAAAGCATCCCATAAGGCTAAGGGATTTGGTAGAAGACATCTTTGTTAGGTTTGAGGAGATGGCAAAGGCGGAAAGGATAGAGCTTATAAACGAGGTAGACCAAGATGCTACACTTTACGCAGACCCAGAGAAGATGGTAACCATGCTTAAAAACCTTGTGGACAACGCCATAAAGTACAACAAGAGGGGCGGGAAAGTAGTCATCAGGCACCGTTTGGAGGACAGATGGGACGTAGTGGAAGTATGCGACACAGGTATAGGTATCTCCAAGGAAGATCTGCCCTTTGTCTTTGACAGGTTTTACAGGGTAGACAGGTCTAGGTCTAAGGACATACCCGGCACAGGTTTGGGACTATCCATCGTAAAGCACATCGTGCTCTCCCACGGTGGAAGGGTAGACGTAGAGAGTAAGGAGGGAGAAGGCACGGTCTTTAGGGTGTTTTTGCCTCACATCATGTGACCAAGCTTAACCTTTTTGGTCTCCAAGTACCTCTGATTGTGCTCGCAGGCTGGAACCTTCAGAGGTACCCTTTCTACCACCTCCAAGCCGTAACCTTCAAGAGCCACTATCTTCCTCGGGTTGTTGGTAAGAAGTCTCATCTTCCTTACGCCTAAGTCCAAGAGTATCTGCACACCTACGCCGTAGTCCCTTAGGTCTGCGGAGTATCCAAGCTTTTCGTTGGCTTCTACCGTGTCGTATCCCTTGTCCTGAAGGTCGTAAGCCTTTATCTTGTTCACTATGCCTATGCCTCTACCCTCGTGTCCCATTATGTAGACCAGTACACCTTTACCTTCTTTAGCTATAGCCTCTAAGGCGGACTCTAGCTGTGATCTACAGTCGCACCTTAGAGACCTAAAGACATCACCTGTGAGACACTCCGAGTGAACTCTGACCAAAACGGGCTCATCCTCGCGCCACTCGCCCATGGTCAGGGCTACCTGCTCCTCACCGGTCAGAAGATGCTTGTACGCATGGATCTTAAAAAAGCCGTACCTCGTAGGTAGGTTGGCGGTGGCTTCTCTGACTACAAGCCTTTCCCTCCTTAGTCTGTACTTTATCAAGTCTGCTATGGTTATGATCTTGAGGTTGTGTCTTTTGGCAAACTCTATCAGGTCTGGAAGCCTTGCCATGGTTCCATCGTCTTTCATGATTTCGCATATAACGCCCGCAGGATAAAGACCCGCAAGCCTTGCCAAATCCACAGACGCTTCCGTGTGCCCAGCCCTTTCAAGAACACCACCCGGCTTTGCCTTTAAAGGGAAAACATGCCCAGGTCTTATAAAATCAGACGGTTTGGCATCGGGGCTTACCGCCAGCTTTATGGTGATGGCTCTGTCAAAAGCGGATATACCTGTTGTAGTACCATGCTTGGGATGGGCATCTATGGAAACGCAAAAGTAGGTTCCCTTTGGGTCTGTGTTCCTAACAGCCATGGGATGAAGGTCTAACTGTTCACACCTCTCAGGCGTTAGAGAAAGACATATAAGTCCCCTTGCATGCTTTGCCATGAAGTTTATAGCCTCTGGTGTTACCTTTTCCGCCGCCATCACGAGGTCTCCCTCGTTCTCCCTGTCTGGATCATCCACCACTATGACCATCTTACCGTTTGCTATATCCTCTAGAGCTTCTTCTATGGTGTTAAACTTAAACTCCATCTTTTGACCTCCATGTTGGCGTATATAATGAAAAATATATAATTGCAACTAAGACGGTAAAGGTGGTAAAATATAGAGATTAACCTCGTTCCTGCCCTTTTTGCAGGGACCGAAAACACGTCCAGGAGGTAAAGATGGCTAAGAGGTATTACAAGGCAAACAGAACCTATGAGAGTGTGGTGGTTTTTAAGCCCACCATGACGGAGGAGGAAGTCCAAAAGAGAATCCAAGAGCTAAAAGACCAAATAGAAAAGAAGGGTGGGAAGGTTTTAGGTGTAGAGGATTGGGGAACGCGTCAACTGGCTTACAGAGTGGGAAACTTCAACCATGGAAGGTACTTTTTGGTAAAGGTACAATCGGAAAATACGCAACTTCCCAACGATCTGGACTTTTACTACAAGATAAGCGACGATGTGATAAGATGGTTAAACATCCAGACAAAGGAGTAATGGTATGCTTAACAGGGTGCTCTTGATCGGCAACCTAACTAAAGACCCTCAAGGGAGGTTCTTACCCTCGGGAAACCAGGTAACAGAATTCAGCATAGCCTACAACAGAAGGTACAAGATAGGGGAAGACTGGAAAGAGGAAACCCACTACTTTGACATCAGAGCTTACGGAAAACTGGCTGAGAGTCTCCTTTCTGGTCTCTCCAAAGGTTACACGGTGGTTATAGAAGGAAGGTTGGCCCAAAACAAATGGACAGACAACGAAGGAAAAACCAGAAGCAGGGTTTACATAGTTGCAGAAAGCGTTAGGGTCATAAGAAAGCCAAAGCTTGAGGGCGCTGTAGAAGAAGAGGTATTTCCTGAAGAGGAAAAGTACGAAGAAGAAAGACCTTTTACGTCCAATGAAGATGAAATACCTTTTTAAAGGAGGAACGCATGGAAATAAAGAGAGCGTCTAAAAAGACGTGCTACTTTTGCGAAAAGGGAATAGAGCCTAGCTACAAAGATCCCAACACCCTTTCCCAGTTCATAAGCGAAAGGGGCAAAATAGCAGGAAGAAGGCAAACAGGTGTTTGCACAAAACATCAGAGAATATTGGCAAGGGAAATAAAGAGGGCAAGACAACTAGCCCTTCTACCTTACTTGGTGGCATAAGGAGGCGCTGTCATGAAGGTTGTACTCATACAGGATTTGGAAGGATACGGAAGCTTTGGGGATGTGGTAAACGTCAAGGATGGTTTTGCTAATAACTACCTAATACCTAGAGGCATCGCCTTACCAGCAACGGAAGGCAATTTAAGACACGTCCAAAGCATAATACAACAAAAAGCTAGAAAGCTACAGAGGGAAAAGGAAAAGGCTCTGTCTCTAGGTGAAAAGTTAAAGGGTTTAGAGATTGAACTGCTGAGACCTGTAGGTGATAAAGGTAAACTCTTTGGGTCTATAACAGCGTCCGACATAGCCCAGGCACTAAAAGAAAAGGGTTATGAAGTAGATAGGAAGAAGATCCTTTTAAAGAGCCCAATAAAGGACATAGGTCTGTATACGGTAAGCGTAAAACTCCATCCTGAGGTGACAGTGGACATAAAGGTAAACGTCAAACCTCAAGAAAAGTGATAAACCTTCCACACCTGATTACTACTAAAGAGCATCAAGATGGGGACTGACTTTGTTTAGCCATGTAGCGGTTCTTTTGATTTATGCAACAAGGCGGATTGTCAACATGAAATTTGAATTAAATACGTTGAACCCATTTTTGAGGAAAGTTTCCTCGTGATTTAGACAAGCTTCTGTCTTTTTGGCGTTATGCCAGGGTCACAAACATAAATAGACTATTCGTGGCAAGATTGACAGAAGAAATTGTAAATGGAGTTTGTAGATAGATGTGATACACTTTTAGCAGGCTCGTTGAAAAACTCAGAAGGAACATTTGGGAAAGGTTTGGTCTAAACTTACGCTATGTTTGAAACTTTGTTGCGTAAATGGGCGTGTAACGATGGAGCAAGGTGCATTTGGTAGGAGGAAGGGATGAGTTATTACCGTAGATATCAAGGAGAAGGCAATCTTCTAACAGAGAAAGAGCAAAGAGCTTTATAAGGTAGGCAGGGCAGGTTTTGGTAGTTAAGCTGGGGTGATTTATGCAACAAAGCTTAAGCTTGAAGCAAAAACTCTTTTCCATCGTGCACCAGATCCAGAAGGAAAACAGGGTATGTAAAAGCACGTGTCCCGTCTTGTCTGCAGAGTAAACAGTCCTTAGGAAAGATACGCTACCGATAGTGCTTCAGAAGCTGGTTCGATGGAAGTAGATGACTTTTGTTGCTGATTAGGTTAAATTTTTTAGTCATGAAAGAGTTAACTTACAGCAGGTCGCAGGAAAGGAAGAACCATACCTTGCTCTTTATAGCGGGCGGTGTTTTTCTTTCTACGCTCTTAGCCTTTCTGGGTGTAGATAACCTATTTTGGTATAAAAGTGCCCTTCTTGTGTACTTCTTAGCTACCCTTTTGTATCTCCTTCAGCCTATCGTCAGGGAGCCTATACTTTTCAAAGTATCTACTCTTGCCCTTTACGCAGGTTTGTTGGTAAACCTAACCGCCATGATAAGAAGGAGTATACAAACTTATGAAATGGGTGCATTTCATCCACCATGGAGCAACCTTTTTGAGGCTTTAACCTTTTGGAGCTTTGCGGTAGGCTGTATATACCTTTACATAGAGCGAAAGTACTCATTTAAGCTTTTGGGCACTTTGGTGCTTCCCATAGTGCTTGGACTTAGCGCCTTTGCACACTTTTATGCAAACAAGGAGATAGTGCCACTTGTGCCAGCCCTTAGAAGCTATTGGCTCTATTTCCACGTCATTACGGCCTTTGCGGGTTATGCGGGGTTCACAGTAGCCTTTGGCAGTGCTTCACTTTATCTGATAAAGGATAAGATGCCCAACAACAGCCTTATACCCTCAAAGGATACACTGGATGAGATAACCTATAAGTCCGTTGCTATAGTGTTTCCCATCTGGACAGCTTCCATTATTTTAGGTGCCGCATGGGCTAACGAAGCCTGGGGAGGATACTGGAGCTGGGACCCAAAAGAGGTTTGGTCTCTGATCGTATGGCTATTCTTTGGTGCTTACTTGCATGCTAGACAGATGCTAGGCTGGAAGGGCAAAAGAAGCGCATGGATGGTAGTGTTTGGGTTTATCACCGTGTTGATATGCTTTTTTGCGATAAACCTTTTCTTTCCGGGGTTGCATAGCTACGCAACTGATTAAGCTGTGAAACCTTAACTACAGAGCGTAGCTAAGTAGTGTATCTGCTTCCTTTAAAGCCTCGGAAACGATCTTTTTTATGTGCTCTGGTGAAGAGTTCACTCTCTTGGCTACCTTCTCGTACATCTCATCGTTTTGTCTGTCCTCAAGGAGGTAGGTCAAAGACAGTAAAAATCTCAATGCGTTGGGTTTACCCTCATAAGCTTCTACTATCTCTTTGTCTAGAGATATCTCCCTTGCTACATCTTCTGGAGATTGCCCCAGTATCTCGTAAGACGTAGAAAATAAACCCGTCAGATACGCTTTACTCTTTATTCTTGGGTCGTAAATTTCTGCCAACTTCTCCATCAAGATAGCCCTAAAGAGGGATAACTTCCAGTCTTTTAGACCCTTTTCCTCTGCAAAAACCTCCAAGAGAGCTAATACGATGGTAAACTTCACCATATTGTCAAAACCTAAGTAGGCCACAGCCTCTCTAATATCGGATATCTCTTTTAACTTTGGGAAATAGGCTGAGTTGACAAACTTTAAAAGCTTGTAAGTAACACCTATATCCCTCTCTACAGTTTCAACTATTGAGTCTATGTTTCCATCCTTAATGGCTTTGTAAAGTTTTAACAATGTTCCTTTGACAAAATGTACGGTCTTTGTATCTCTTACTCTAACAGGTTTTGAAATATAGAATCCTTGGAAATAATCAAAACCTAAATCTAATACCTTTTTGTATTCTTCCTCTGTCTCTATATTCTTGGCTATTATAAGCTTTCCCAGGTTTTTTAATGTGTTGATAACCTCTATCAGCTCTTCATCCTCGTAGCGTACGTTTTTTATATCCATCTTCACATAATGGCATTTGTTCAAAAGAGGTAAATAATCTAGTTTTTCAAACCCAAAATCATCTAAGCAAAACTTAAAGCCTTTTTTAAGCAGCTTGTTTATAGCGGAATACACGTTGTTACTGAGTCTTGCGTGTTCAACCAGCTCTATCGCCACGTACTTGGGAGAAAGAAGGTCAAACATAGACGCCTCTAGAAATATCGCCGGGACGTTGATGAAAATTTTATTTCCTCCTCCAACGTTTTTAGGGTCAAGTTCTACGAGGGTATCTATGACTTGACTTGTAGCTTTAAGCGGGTCCATACCTTCAGGATACCTGCCCTTTTGTGGATCTTGAAGAAAAACCTCGTAGAACTCTACCTTTCCCTCTATGTTGTATATTCCTTGTTTATAAACTCCATAGATCATAATACGTATTTTACTTTAAAATTTAAGTTATGCTAGCACGCAGAGTAAGTCATATAAAACCTGCTCCTACGTTGGCTCTTAGCGCTAAGATAAAGGAACTTAAGGCAAAGGGAGAGGACATCGTAGGTTTTGGTGCTGGTGAACCGGACTTTGATACACCAGACTTTATAAAAACCGCATGCGAGAGAGCTCTTTGGAGTGGAAAAACCAAGTACACCCCCTCTGCAGGAATACCAGAACTCAGAAAAGCTATAACAGAAAAACTTCTAAAGGAGAACAAGGTAGAGTATAAACCTTCTGAGGTGGTGGTATCCTCCGGGGCAAAGATGGCTCTATACCTTGTCTTTTTAACCATACTCGATGAGGGTGATGAGGTTTTGCTACCTTCCCCTTACTGGGTTACGTACCCTGAGCAAATACAGCTGTGCGGTGCAAGACCTGTTTTAGTCCCTCTATCTGAAGAAAACGGTTTCGTTCTTACAGCACAAGCTTTAAAGCCCTACATAAATAAAAGAACTAAAGCGCTCGTTCTAAACTCTCCCTCCAATCCAACGGGTGCGGTGATACCAAGGGAGGAGATGGAGAGAATAGCCCAGCTATGCGTTGAAAACAACGTATTCATAATATCCGATGAGTGCTACGAAGCCTTTGTTTACGATGGTGAGGAGTTTGTAAGTCCCGCAAGCCTTTCAAGGGAGGTTTTTAGGATAACCTTTACCGTTAATGCCTTTTCTAAGACCTTTTCCATGACGGGATGGAGGGTCGGATACGTGGCATGCCCGGAGGAGTACGCAAGGGTGATAGCGGATCTAAACAGCCAGACCATATCCAACGTAACCACGTTTGCCCAGTACGGCGCCTTGGAAGCCTTGACCAATCCGCAGGCGAAGGATTTTGTGAATAGTATGAGGGAGACCTTCTCAAAAAGGAGGGATCTAGCCTACAACCTTCTGAAGGAGATACCCAACGTGAGCGTAGTAAAACCTAAGGGAGCTTTTTACATATTTCCCAACCTTTCTTACTACTCAAAGAAACTTGGCTCTGACCTTGCCCTTTCTGAGTACCTGCTGGAGAAAGGGAAGGTTGCAGGCGTGCCTGGTTCTGCCTTCGGTGCGGAGGGTTATCTGAGACTTTCCTACTGTGTTTCTGAAGACACCATAAGGGAAGGTATAAGGAGGTTAAAAAGAGCCTTAGAGAGCCTTTCATGAGGGAATTGCCAAGGCTTTATGCCATCACAGACAGAAGGCGTTACGGAGAAAGATTTTTGGAAAGGCTTAAGTCTGTTCTTGAGCGCGGTGTAAGGATGGTGCAGTTGAGAGAAAAGGATTTGTCTGGGAGGGAGCTTTACCGTCTTGCATTGGAGGTTAGGAAGCTAACGCAGGAGTACAACGCTCTTCTTTTCATAAACGACAGGGTGGATATAGCCCTCGCCGTTGGCGCAGACGGTGTTCACCTTCCATCAACGGGCTTTCCTCCTTCGGTGGCAAAGAACCTAAAAAAGGACTTCATAGTAGGCTACTCCGCACACGATCTAGATTCAGCGCTTTACGCACAAGAAAACGGTGCGGATTTTATAACTCTTAGCCCCATCTTCAAAACCGTATCCCATCCAGACAGGGAACCTATAGGACTGGGTGTCTTAAGGGAAGTATCCCAAAAGGTAAAGATACCCGTTTATGCGTTAGGTGGCATAACGTGGGATAAGATTAAGCTGTGTTACAAAAACGGCGCCTACGGCATAGCGGGCATAAGCTTGTTTTTGGAGAAAGAGGATGTACCTTCTGAAGACTGAACCTTCTGAGTACTCCTTTGACCATTTGGAGAGGGACAAAGAAACGGTCTGGGACGGTGTGAAGAACCCTTTGGCACAGAGGTTTATAAGTCAGATGAAAAAGGGGGATCTCTGCTTTATATACCACACGGGCAAAGAAAGGGCTGTAGTGGGAATAGGAGAGGTCAGCTCAGAGCCCTACAAGGATAGCAACAACCTCTGGGTGGTAAGGGTTAGACCTGTCAAGAGGCTAAAAAGACCAGTAAGCCTTGAGCAGATAAAAAGAATCGAGGGCGCGAAGGATTTCTACCTTGTTAGAATGCCCAGACTCTCTGTTATGCCCGTACCTAAGGAGATATGGGAAGCCATCCTGAGCTTATCATCGTAGGTGGTCCAACGGGGAGCGGAAAGTCAGACCTTTGCTGTGCGCTTGCCCAAAGGCTCAAAACCAGCATAGTAAGCGCGGACTCTATGGCGGTCTACAAGCACATGGACGTAGGAACCGCAAAGCCAAAGGAGTGTATGGAAAAGGTAAAGCATTACCTCGTTGACGTGATGGAACCTGGAGAAATCTTCGACGCCAAGATGTTTGAGGAGATGGCTTTAGATGCCATAGAAAGCATAAGATCTGAAGGGAAGATCCCAATAGTTTGCGGTGGAACATACCTTTACATACAGGCTCTTATCTACCACATACCCGATACACCAAAACCCAACTGGAAACTAAGGCAGCGTTTGTACAGCATTGCCCAAAGGAAAGGAAGCAAATACCTTTACGAAAAACTGCGCATCCTTGATCCCGATTACGCCAAAAAGATATCCCCCAAAGACACAAGGAGGATAGTTAGAGCCTTAGAGGTTTTTATAGAGAGTGGAAAGCCCTTTTCTTGTTTTCATGATTGGTCAAAGCCACGTTTTAACTTCTTAGGGATCTATGTAAAGAGGTCTTGGGAAAACCTTTCGAAGAGGATAGAGGAGAGGGTCTACAGGATGGTAGAAAGGGGGCTTTTGGACGAGATAAAAAACCTTCTAAGCATGGGTTTTCAGAGCTTTATCACATCACCACAAGCTATAGGATACAAGGAGTTTATGCACTTCCTTGAGGGCAAGGAGAGCTTAGAAAGTGCCATAAAGAGGACGATAAAGAACACAAAAGATTATGCCAAAAGGCAGATCAGATGGTTCAGAAGGCAAGGATGGATAGAAGTTGACATGGACAGGCTAAGTTTGGAGGAGGCGGTAAATCTTATAGTGGATAATTTGCGCGGTTGGTAAAATTTTATAGTGCTCCTACTACTATTTTTATTGGCTCTATCGGTAAGCTTTTCTTTAGAGGTTTTTGCCAACAGGGTTGAGAAGGTGGGTAGGGAGCTGATTGCCCAAGGGGAAGTTGAAGGATACTACGACAATTACTACATCAAAGCAAACTATACGCGATATCACCTTGACACCAAAGAACTCTACGCAGAGGGTGATGTGTACATAAGGTCGCTGGACAACAGACTAGAGGTAAAGGGTTCCAAGGCTTGGATAAACCTAAACACTGATGTGGGCTACTTTATAGACGCGGATGGTAGGTTTGAACGCTTCTACCTTAGTGCCAAGAGGGTTGACAAGGATGGAAG
>OFGS01000292.1_pt1 | contig 10914 bp, 12 predicted proteins | sample 1521851 | NCBI WGS metagenome assembly OFGS01 (sample SAMEA3142070, study PRJEB24117) | hot springs metagenome
GACTACAAATGGCTATACGATCGATTTGGCGATGAACAATATAAACAAATGATGGAGCAAATTGTCGAGCAACTCAAAAAATTTACCAAGCGGAAACGACGCGAATAAAAATCATAAATATTTCCATACCACATACGTGAAATAAGGAACACAAAAAAAGATGATGCTATAAAATAATGTATTCGTGATCGTTTCCATCCATCGATCGATCCGTTCATCCATAAGCTTGTCCTCCGTTTCTTTTTACTTTCAACGTATGTGTGTATAACGGCAAATATACATAAAAAACGGGTGACATAAGTGAATGATTTTCTCATAACATAATACAAAGGGGGCGATATTGTGAAAGAAATTGAAGTGGTTATTGATACGGAAGAAATCGCAGAGTTCTTTTACAATGAACTTGTTCGGAGGGGCTTTGTTCCAACAGAATGTGAAATTGAAGAAATAGCAGACATTATGTTTGATTATTTGATTGAAAAATGTATTATTGATGAGGAAATGATTGATGAATAAAACGGCGGTCGTTCCGTCGTTTTTTATTTGAAACATTTTCTTTTTTCGTGCGTATAACATATAGGAAATGAAAAATAAGGGGAGGCTATTTCCATGGGCTTATTTAATAAAGTATTAGCAAGCATTGGAATTGGTGCAGCGAAGGTAGATACAAAATTGTATGAGTCACAATTATCGCTTGGTGAACGTATGGCAGGGATTGTCGAGGTGACAGGGGGGAGTATAGATCAACAGATTGACGATATATATTTATCCCTTTGCGCTACATATACGAAAGAAGTAGATGATCGAAAAGTGACGAAACACGCAATTATTGAGAAGTGGAAAATCGCTCAATCTTTTGTCATTCGTGCAGGAGAAAAGAAAGAGTTTCCGTTTTCTTTTTCCCTTCCGCTCGATACACCGATTACAGTCGGAAAAGCCAGAGTATGGTTACACACGGGACTTGATATAAAAAATGCAATTGACCCAACAGATGAAGATTACATTCGTGTTCAACCTAATCGAGTGATGAACGCAGTATTTCAAGCGATGGAAAACTTAGGATTTCGATTGAAAGAAGCCGAATGTAAAGAAGCCGCTTATCGTATTCGTAAACGACTTCCTTTTGTTCAAGAATTTGAGTTTGTACCAGTTAGAGGAGAATTTCGCGGGAAGCTTGATGAGGTGGAAATCATTTTTTTTGCCCAAGGGACAAATGCGTTTGAATTGCTTATTCAAGTAGATCGACGCGCGCGTGGGCTGGCTGGATTGTTTGCGGAAGCACTCGATTTAGATGAAACGTTCATTCGTGTGGCGATTAATGAGCAGCACATCCAAACATTACAAACAGATCTTGCTTCACTCATTCGACGATACGCTTAAAAAGATTGGGGGCTCCCAGTCTTTTTTTTATGTATAATTATGTCGGAACTTTATATATATTCGACAAAAATAGTAAAAAAATGAAAAAGGAATCGACAAAACGAATCGCTAATAGTTACAAAAAGAAAAAAGGGAGTGGATATTGGTGATTCGGATGTTTATGGAGAAAATATTAAAATCAACGCAATGTTATGATGTAACGCTTTTTCAAACCCCGCAATTTGGTCAAATAAAAGGGTATCGCCAAGTATATCGCTTAACAGTAAACGGAGAAGATCACGATGACGTATTAGCAGAAGTTTATCGAATGTTTAACGTTCCTGATCTAGTGCCGAAAGATTATGATGCACGCTACGTAGGGACAGGCGACATCTTGCTTATTGACGAAGGAAGATATGGACAATTTTTTTATCGCTTAAGCCCAGATGGATGGGAGCGCATTCACCGCATGCATGTGCGATAAAAAATGTCTTTAAATGTTCACAAAATTGTGCTATATTGTATATAGACAATTAGCACAAGGTTAGAGTATGATGAATATTTCCCCTTGTGCAAACAAGGGGATTATTTTTTCCGCTTTTCTGCACTATACTCTTTATCGTGTGCTTCAGCTTCGGCGGTCAGTATTTCTTTTGGAACATGATTATTTTTCTTTGGGCTATTGATACGATTGCGGTGTTTTTTTCCCAATTGGAACCCTCCTTTACATCAAGTTACTTATTAACATCGACAAGATGACAAAAAATATACATATGAGGTGGGATGAGCAATGTTTGCATTCATTATTTCTGCGGTCGTAGGGGTTATTGCAATTTTTTGTTCATTATTTATTAAATTTGAGCTAGAGCGGCTCATTGGGCGGAGAAAGAAAATTTTCCTTCTTCATCTCGCTAACATTAGTATAACTAACGTTGTTATTGCAAGCGCTTACTATGTATTTAGTGGCATGTTCGAAACAAACGCACATCCGTTTTATCTCATTTATTTAGCTTCTTTAGAAGCGATGTTGCCAATTTACGTTGTTTGCTACCTCGTGTATGAACATTACGAGCAAGCAAAGAAAAAATATGTTGTCAGTGAAGATAAAAAAGTTTTATACGTGAAGCCGAAGTATTTTCGTAAAATATCTTGAGGGGGGATCCCCTCTTTTTTTGTACATGAAAAACAATACTTTAGCGAAACATAGGAGTATGGTATAGTATATATGCAAGAATGGACAGAAGAGGAGGATAAAAAATGAGTGTTCATATTGGTGCAAAAGAGCATGACATCGCGGATAAAATTTTACTTCCTGGGGATCCGCTTCGCGCAAAATATATTGCCGAAACGTTTTTAGAAGGGGCGACTTGCTATAACCAAGTTCGTGGCATGCTTGGATTTACTGGTACATATAAAGGGCATCGTATTTCCGTTCAAGGAACAGGGATGGGGGTTCCATCCATCTCTATCTATATTACTGAACTGATGCAAAGCTACAATGTTCAAACGTTAATTCGTGTTGGAACGTGTGGAGCGATCCAGAAAGATGTCAACGTTCGTGATGTCATTTTAGCGATGGCATCTTCAACCGATTCTCAAATGAATCGTATGACATTCGGAGGCATTGATTATGCTCCAACGGCTAACTTTGACTTGCTGAAAACAGCATATGAAATTGGAAAAGAAAAAGGATTGCAACTAAAAGTTGGAAGTGTCTTTACAGCCGACATGTTTTATAATGAAAATGCGCAATTTGAAAAGCTAGCCCGTTACGGCGTGTTAGCGGTAGAAATGGAAACGACAGCGCTTTACACTCTAGCTGCTAAATTCGGTCGCAAAGCGTTGTCAGTATTAACGGTAAGTGATCACATTTTAACAGGAGAAGAGACAACGGCTGAAGAACGACAAACGACGTTCAATGAAATGATTGAGGTTGCGCTTGAAACGGCTATCCGTCAATAAGTAAATAATTAGAAAGCTCCTGTGGATTACTTTCCGCGGAGCTTTCTTCCATTCGTGAGGGAGAAAGAGATGAAAAAATGGTTATATTGTTTTGTTATGGTCATTAGTGGCTGTCAATCGTCTGGGTTGTATGAGCAAGAACAAAAACCTAGTCCCCCTACACAAGTCGAGCAGCCGGCACGATCTTCTGAAACGCCAGCGCCGTCTTCTGAAGCGGAGGAACACGAGGAGCTCGTACTTGAAGAACGGTTTTGGAACCAGATTGAAGTGCAAAATGGGGTAAAAGTCATTATTAATCCGGACAACATATTAGCTCTAGTAAATAAGGAGCAACAATTGCCAGCTAACTACAAACCGGCTGACTTAGTCATTCCGAATGTTCCGTTTACGTTCAAAGAAACAAATGTCGAAAAACGTTATATGCGCGCAGAAGCCGCCAAGGCGTTAGAAGCGATGTTTACAGCGGCAAAAAAACAACAAATCATGTTGTATGCAGTGTCAGGTTATCGTTCGTATGAGCGACAACAACAATTATTTGCTTCTGAAGTTCAACGATTAGGGGAAGAAAAGGCGGTTGTTGCTGTTGCGATGCCTGGAAAAAGTGAACATCAAACAGGATTAGCGATCGATATTACAAGTCCAAGCGTTCAATATGCGATAACACCTGCATTTGGCGATACATTAGAAGGAAAATGGGTAGCCGAGCACGCGCATGAATTTGGTTTCATTATTCGCTACCCGAAAGGAAAAGAACATATAACAAAATACCAGTATGAGCCTTGGCATTTGCGTTATGTCGGTGAAAAAGCTGCCAAAGTAATTTATGAGAAACAAATTACGCTAGAGGAGTACTTTCAAATCGTAAAGAAAATATGAGACTACAAACAGTGGAGAACACGATATCTTTTAAATAGGTGAGCCAGTTTTTTGGATACGTAAATATATAATTCAGATTGATATACAGCAGTTAGCGCTTTACGCAAATGTAGTTGTTTTACAAATAATTCAATTTGGCGTTTCGCATATTTCATTGCTTGATGTTGTGAAATAATTTGTTTTTTCTTAATCTTTAATTCGATCTCTGCCAATAATGAGTTGGAAAAGCGGAGGATCGCTGCCTCTGTTTGACCGATAAATTGTGAAATCATCGTTTCAACCCCTCCTCTGTGCATATTTACAAAATTGAAATATACTTTACAATACATTAACATATTTCTTTTAAAAAAAATGTCGGAATGCGCGAAAATGTTTCGACAAAAAAGGAGCTACCGTGAAAGTAGCTCCTTTTTATAGTACGATGGCCGCGATCCATGCGAAAATAATAACGGGAATATTGTAGTGAATAAATGTTGGAACACATGTATCCCAAATATGGTGATGTTGACCATCAACATTTAAACCGGATGTTGGACCGAGCGTGCTATCTGAGGCGGGTGATCCTGCATCACCAAGCGCGCCAGCAGCCCCAATAATCGCAATGGTTGCCATTGGGCTAAGTCCAAGTTTCATACAAAGCGGAACAAAAATGGTCGCGATAATTGGGACGGTAGAAAAGGAAGAACCAATTCCCATCGTAATGAGCAGTCCGACAATTAACATAAGTAGTGCACCAAGCGCTATGTTATGACCAATAAGAGAAGCTGCTTGTTCAACGAGTTTCTCAATATGTCCGGTTTGTTTCAATACGTTAGCAAAGCCTGAAGCGCTTAACATAACAAATCCAATAAATGCCATCATTCGCATCCCGTCTGTTAATAAACGATCGCTTTCTGCTAAACGAATACATCCACTGAAGTAGATGACGACGATCCCTGCGAATGCGCCGAAAATCATGGAATCGAGCAGAAGTTGAACAGTTAAGGCGACAAAGACAGCAACGATCGCAAACCACACCCCACGTTGTTGAAACGATTGCGTGTCTTCACTTTCTAGGTTTACTTGTTTATATACACGCGGTTTTCGGTACGTGAACAAAGCGATAAGTAAACCAGTAATCATTCCGAGCGAAGGTAAAAACATCGCCTTTGGAATATCTGATTTTGTAACGACTAGGCCACCTTGAGCCATATTTGTTTGCACAATATCATGAAAGATCGCCCCAAATCCGGTAGGTAACCACATATATGGGGTAATTAAACCAAATGTAATGATTGATGCGACTAACCGACGATCCACATGTAGTTCATTTAAGACGTGCAAAAGTGACGGAATCAAAATAGGAATAAACGCAATATGAATTGGAATTAAGTTTTGTGAAAAACAGGACATGAGTAAAATAACGAGAAGAACAAGCGCTTTGGAATATTGTTTTCTTTTTCCTTCCCCTTGTCTTCCAACCGTTTTTATAATGATATGAACTATAGCGTTCGGTAAGCCAGTTTTCGAAATAGCGATGGCAAAGCCGCCTAACAATGCATAACTTAACGCCACTTCGGCGCTATTTCCTAATCCTTCTGAAAACACTTCCACCGTTTTAGAAAGGCCGAGCTTGCCGAGCCATCCTCCTACTAACGATGCGATGAGTAAAGAAAGCACAACATTCATTCGCATTAAGCTAAGAATAAGCATGACGAGTACTGAGACGATAACAGCGTTCATAATCGTGACCTCCATAAATACTTTAGTTTGATAAATTGGTAGAGTGATGAAACATTAAACAATCTATCATATATACGGATCGGTCGTCAATAATAAAATTGGTCAAGGGCAATGTTATTGCATGTTTGCTATTGTTCTTCAATGAACCAATTTTGTTGCTATAGACCCACACGATGTACGCTTGGTACAATGTTAACGCAAAAATGATTGAGAAGTTGGTGGAGCATATGACACAAATGAAGCCCGAAATGGGGGCATGGGTAAGCATTGGTGCTTATATTGTTTTATCTTTAACTAAGTTGTACGTCGGATATATGTCAAGTTCTGAAGCATTGAAAGCAGATGGGTGGAATAATTTCACTGATATTCTTGCTTCTACTGCCATTTTAATTGGATTACTCATCGCAAAAAAACCTCGTGATGATAACCATCCGTATGGCCATTCGCGTGCAGAACATATTTCTTCCTTAATCGCAGCGTTTATTATGATGTCGATCGGATTAGACGTATTAGTGAACGCCGTGCAAATGTTGAAGGAAGGGGAGTATGTAAAGCCGGATTTCGTAGCAGTATGGACAGCTGGCGCTTCAGCCGTATTTATGTTTGCTGTATATATGTTTAATAAACGTTTAGCGATCGCCACAAATAGCCAGGCGCTTGCTGCTGCTGCCAAAGATCATTTGTCCGATGTACTTGTTAGTGTAGGAACCATCGTTGGTGTGATAGGTGCTCAATTACATATGCGTTGGCTTGACCCTGTCACCGCTTTTGTTATTGGATTTATCATTTGTAAGACCGCATGGGGCATTTTTAAAGAGGCGTCTCATACGTTGACGGATGGGTTTGATGACGAAACGCTACAAAAGTATAAACATGACATTGAGCATATTGACGGTGTAGAGCAAGTGATAGATATCAAGGGGAGAATGTATGGCAATGATGTGTTCATAGATGTTACCATTTGTGTTGCCCCACATTTAAATGTTGTGACAAGCCACGACATCGCGGATCAAGTTGAGCGTTTGCTTGAACAAAAATATGGCGTTGTTTATGCTCATGTGCATATTGAGCCGTATGAACATGAGGATTGAGATGAAGGAAGGAGCTGCAAAATGGAAAATAAAAAACTTGGCACGATCTATGCCTTGCTCGCTTACGTATTGTGGGGAGTATTGCCTTTATATTGGAAATTGCTCGAACATATCGGAGCAAAGGGAATTTTGTCTTATCGCATTGTCGCTTCTTTTCTGTTTATGATCGCGTTATTGCTCATTCAAAAAAGTTGGTCTACATTTTTTCATACATGTCGATTGTTGTGGCGAGAAAAAAAGCGTGCCATCGCTTTAATCGTTGCATCGCTACTTATTAGCGTTAATTGGTTTATTTACATATGGGCTGTCAACCATAATCATATGGTTGAAGCAAGTTTAGGATATTATATGAATCCATTGTTAAACGTATTGTTAGGTGTCGTTGTATTAAAAGAGCGTCTTTACAAATGGCAATTATTTTCTTTTGTTTTAGCAACTGTCGGGGTTGTGCTTATGACGATTGAATATGGAAAAATTCCATGGGTTGCACTTTCGCTTGCTTGTAGCTTTGCGTTATATAGTCTTGTGAAAAAGGTGATCTCGGTTGATGCAACAATTGGTTTGACTGTTGAGACAATGCTTGTGACCCCTTTGGCGCTCATATTTATTATGCGTTCGTTTGGGCAGCTGCACGATGCTTCTTTTTCGCCTACAACGATATTATTGCTCGTAGGGGCTGGGCCTGCAACCGCATTGCCCCTTTTATATTTTGCTAAGGGGGCTCAGCACATTTCATTAACTCTTTTAGGATTTTTACAATATATCTCACCAACGTTAAGTTTACTTCTTGGTGTGTTTTTGTTTCATGAGCCGTTTACAAATGCCCATGTATATGCATTTAGCTGTATTTGGACTGCCTTGCTTTTATTTTCACTTTCTAGTACATGGGAAAAACGAAGGGAAAGGTCATTAAACATGTAAAGGGCTGCTTGCGAAGAAGATGTTTTTCACCCATTTTTTTAAAAACCCTAACCTTTTTCCTAACAATTGAATAGGTTGTTAGTACAAGAAGGAGGTGTCAAAAGATGAGTGGAGGACATCATCACGGCGGGGGATTTGCGTTAATCGTTGTATTGTTTATTTTGTTGATCATTGTTGGTAGTGCTTATATGAGTGGCTGGGGATATTAATGAAACAATAAAGGGGGAAACGTCATGTACGGATATGGCTGTGGATATGGATATGGATACCCAGGATACGGAAAAACATTTGTGCTCATCGTTGTGCTCTTTATCTTACTCATCATTGTTGGTGCGGCTTGGTGCTAAAGATAAAAGCAAGAGGGACAACACCTCTTGCTTTTTAATTTTTCCATTTTTGCATTAAACGCATCCATAGTAAAATAGCCCCTGAAGCTAAACCGACAATAAGACCAAGCCAATACCCGAACGGTCCAGCGGTTGTGTAATGTGCGAATACATATCCAACAGGTAAACCGACTACCCAATACGATACGAGCGCAATGAAAAATGGGAAGCGAACATCTTTATAACCACGTAACGCTCCTTGGATCGGGGCGGCAACGGCATCTGAGAATTGAAAAAATAAAACATATAACAAGAACTGCTTCGTCCATTGCAAAACAAGATCGTCATTCGTGTATAGCGAAGCAATTGTTTCACGAAACAATAATAGGATGATAGAGGCAACGACAGCCATCATAACAGCTGCCGAAATGCCGATAATACAGTAACGCTTCGCATGCTCTAACCGCTTTGCTCCGACTTCAAATCCGACAATAATGGTTAAAGTGAGAGAAACGCTTAGTGGAACCATATACAAAAGTGAACCGAAGTTTAGTGCAGCTTGATGTGCCGCGATCGTTGCTGTTCCGAATTGACTCATCAACAACGTGACAACAGAAAAAATACTTGTCTCAAAAAAGATAGCTAATCCAATCGGTGTACCGATTGAAAATAATTGTTTCCACACGGGAAACGAGATTGGACGCACCTTTTTTAACACATGATATGTTGAAAAAGGCTTACGGAAACGAATGAGTAAAAACACACATAACAATAAGCACCAATATGTGATGCTTGTTGCGTACCCTGCGCCTACTCCGCCGAATGCCGGTATACCCCATCGTCCAAAAATGAATACGTAGTTCAGTAAAATATTCAAAGGTAGTGAACATAGTGTTAGCATCATTGTAACATTCGTTCGCCCGAGGGCATCTATGAAAGAACGAAGTACGTGATAAATAAAAATAGGGACAATACCAATACATAATGCTTTCAAATATTCATAAGCAACAACTTGCACATCATGTTCGATCGGCATATGTTGCAGTAAAAAAGGAACGAGATAATAAATGATTACAAGTACAAAGCAGGCAAAGGTGATCGCTAAGTATATTGCTTGTTCTACCGTTCGAGTAATGCGTTCACTGTCTTTTGCCCCGAATGCTTGGGCGACGATTGGAGTTAAACCAGTTAACACCCCTCCAATTCCTGTGAATAGAGCAACCCAAATGTTTGAACCAATGGCTACCCCAGCTAAATCAATTGCGCGATATTTTCCCGTCATCATGACATCAAAAAAATTCATCATATACAGACTGATTTGGGTAAGAAAAATAGGAAATAAAATATATGAAAACTGTTTTATTTTTTCTTTTCACGTATATGTTTCTTTCATATGTTCCTCCAAATACATGTGAAAAATGTAGACAGATGACATTATAACATATCATTTTTGTATATTCATAGAGAACCCCTCTTGCTTTTCATGTTAAGTTTTGTTACATTAAAAAAGTCGTTTTTATTATGAACATCATGTGAGGTGACGGATATGCAAGTATTACAAACGATTGTATCATTTTTGAACAACATTTTATGGTCGTATGTTCTCATTGCCCTTTTAATTATTTTAGGATTGTACTTTACATTCCGTACGAAGTTTGTTCAGTTTCGCTATTTTGGTGAAATGGTTCGTGTCATTACGGAGACGCCAGAAAAAAAAGGTGCCATTTCATCGCTACAAGCATTTTTCATGAGCACAGCGTCTCGTGTAGGTACAGGGAACTTAGCGGGCGTGGCGTTGGCCATCTCCGTCGGTGGACCTGGGGCGGTATTTTGGATGTGGCTTATCGCTTTAATTGGTGGTGCATCGAGCTTTGTGGAAAGCACGCTTGCCCAAGTTTATAAAGTAAAAGATAAAAATGGATATCGTGGTGGACCTGCTTATTATATTGAACAGGGGCTAAAAAAGCGTTGGCTAGGTGTATTATTCGCGGTTTTAATTACATTTGCATTTGGTCTTGTCTTTAACTCTGTTCAGGCGAATACGATTACGTTTGCGTTTGAGCATGCATTTCAAATGGATCGGATCGTCATCGGTATTTTACTTACTGTTCTGACGGCATTTATTATTTTCGGTGGTGTGCATCGTGTTGCGAAAGCATCGTCGATCATCGTTCCCGTTATGGCCGGTTTATACTTATTGATTGCGTTTTATGTCGTGTTGACAAACATTGCTGAATTACCATCTGTATTTGCTTTGATCTTGAAAAATGCATTTGGTGTTGAACAAGCTGTAGGTGGAGGATTTGGTGCAGCAATTATGATGGGGATTAAACGAGGTTTATTCTCTAACGAAGCCGGCATGGGAAGCGCGCCGAACGCCGCGGCGACAGCAGAAGTTTCCCATCCGGTAAAGCAAGGTTTAATTCAAACATTAGGTGTATTTGTTGATACGTTAGTTGTTTGTAGCGCAACAGCGTTCATGATCTTATTATCGGGCGACTACATGAAGGAAGGACTTGATGGGATTACGTTAACACAAACGGCATTAAGCACACACATTGGCGAGTGGGCAAAAGGATTTGTGGCAGTCAGCGTATTTTTATTTGCATACAGTTCGATTATTGGAAACTATTATTACGGTGAAACAAATATTGAAT
>OFGS01000293.1_pt1 | contig 10873 bp, 10 predicted proteins | sample 1521851 | NCBI WGS metagenome assembly OFGS01 (sample SAMEA3142070, study PRJEB24117) | hot springs metagenome
AATGCCAGATATTTATGCCATATAAACCTTCTCTGATAAAGGGAACTCTGGGAGGATTCTTTGTCTTACACTCGATTTGTGTGACAAAGCCCCGCATAATAAAGGGAATGGCTTTGTTGCATAAATCAAGGGGGTGGCTACCTTGCTAAATAAGGTCAGTCCTTATCTTGATGCTCTTTAGTAGCAATTTTAGTTCGCAACAGCTCGAAATTCCCCCCAGCTCCAAAACCGCTATATTCCTTCACTTTAACAGGGTGTTTTTATTTATGCAACAAAGTCGACTTTTTATATAAAAAAATATTTTTTTCATAGGAGGTGTGAAAAATGGAGAAGCTTACCAGAAGAAGCTTTTTAAAGCTATCTGGGGCTAGTGTGGGTGCAGGCTTGATAGGAGGTCTTGGGTTTGATATAAAACAAGCCCAAGCTAGGGTAAGGGACCTTAAGATCTCCCATGCCAAAGTAACCAAGAGTATATGTCCTTATTGCTCCGTTTCCTGTGGTGTACTGATATACACACAGACTGACGGGTCTATGAACGTAAAGCCCTACGTAGTTCATGTGGAAGGAAATCCCGACGACCCCGTGAACAGAGGCACCCTTTGTCCCAAAGGAGCCACGCTAAAGGACTTTATAAACGCTCCCAACAGGTTAACAAAACCCCTTTATAGACCTGCGGGTGCTAGAGAGTGGAAAGAGATAACCTGGGAAGAAGCCATAGAGAAGATGGCAAGATGGGTAAAGGACACGAGGGATAGAACCTTCGTAGAAAAGGACGAGCAAGGGAGGATAGTAAACAGGACGGAGGGCTTTGCGTGGTACATAGGTAGCCCGTTGGGTAACGAAGAGGTCTACCTGTCTGTTAAGATAGGTGTTGCCTTAGGCACAATACTAAGAGAAACCCAGGCGCGAATATGACACGCACCTACGGTGGCCAGTTTGGCCCCAAGGTATGGCAGAGGTGCGATGACCAACAGCTGGAACGATATAGCCAATGCAGACCTAGTTTTAGTTATAGGTGGTAATCCAGCTGAAAACCATCCATGCGGTTTCAAATGGGCTATAAAAGCAAGAGAGAAGAGGGGAGCTAAGATAATATGTATAGACCCAAGGTTTAACAGGACGGCAGCAGTCTCGGATGTGTTCCTGCAGATAAGACCTGGTTCAGACCTTGCCCTTATGGGAGGTTTTATCAACTACGTTATACAGAACAAGAAGTACAACGAAGAGTACGTCAAGCACTTTACCAACGCAGCTTACATAGTTAAGGATACATACAGCTTTGACCCAGAAACGGGACTCTTTTCTGGTTACGATCCAGAGAAAAGGAAGTATGACCAATCTCTCTGGGGCTACGAGCTAGACGAAAACGGTTTTGCCAAAAAGGACATGACCCTAGAACATCCCAGATGTGTGTTCCAATTGCTAAAGAAACACTACGAAAGGTACACACCTGAAGTGGTAGAAAGCATAACAGGTATACCTAAGGAGAAGTTCTTGGAAGTTGCGGAGATGATAGCCCAGACAGGAGCCCCCAACAAGACGATGACGCACCTTTACGCGTTGGGATGGACGCACCACTCCTTTGGTACACAGCTTATAGGTAGCATGGCAATACTGCAACTCCTTCTTGGTAATATCGGTATGGCTGGAGGAGGAGTAAACGCTTTGAGAGGTCATGCTAACGTGCAGGGAGCTACAGACCTAGCCTGCGAAAGCAGGTTCTTGCCAGGCTATCTAAGACCTCCCAGAGTAGACCAGCAAAGCCTCAAGGACCACATAGAGCAAAACGTAGCAAAGCCTTTAGACGTGTCCATGAACTTCTTTTCAGCAAACTATGGTAAGTTTTTCATTAGCCTTCTAAAGGCATGGTTTGGTCCTAACGCGACACCAGAGAACGACTTTGGCTATCACTACCTACCCAAGATGGAGAAGCTGGTCTCATGGGATGAGATAGTAGACAGGATGCACAAGGGCAAGCTGGAAGGCTTTGTGTCTTTAGGTGTGAATCTCATCAACAACACAGCAGACAGCAGGAAAGTCATTGAAGGACTGAAAAACCTAAAGTGGATGGTATACATAGATACCTTTGAAACGGAAATGCCCGCCTTTTGGAAGTATGCAGAAAAACCAGAAGACATAAAGACGGAAGTCTTGCTTTTACCAAGCGCTATATTTGCGGAGAAGGACTCATCCTTTACCAACAGCGCCAGAGTTATCAAATGGCACTGGAAGGCTTTAGACCCACCAGGTGATGCCAAGGACGAGTTCTGGATAATGGCAAACTTTTTCATGAAACTGAGGGATCTATACAAAAAAGAAGGGGGTGTCTATCCAGACCCCATAATGAACCTAACCTGGAACTTCAGAAATCCATACCATCCGACAGCTGAAGAGATACTACACGAGATGAACGGATATGCTCTAGAAGACCTTACCGACGACAAGGGCAACGTAATAGTCAAGAAGGGAGAACGCATTCCAGGTTTTGGCGTTCTTAGGGACGATGGGACTACCGCTTGTGGTATGTGGCTTTACTCTGGTGTTTTCCCTCAATCTGGCAACAGAGCTAAATCTGTAGATACTTCAGACCCCAGCGGACTTGGCATATATCCGAACTACGGATTTGCGTGGCCTGCCAACAGACGCATCCTCTACAACAGGGCTTCCGCAGACCCATCAGGCAAACCATGGGATCCTAACAGAAAGCTCGTCTGGTGGAACGACGTAGAAATGAAGTGGGTAGGAAACGACGTACCCGATATAAAACCAGACTTGACTCCGGATTACGGTCCCTTCATAATGCTACCTGAAGGAAGGGGTAGACTGTTTGCATCCGCCCTCGTTGACGGTCCATTCCCAGAGCACTATGAACCCTACGAGTCTCCCATAAAGAACCCATTGCATCCCAAAGGAGAGGGCAAAAACCCCGTGGTAAAAGTCTACAAGGCTGAGTTTGAGATGTTGGCTGATCCCAAGGATTATCCACACGTAGCGACAACTTACAGAGTAGTAGAACACTTCCACTTCTGGACTAAACACATATACGGTGCATCCGCTCTCATGCCCAACATGTTCGTTGAAATATCAGAAGAGCTTGCCAAGGAACTAGGTGTCAATTTCGGAGATAAAGTTAAGGTTAGTACACCTAGGGGTTCGATAGAAGCCTACGCCCTGCCTACCAAGAGGATAAAACCTCTAAAGGTAGCAGGTAAGACTGTGCACACTGTGGGCATACCCATACATTGGGGCAATGAGGGTATAGTAAAGGGAGCCATAACCAATCTCATATCTCCTTACGTGTGGGATCCCAACTCTCAAACGCCAGAGTTTAAGGGCTTTCTGTGTAAAGTAGAAAAAGCATAAGGAGGTAAGGACTATGAGTACAGTAACAACGGGTGGAACGGTAGGACTTGGGATAAAGCGGCTTTCTGCTTCTCCCAGTCCAGATATAGATATAAAAACATCAGAACAGCTTGCCATACTTGTAGATGTATCTAGTTGTATAGGTTGTAAGGCGTGTGAAGCTGCCTGTGCCCAGTGGCACGACCTCAAAAGACCCATATTTGCTCAATTTACAGGCTACCAGTCAACACCGGACCTGATGCCAGAAATATTCATGTACATGGGCTTTAAAGAAGGGGAAACAGAGAAGGGATTGACGTGGTTTATAACCAAGCATCAGTGCATGCACTGTACTGATCCGGGCTGTCTAAAGGCTTGCCCCTCCCCTGGCGCGGTAATACAGTACCAAAACGGTATAGTAGACTTTGATCACTCCAAGTGTATAGGCTGTAAGTTTTGTCTATCTGGATGTCCCTTTGATATTCCTAGGTATGATGCCAACAATAAGCCTTGGAAGTGCAACTTCTGTATAGACAGGGTGGCGGCCGGTCTTACACCAGCCTGTGTTAAGACATGTCCTACAAATTGCTTACATTTTGGAACAAAAAAGGAGATGCTCATAAGGGCCAACAAGATAGTAGAGGGGTTAAAAAAGAGAGGCTTTGATAAAGCGGTTGTATACGACCCACCCGGCGTTGGCGGTACGGGCTATATATACGTACTCCCTCACGGAGACAAAGTGGAAATGTATGGATTTCCAAAAGAGGCAAGCATATCTCCATGGATAAGTCTCTGGAAAGGGCCTCTTAAGTGGTTTGGCAATATCGTACTCTGGGGCACTTTGCTGGGAGCCTTTCTCCAACTTATACTCTTTGGTCCAATAAAGGTGGGAAAGAAGAAAAAGGAGGAGTGACAATGGAAGAAGTAAAGAAGTTAGAAGAAGTGGAGGTAGAGAGGTTTTCTAGGTTTGAGAGGTTTATACACTGGCTCGTTACCATTCCATTTATTTACCTCTTTTTGTCAGGATTAGGTATGTACTCTCCCAAATTCTCCTGGCTTCTTCCCGTCTTGGGTGGTAGGGAGTTCTCCGCCTGGCTTCACAAGTGGGCTGGTGTGGTATTTGCTGTAGGCGTTTTCCTTATGTTTCTAAAGTGGGCTAAAGATTTTGTGCTAAGCTCCGACGACATAGTTTGGTTGAAGAAGGTCAAGTATTACATAACGGGTGAGGAAGAAAAACTTCCAGAAGCTGGCAAATACAACGCTGGTCAGAAGATATTCGGTTGGTTGGTACTCATCGGCGGGTTGGTTTTTCTACTGACTGGAATAGCCATGTGGTTTCCAGAGAGCTTTCCTCTTTGGTTGGTAAGGGTATCTATATTCCTTCATGACTTGGCTTTCATACTCGTGGGAGCTGGGTTTATCGTCCATGTTTACATGGTGCTTATAGGAGTACCGGGTTCTCTGTCTGGTATGATAACGGGTAAAGTTAACGCCCTGTGGGCTATGTCTCATCACCCTAAGTGGTTCAGGGAGGTCTTTAAAAAGTGAGCTTATACACACTAAGAGAAAGGGAGTACGCCATAGAGCGTATTCCCGCCCTTATAAAGTTGTATCCAGAAAGCGAGGAGATGCTTAGCTTTTACAGACACATCTTAGACTTCCAGTTGAGAGTCTACAAGGAAAGCAAAACTGAAGACTGGAAGAAGGGTATAAGGTTCTTTTACAAGCTTTTAGACCTGTGTGTTCAGTATGGCAGTCCACAGCTAAGGGAATCAGCTGAAAAGTTTTACCCTACGAGAGAAGAAGAGTTTATGGGTCTGATATCGGAGTTTATGAAGGAGAAAGAAGGCCAAGATGAGGAGCGATTTATATTTATATCTTTCCTAGAACCATTTATGAGTAAAAAGGCGGAGAAGGAAGATTTAGACCATTCTAACTGGCTCAAGAGTAGGTGCCCTGTGTGCGGTTTTAAAGCGGTTGTGTCCTTTTTGTCAGACACGGAGGACTTACAAGGAGGCAGATTTCTAGTGTGTCAGGTATGCAAGAGTCAATGGGTCTACAACAGAGCCAAGTGCGTAAAATGTGGCAATACAGAGGACGAGGAACTGCATTACTTTTACGATGAGGGACGAAGGGCAGTACAATTACAAGCTTGCGATAGATGTGGAACATACATAAAGGTGATAGACCTACGCATAGACGGTTTAGCCGTTCCCATTTTGGAAGATATAGCGTCCGTAAGCCTTGACCTATGGGCTAGAGAAATGGGTTATAAAAAGTTCGAGCGAAATGTGTTTGGATTATGACAAGGAGGAGTCTGCTCCTCTCAATCTTTAGCTTACCTTTTAGTCTCTTGGCTAGGTCCATGGGAGATATAGATGTATTAGGATGCAAGATAAAGAGAGACAGACTATACAGGATTAACGAAGAAAGGGTTATATTCCAATGGGTAAAGGAAGAAAAGAAAGGTGTTTATTCCATAGGCTTTATGCAGGTTTTGTCTTCACTCATATATCCGGTATATGCTGTCAAGATAAAACCCGTGGGAACAGTTGTAGAGTTTGACTCAAATCTTGCGGTTATAGAAACGGGTAAGAGAGTCTCTACTTTTCCTTCTCCCTTAGCAGGTAAGATAGTGGAAGCAAACTTAGCCTTGGAGAAAGACCCTTCTCCCATAGTGTCTTCACCTTACGAAGCTTGGCTTGTGAAGATTGAGTCTTCTGATAATGTTTCCCTGAAGAGACTTAAGAGCGCCGAAGAAGTTATAGATCTTGTCAAACAGCTTATAATCAAGGAAAAGGTGCAGTGTCCTCCAAAAACTTAGGGAGAGTTTGGCAGGCTGGTGCCGCCCCTGGACTTCAAATCCAGCGAGGGGCTGCCAACGCAGTCCCTGGAGGGTTCGATTCCCTCACTCTCCCGAAACACCGTACATACTTTTAACTATGGAGACTCTCTCGTGATGGTTCACTATAGGTTTGTAGTAGTTTAGCTTATAACTTAGTGGATCTTGAAGCTGTTCGCAAGGGATGCTTGAAAGCTCCGGTAGGTACCTTTTTATGTAAATGCACTCTGGGTCAAACTTCCTCGCCTGTAGGATTGGATTGAATATGCGTAAAGGTTTGGGGTCGGCGCCTACAGAAGCAATCCACTGCCAGTTTCCCACGTTGACAACCTCGTCATAATCTAACAGGTGTTCTTTAAAGAACGCCTCACCGATCCTCCAGTCTACGAGCACGTCCTTTGTCAAAAAACTTCCCAGTATCATCCTTATCCTGTTATGTATCCATTTTTCTTGCTTTAGCTGTCTTACGCCTGCATCCACTATAGGATATCCCGTTTTACCACTGAAAAAGGCTTCTATGTAATCTTCTCGGTTTTCCCATCTTATGTTTCTTCTCTTTTCTTGAAACTCTACACCTTTTGTCCAAGGGAAATGGTACTTTATGTGATACCAAAACTCCCTCCATGCAAGCTCTTTAATAAAAGCCTCACTAACCTTTGCCCTTTTGAAAACTTCCCTTACGGAAAGAATTCCAAACCTTATGCATGGTGATAGCTTGGATGTTCCATCCATGTAGGGGTAGTTTCTCGTTTCTTCGTACCTTTCAAAGTTAAAGCTATTGAGCCTTTCTCTACAATCCTCTGGCTTAAAAGCTATATGATTAAAGTTTATCTCCTTTAAGATGCTCTCCACCGTAGGCAGATTTAAGTCTGGAATGTAGACGTCCTTTACTTCCACCTCCTTTAAATCCAAAAGCTTTACCCACTCATTGTAAAAGGGAGTAAAAACCTTTCTCTGTGGCACAGATTCTGGCTCTACCAAAAAACCATCGAAGACTTCCAGAAACTTAACACCGTAGAGATTACACAGTTTTTTAACTTCTTGAACTCGCTCTTCCCCACTCCAAGAGTAAGCCTTCTGGGTAATAACCGCATCAGGCTTTAGCTTTTCTAGTAGATATTTAAACACCTCAGCAGTCTTTCCTCTGAGGGTGTAGACCTTAACCTCCATACCCTCTATAGCTTTCACTATGTACAGAAGTCTTTGTTCATCTACCTTTAAGTCAGTAAGGATTTCCTCGTCGAAGATAAAGACTGGTATGACCTCTCTGAAACCCTGTGCTTCCTTAAAAACTCTGTTGTCTCTGAACCTTAGGTCTCTTTTTAACCATATTACAGCCCTTGACATTGTATTAAAATTTAAACATCTGTGGTTTTTATTCCTGCACGGCTTTGTTGCGTAATATGAACCTTTTAATAGTAGAATCACCTACTAAAGCCAAAACCATATCCAAGTACTTGGGTAAAGGTTTTGTAGTAAGAGCAACATTTGGGCACATAAAAGACTTGCCAGAGGATGAACTGGGTGTGGACTTACAAACCCTAAGGGCTAAGTATGTATGGATAAGGGGTAAAAAGAAGATATTAGACCAGCTTAAAAGAATTTCTCGTAAGTCTAAAGAGATTTACATAGCCACAGACCCCGACAGAGAAGGAGAAGCAATCGCCTTTTTTCTAAAGGAAGAGTTAAAAAGAGACAACCCAAACATAAAGAGGATATACTTCTATGAAATAACGGAAAAGGCTATAAGGGCTTCTCTTAAGAATCCTACAGATGTAAATATGAACGTGGTAAAGGCTCAGTTTGCTAGAAGGATACTAGACAGGCTCATAGGATATACCCTTTCGCCCGAACTTTCAAGAGCTATAGGCTCAAAAGGCTTATCTGTAGGAAGAGTCCAGTCTCCAGCCCTTAGACTCATAGTGGAGAGGGAAAGGGAAATACAGAGATTTAAAAAGAAGGAATACTACTACATAAGGGCGGACTTTGAAAAAGAAGGTTTAGCATTCACAGTTGAGTGGGATTACACCTTCGAAAAACCCGAAAATGCCAAACCATTCTTAGAGAAGATCAAAAACACCATGTTTGAAGTCAAGAGTATAGAGAAGAAGATCAGAAGTGTAGAACCACCCAAGCCTTTTATAACCGCAAGCCTTCAAGCGGAATTGAGCAAGCTCTTTGGCTTAAGCGTGGATGTAGTTCAGAGTGTAGCTCAAAAGCTTTACGAAGAAGGTTATATCACCTACCCTCGTACGGACTCTTACAGGATGAGCAAGGAAAAAGCGGAAGAGTTTATGGAACATATCAGGAAAGAGTACGGTAAGGAATACGTAGGAAGGCTAAGAACTTTTAGAGAAAAACCCACTTCGCAACTAGCCCATGAGTGCATAAGACCCACGTCTATAATAGAAAATCCAAGTCTTTCTGGTATAGAGAGGAAGATATACGACGCCATAAAAAACCGCACTCTTGCTTCCCTCAGCTCTCCACTAAAAGTGGAGGACACAAAGCTGAAACTAAGACCATTGGGTATTGAAAACATAATTTTTGAGGGAACGTTTACAAGGTTGATATTTAAGGGGTTCCTCATATTTTACCCATACAAGATAGAAGAAAAGCTCCTGCCAAACTTAGAAGAAGGCGAAGTTTTAACACCAAAGAAGGTTTACTTACACAAAGTACAAACAAAACCACCGGAGCCCTATACAGAGGGAACCCTAGTTAAGAAGCTCGAATCCTTAGGTATAGGCAGACCTTCTACTTACGCCGTCATAGTCAAGACCTTGAAGGACAGAGGTTATATAACTGTCGAGAAGGGCTACCTAAGACCTACAAGTCTAGCCTTTGAGGTTGTAGACTTTTTAGAGGGCAATTACCAAGCGTTGGTAGATTACTCTTTCACTAGGCGCATGGAAGAGTCCCTTGATAAAGTGGAAGAGGGAAAGGAAGATTATAAAAAGGTTATTTTGGAAATGTATCAAAGTTGCTGTGTGAAAGAAAAACTTTCTTGAAAGAGGTTGTAAAATATTGACGTAATGTTAAACAAATTCATTGGTGCAATACTAGGTTCCGCTCTTGGTGATGCTTTGGGAAAGAACGTAGAAGACCTTACGGAAGATGAAGTCTTATCCTACTACGGAGGAAGGATAGAGGATTTTGTTGAACCACATCCATCATCACCATCTTACGGCTTTCAACCAAATCAAACCTCTGACGAAACTACTATAACTGTACTGCTTTTAGAAAGCATAGTAGAGAAAAAATCCTTGGACATAAGGGATTTTCTTTCAAGACTGATAAGGTGGAAAAACCAGGAAGAGGTTCACAGAAATCCAGACCATACCCTCTTACAATCCCTTGAGCTAATAGAAAAAGGATTAGACCCGCGCATCCATGGTATAAGTTCTGCATCAGTTGAAGGAATTCTTAGGTGTCTGGCGGTGGGGCTCTTTCACTACGACAATCCATACATAGCCGCTGAAGGTGGAAGATTAGTTTCTCTACTTACCCACTACGGTGAAGATATCTACGATGCAAGCGCTGTGTATACGGTCATTATCTCCACCTTAATTCAAAATCCTCAAATTCTTCATTATCCTAAAGACCTTTTAGATTACATCAAAAGTTTTGCTAAAGGAAATAGGCTAATAGAAAGGTTGGATACTGTATATCAGCTTATAGAAGATGACACTCAATTGGAAAAAGCGTTGTTAAAACTTGGCAACTCTACCCACGTTCTTGAATCCTTCCCCCTGTCCTTGTTCATCTTTCTATCCAACAAGGATGATCCAACAAAGGCTCTATTTGACGCAGTTAATTCCTACGGTAAGGTGGGTGGTGACACCGACGCTATATCCTATTTGGTGGGTTCTATGGTAGGTTCCTGTTTTGGAGTAGAGGCTTTTCCTAAGCACATCCTTGAAAGACTTGAAAATCTGGGTTATTATATATACTTAGCAGAAAAATTGTACGAACTAAAGCAAGATACAAAAGGAGGTCTATAGAATGGCTTATAAGCTTCAGGAGGCTTTTTTGAACTCCGCAAGGAAAAAGAGAGTAAAACTAACTGTATATCTTATAAACGGTGTAAGATTGCAAGGAAAGATAAAATCTTTTGATCTTTACACTATGCTTTTGGAAGATGGAAGACAACAAACCCTAGTTTATAAACACGCCATAACTACCATAATACCCGCAGAAAGGCTTGAGATAGAGTTTGAGGAAGAAGGCGTACCGGGAGCGGTGTAAACTTTACTACGACCTTTGTGCTTTTAAAAAGTCCTACTTTTGTGCCTGGCAAGCAAATTTACATCTAGTGCTCGTTTTGCTACTCTAAGGGACTTTGTTATTTATGCGGAAAAGCCTTTCGTCTCCATTGCACTAACTTTTGATGCTGGTTTTACGCAACGAATATGGTTTTTGCTTCTTAGAATCACCATGCCTTACCTTCGCATGTTACGCAAGGCTTTGTCAAATAAATGGGCCCTTGAAGCTATGGTAAAGAGGAGTCTCGCCCTGTTTTTAGTAAAACGACTTTGTTGCATAAATAAACACACCCTGTTAAAGTGAAGGAATATAGCGGTTCTGGTGTTGGGGGTTTCGAGGTGTGGCGAACTAAAATTGCTACTAAAGTGGATCAAGATAAGGAGTGACTTTGTTTAATTGTGTAACGTTTCCTATGATTTATGA
>OFGS01000294.1_pt1 | contig 10837 bp, 10 predicted proteins | sample 1521851 | NCBI WGS metagenome assembly OFGS01 (sample SAMEA3142070, study PRJEB24117) | hot springs metagenome
GTTTGTATTGTACAAGCCAAAAGAGAAAATTAGGTGAAAAAGAAAAAAACGTGCAACATTTATGCACGTTCATTAGGAAAAGTGATCGTGAATGTCGTTCCTTTTCCCACTTCGCTCTGTACTTGAATGTTCCCATCGTGTGCTTCGACAATCCATTTTGCGATGGAAAGTCCAAGTCCGTGCCCACCAATTTGACGCGTTCGTGCTTTATCTGCACGATAAAAACGATCAAAAATGCGAGGAAGGTGTTCAGGGGCAATGCCAATACCTGTGTCACTTACAGAAATTGTGACAACCTTCCGTTGTTTCGTTATATGTTGGGATAGCGAAAGGGAAACTGTCCCTCCATCCGGTGTGTATTTGATTGCATTATCAACCAAAATGTATAATAGTTGCGTGCATTTATCGGCGTCCCCCAAAAATTCAATTTGTTCATGAGCATGAAAATTAAGAGCAATCCGTTTTTTGCTTGCGAGTTCTTGTAACGATTGTAGCGTACGTTCCGCACATGCCCGCAAATCAAACGGTTTTTTTTCGACTTGTAGCTTTGCGTCGTCTGTTCGCGCCAAGGTAAGAAGGTCGTTGATGAGCTTTGTCATTCGTTTCGTTTCATCCCCTAGACGTTCGATCGTTTTTCGGCTAAATTCGTCAGATGTTAATGACGTATCCATTTTTAACGCTTCAACAGAAGAAAAAATGACGCTAAGCGGCGTGCGCAACTCATGGGAAGCATCTGCCACAAATTGACGTTGCCGATTGTAAGCATCTTGAATAGGGATGAGCGCTCGTTTGGACATAAAATAACTAAAAGCGACGGCTACTGCAATAAATAGCACCCCGAGCCCTAATAAAATGAATGTAGACCATTTCAGTAAACGAAACATGCTTGTCACATCCATACCGACATATAAAACACCGACGAGCTGCCGCTCAACAATGACCGGGCGAGCGACAGTTAATATTTTCAATGTGTCTGCACGGAAGCGTTTTAATTCATGGCGGTGATGGGGGACGTGAATCTCTACATATTTTAATTCGTTTTTTTCTGGCGTCCACGGTTGAAGGGTTGAAAGAAGGAGTGGACGCAATCCTTTATTTACTTCATCCCCCATCATTAATCGTCCACGTGTATCAATGACGTAAAAAAATAGTTGATCTTCGCTTAAAAAGATGACGTTTTGATCGGTAGGCCAGCCGATCAATGACTGTTCTGTCAACATATTTTGAATCGTTTGGCCTTCTTGTTCAGCAAGCGTACGAATACGTCGTTCTTGATCATTTGTAATAACTGTATGAATAAGGAAAGACACGACAGCAATAAAAATCGCTAAAAAAGCGATAAACATACCGCTATACGTTGCAGTTAATTGCCATTGTGTGCGACGAAACATGTCAAAATGGCTGAAAAAAGATCGAATGCTATTTTTCAATGGTATACCCCACCCCGCGCACGGTTTTAATGAGTTGTTGTTGTTCATCACCTATTTTTTTACGCAACAATTTAACGGTCGCATCAATTGTTTTCATCGATACATCGGCATCATAGCCCCAAATACGATCAAGAATCATGTCACGCGTTAACACGCGCCCTTTATTTTGCAGTAATAAATCAAGCAGTTGAAATTCACGAGGCGTTAATATAATTTGCTCTCCGCCTTTCGTCAATGTGTGACTTGTCCGATTTACTTCAAACGCTCCCCAGCGAATTATTTCTTCTTGAATCGGTGCAAACGTGCGCCGCGATAACGCTTTAAGTCGAGCCGTTAGCTCATCAATTTCAAACGGCTTCACTAAGTAATCGTCCGCTCCTGCTTCTAATCCTTCAACACGATCTTGGACGGCATCTTTCGCGGTTAACATTAAAATCGCCCCATGGTAACCGTTTTTCCTTAACCGTTTACATACGCTCACGCCATCGCCATTTGGCAACATCCAATCCAAAATGATGACATCATAAAACGAAGCAAGGGCATAATCGTAGGCATCTTCACCTTCTTGCACCCAATCGATTTGTTCGATCCCTTTTTTCTTCAATAAATGGACGATGAGTTCCCCTAAATTTACATCATCTTCTGCGAGCAACACTTTCATCTTCATCACCTTTTTTCTTTCATCATATCAAATGTCGATGAAAAACGGGTGAAAAAGATAAGGGAAATCCCCTATGGGTATATAAGTTAACAACATATACAATGTAATTAAGTTAAGAAAACAAAATTGAAAGCGGATACAAAAGGAGCGATGAACGATGGCGAACGTCTACGATGTAAAAGTAGCAATTGTTGGGGCGGGTTCTGCAGGAATTTCAATTGCATCACGTCTTTTAAGAAAAAATCGTCAATTACATGGACAGGTGTTTCTCATTGACCCATCCGATAAACATTATTATCAACCGCTTTGGACGCTCGTTGGCGGCGGTGCAGCCAAAGTAGAAGACTCCGTTCGCGAGCAAGCATCGCTTATTCCAGACGGGGCGAGATGGTTGAAAGAAGCGGTCGATACGTTCTCACCAGAAGACAATATATTAAAAACGAAAGAAGGATCAATCGTTCGTTACGACTATTTAGTTGTAGCAGCTGGTGTTGAAATTTATTGGGATCAAATTAAAGGGCTGAAAGAAACGATCGGCAAAAACGGTGTTTGCAGCAATTATTCATACGATTATGTGCAGAGCACGTGGGAAAACATTCGCAATTTCCGCGGTGGCACAGCCATTTTCACTCAGCCGAGCACACAAGTAAAATGCGGTGGAGCCCCACAAAAAATTATGTATTTAGCTGATGATTATTTCCGTCAATCTGGTGTGCGCGAACAAACGAACATTATTTTCGCTTCAGGGTTGCCAAACATTTTTGCAGTGAAGCGATATGCCGATACGCTTGAGAAAGTCATTCAACGAAAACAAATCGAAACGAAATATCGTGTCGAATTAGTTGAAATTGATGGAGAGGCGAAAAAAGCGACATTTGAACATCTCGATACAGGTGAGCGGTTTACATTAAGCTTCGATATGATTCACGTTACACCGCCGATGGGACCACCATCTTTTATTCAAAAGAGCCCGTTAGCCGACACGGCAGGATGGGTCGATGTCGATCCGTATACGTTGCAACATAAAACGTATGAAAATGTGTTCGGTGCGGGTGATTGCACAAACTTACCGACATCGAAAACAGGTGCAGCCATTCGAAAGCAAGCTCCTGTTGTGGCCGAAAATTTACTAGCGCTCATGAACGGAAAACCGTTAAAAGCACGCTATGATGGTTATACATCATGCCCGCTCGTAACGGGTTATAACAAGCTTGTGTTAGCTGAGTTTGATTATGATAAACATCCGCAAGAAACGTTTCCATTTGATCAGTCAAAAGAGCGGATGAGCATGTATATCATGAAACGAAATGTATTACCGATCGTCTACTGGAACGGCATGTTAAAAGGGCTGATGTAGAGAGGGGGAGGTAACATGTTGCAATTACTCGAAAACGATGAACAACGAGAAGCGCTCCGCTACTTTATTGAGAAACTCCCACAACTAAAAGATGCGATGGAGTCGGTAGAAGAAAAAATAGCGGTTGTTCAACATGTGATGAATGATAGACAATCGCTGGAAGCTTTATTTACAGAATTTGAGGAAAAAGTAGCGCCATTTCGTTTAACGGCTGAGCACATCGAGGCACTTGCCACGCTTATTCAGCTGTTACCAACGCTCGTTCAATGGTTGCAAAAAGCGGAAGAGTTCATTTCATTTGTAACAAACGTCATCAATGATCGGGAGTCGATGGCGTATGTGATACAAGGTACAAAAGATATTGTCCCAATTGAAAAAGGGCTTGACATTTTAAAAGAAACAAACGAACGCTTTCAACGCGAACGCGATTCGTCTTCTGTGTCACTATTGCGCATGTACCGCTTGTTAAAACACCCACTTATTCAAGATGGGTTTAAATATATCGAAACGCTACTTAATGTAGCAAATAAACATAAATAAATTGGAGGGGATGTATATGTTATTTCGTTCATTTTTCGATGAGCAGTTAGCGCACATGTCTTATTTAGTCGGATGTCAGCGGACAGGAGAAGCGATCGTTGTCGATCCGGGTCGCGATGTCGATTGGTATATCGATACAGCGAAAAAAGAAGGATTACAAATCGTTGCGGCAACAGAAACACATATTCACGCGGACTTCGTTTCAGGGGCGAAAGAATTAGCGAAACGTTGTGGAGCAAAGCTTTATTTATCTGACGAAGGGGATGCAAACTGGAAGTATCAATATTTAGATGAAGTCGATTACGAACTTGTAAAAGAAGGAAGCATTTTTACTGTTGGAAACGTCGAGTTCAAAGTGCTCCACACCCCAGGACATACACCAGAGCATATTTCTTTCATTCTAACAGATAAAGGCGGCGGTTCAACAGAGCCAATGGGGATTTTCACAGGCGATTTCGTTTTCGTTGGTGATATCGGTCGTCCAGATTTGCTTGAAAAGGCGGCAGGTGTTGTCGGCACAGCCGATGTAGGAGCACGCCAAATGTTCCAATCGCTGAAAAAATTTAAAGCGCTCCCAGATTACTTGCAAGTATGGCCGGCACACGGAGCAGGAAGCGCATGCGGAAAAGCGCTTGGGGCTGTTCCAGTTTCGACGGTTGGATATGAAAAGTTAAACAACTGGGCATTAAAAATCGAAGATGAGGAACAATTTGTAAAACTACTTCTTACAGGTCAACCAGAGCCTCCAAAATATTTTGCGATGATGAAAAAAGTAAACAAAATCGGTCCTGCCTATTTAAATGAAGAAGAAGTGCCAGCGTTGCAAACGCGTGAGCAACTCGACGAATATAAAGCAAACGGCGCGTTCATTTTAGACGTTCGTCCGTCCGAACAATTTGCGAATGCACATTACGCAGGAGCAATTAACATCCCGTTTAACAAGTCATTTACAAACTGGGCAGGTTGGTTAATTAGTTATGACCAGGATATCGTGTTAATCGCGAACGAAGAGGAGGTGCAAGCCGTTCGTAAAGCGCTTGCTTATATCGGATTAGATCGCGTTGTCGCATACATCGAGCCATCCGTCGCATTAGATGGTGAAGTGGAGAGCTACGAAGAAATTGATGTCCATCAACTACAACAATATGTAAAAGATGACCGTTATTACCTTATTGATGTACGCAATCAAGCAGAATGGGACGAAGGGTATATTGAAGGAGCTCACCACATCATGCTCGGTACACTCGCGGACCGCCTCGATGAAATTCCAGAAGGCAAAACATACGTTGTTCAATGCCGCTCCGGTGCGCGTTCAGCCATTGGCGCAAGCATTTTACAAGCAAAAGGTTTGAAACAAGTGCTTAACTTAAAAGGCGGATATTTAGCGTGGACGAGAGAAAAGCTTCCAGTTGTGAAGCAATCATAAGGGCTGACGTTGTCAGTCCTTTCTTTTCATCTTTCTTCTTTTTTTCTTTATAATGGAAGAGAGGTGAGAACATGCGGTTTTTAGATAAAATTTTTGCATACATTCAAGACGGAATTATCGTCATGGATCACGAAAGAACAATTGTAGAAATGAATCCGGCTGCCAAACGGCTTACCGGCTGGCAACTTGGCGACAAAGTGCCGTATTGCTCGTTTTGTCAACAACGCGATGTGAAAGAAGGTGAAGAGCGCTGTTATTTAATTTCAACAGAGGAAGTGCCTTATTTTTTATCAGAAATGCCGACGTATCACGGACATTTCATCGATGTAGAAATGAGCACAGCGCTCATTCTCGAACAAGATGATGCCAAATATTACTTGCTTGTTTTGCGTGATCAAACGGCAAAGAAAAAAGAAGAAGAGGCGCGCCGTTCAAAATGGATGGTAAAAAAACTAACGGAAGCAAAAGAAGAGGAACATAAACGTTTAGCACAAGAATTGCATGATGGTGTCGGCCAATCGCTCTACAGCATTTCCATCGCATTAGATAATATTATTCAACGTGTGCAAGATGAGAAGCTTCATGCATATGTCAAAGAAGTGCGCGAAGAGCTCGGACGTGTCATGGAAGATGTGAAACTATATGCGCAACAACTTCGCCCAAAAAGTCTAGATGCACTCGGGCTCATCCCGACCATTCAATCGCTTATTCATTCGCTACAATCGAAAATGCCAACTACGTCATTTTCGTTGCAAACGAACGTACATGCACGTTTATCGCCAACGATGGAAATTAATTTGTATCGTATTATTCAAGAAGCGTTGCATAATGTAATGAAATATGCAAAAGCGACAAAGGTGCGTGTTTCGATTGAGCAAACGGAGCGAGAATTACTAGTGTTTGTTGAAGATAACGGCGTTGGTTTTCATGTTGAAGAAAAGCGCGAGGGACTTGGCTTAAAGCACATTCAAGAGCGCGTTTTTCATCTTGGTGGTCAAACGACGATTACATCTATGCCGATGAAAGGAACAACAATTTTTGTGCGCGTGCCGTTAAAGGGGGACGGAGAGGATGAAAGTGTTGATTGTTGATGATCATGATTTAATTCGTAAAGGCATTCGTTTGCTTCTTGAAGGGTTTGGCGATGTGGAAGTCGTCGGGGAAGCAAGCAACGGTTGTGATGCCATCACGCTTGCATTGAAGCATCATCCTGATGTCATTTTGCTTGATTTGTCAATGCCGACAGGGCTTGACGGATTTACGACCGCAAAAACGATTATGGATGAATTAGAAGATGTGAAAGTAATCGTCTTAACGATGCATGACGAGGAAATATATGTGCAAAAAGCGATTCAATATCATATTCACGGTTATTTATTAAAAAATAGCCAGACGAACGATTTACATGAGGCGTTGCAAGCTGTGTATCACGGCAAACGCTTTTATCGCACCCATATTCCTAAAGAACGACTTGAAAAAATGTTTGCTGAAAAAGAGCCGAAGTCTCCACTAACGAATCGTGAGCGAGAAATTGTACGGCTTACGTTTTTAGGATACACAAATAACCAAATTGCGAACAAGTTGAAAATCAGCCCGAAGACAGTAGAAAATCATAAAACGAACATTATGCAAAAACTCGGTATTAAAGAAAAACATGAACTTATTCAATACGCCTTAAAAAATCATATTGCTGATTTAGTCTAAAGGAGCGTCTCATCATGGAATATACAGTTTCCTATTTACTTGTTCTTTTTCTTATTGGTGCAATTGGCTCCATTTTATCAGGGATGGTTGGCATTGGCGGCTCGGTCATTAAATATCCGATGCTTTTATACATTCCTCCGCTTCTTGGCTTTGTTGCTTTTACGGCACAAGAAGTAGCTGCGATTAGCGCGGTGCAAGTGTTTTTCTCAACGCTTGCGGCCCTGATCGTGTTCAAAAAAGGTGGATACGTATCGTTTCGGCTCGTTGCCTATATGGGAACAGCGATTGTGCTCGGCAGTTTTATCGGTGCGTACGGATCGACATTTTTAGAGAATGAAACCATTAACTTCGTTTATGCCATTTTAGCATCGATTGCAGCGATATTAATGTTTCTCCCAAAGCCGAAAGGGAGCGAAGATGTATCGGCGCAACAGCTTACATTCAATCGGTTATATGCGGTCATATTATCGTTTATTGTTGGGGTGGCTTCTGGCATCGTTGGAGCGGCAGGAGCGTTCATTATTGTACCGATTATGCTCGTCATTTTAAAAGTGCCGACGCGCATCGCGATCGGTTCGTCTGTAGCGATTACGTTCATTTCATCCATTGGGGCGACAGTTGGAAAAGTGATGGGTGGACATATGCTCCTTGTCCCGTCGATCGTGATGGTTGTTGCTAGTTTACTAGCTGCTCCTGTTGGGGCAAAACTGAGTCAAAAAATCAATACGAAAACGCTCGAATACATTTTGCTTGTATTAATTGTAGCGACTGTGATAAAAATTTGGTATGAAATGTTTATATAAGCTGGCTCAGTTGAGTCGGCTTTCTTTTGTTCATTGCAACGGTCATGAAAATTTGGTATGATGTTAAATAGTGGAAAAATAAATCAAATAGGATGATGGGGATGAAACGAGCACGTATTATTTATAATCCGACGTCAGGAAGGGAAGTATTTAAAAAGCATTTGCCTGATGTACTGATTCGGTTAGAACAAGCAGGATATGAAACGTCATGTCATGCGACAACAGGGGCTGGGGATGCGACAGAGGCGGCAAGAAAAGCAGTTGAGCGCGAATTTGACCTTGTCATTGCCGCAGGTGGCGATGGAACGATTAATGAGGTCGTCAATGGATTAGCTGATGCGTCTTATCGTCCGAACCTTGGTATTATTCCGGTTGGTACGACGAACGATTTTGCTCGCGCGATCGGTGTACCGCGCTCGATTGAAGGAGCGTGTGATGTGATCATCAACGGGGAAGCGGTGCCGATTGATATTGGAGCGGTAACGAACGAAGGAAAGACGCATTATTTTATTAACATTGCCGGTGGCGGACGTTTGACGGAATTAACGTACGAAGTACCAAGCAAATTGAAAACGATGATTGGTCAACTCGCCTATTATTTAAAAGGAATTGAAATGCTTCCTTCCTTGCACCCTGTCCATGTCAAAATCGAGTACGATGGGAAAATGTTTGAAGGGGCTGTCATGCTGTTTCTCGTTTCACTTACGAACTCTGTCGGCGGCTTTGAAAAATTAGCCCCAAACTCATCGTTAAACGATGGCATGTTTGATTTAATCATTTTGAAAGAAACGAACTTAGCTGAATTTATTAAAATTGCGACGCTCGCCTTGCGCGGTGAACATATTCACGACCCGCACGTCATTTATACGAAAGCAAACCGCGTCAAAGTGTACACGGAAGAAAACATGCAGCTTAATTTAGACGGGGAGTATGGCGGCATGCTTCCGGGCGAATTTGTCAACTTGTATCGTCATATGAACGTATTTGTTCCGAAAGAAAAAGCTGAGCAAATGAGAACAGGGGAGTGAACCTGTTCTTTTTTGTTCGACTATGCTACAATCTTGACAGCATTTTGCGGAAGGGGAAAGACAAATGGAAGCACCAGTAGCAAAAAACGAATATTATGATGTCGTATTTGAAGATTTCACGCACGACGGGGCAGGGGTGGCGAAAATCGATGGTTTTCCAATTTTCGTGCCAAACGGTTTACCCGGCGAAAAAGCGAAAGTGAAAGTAGTAAAAGTAAAAAAAGGGTACGGTTTCGGTCGTTTGATCGAACTGTATGAAAAAAGTGAAGATCGCATGGATGCAGCGTGTCCTATTTATAAACAATGCGGTGGATGCCAGCTGCAACATATTCGTTACGAGGGACAGCTGAAAGCAAAATATAAACATGTTAAAGAAGTGCTCGCTCGCATCGGGAAAATTGAACATGCGACCGTTCACCCTGTCCTCGGCATGAACGACCCGTGGCGGTATCGAAACAAAGCGCAAGTACCTGTCGGTGAGCGCGAAGGTGGGCTTGTGGCAGGTTTTTATAAAGAACGTAGCCACGACATTATCGACATGGACGCCTGTTTGATCCAACAAGAAATGAATGATATCGTCGTGCAAACCGTCAAACAAATTTGCGAGCAATATAACATCCCAGCCTACAATGAACAGACGCATAAAGGTGTGCTTCGTCACATCATGGCACGCTATGGGGCAACGACAAAGGAAGTGATGGTCGTTTTAATTACACGCACCGAGGAGTTGCCGCATAAAAAGAAAATCGTTGAAGCAATTGTACAACGTGTTCCGAACGTGAAGTCCATTGTGCAAAACATAAACCCGAAGCGGACGAATGTCATTATGGGAGATCATACGCGCGTGCTTTGGGGATCGGAATATATGTATGACTATATCGGCGACATTCGGTTTGCGATTTCTGCCCGTTCCTTTTATCAAGTAAACCCTGAGCAAACGAAAGTACTGTATGAAAAAGCGCTGGAATACGCGGAGTTGACTGGGAAGGAGACAGTCATTGATGCGTATTGTGGCATCGGAACGATTTCACTCTTTTTAGCAAAAAACGCGAGAAAAGTGTACGGGGTCGAAATCGTTCCCGAAGCGATTGCCGATGCGAAACGAAACGCTGAACTAAACGGCATGACAAACGTTGAATTTGCGGTCGGAGAGGCGGAAGTCATCATCCCGAAATGGTACGAGCAAGGAGTGCGCGCTGACTGTATCGTCGTTGATCCTCCTCGAAAAGGCTGTGATGAATCATTGCTACAAACGATGATCACCATGAGACCGAAGCGAATCGTCTACGTCTCATGCAATCCCGCAACACTCGCACGAGATTTGCGCATATTAGAAGACGGTGGATACAAAACGATCGAAGTCCAGCCGGTCGACATGTTCCCGCATACGATGCATGTGGAGTGTGTTGCGAAATTAGAACGTGGTTTGTAAAAGGTAAATAAACCGTGCTACTAAAAAATAGCCGTTTATAGCGAGAAATAAATTTGGATCAATTTCATTGAAGGAAGGACCATGGAGATGACAATCTGGTCCTTTTATTTTTTAAACGCAGTAAATTAAAAAGGAGTAAAAATAGGGATTTAGTAAGAAAAAATGATGTGTTTAGAAAAAAAGTAGTTCACATGAACTATAAAATATGTTAATATTTATTTGCTTCGTCATACAAAATATGACTTAATATGACAAACTTAAACAAAATTCGACAAAAAACGTCAGAAAAAATGAATATGAGGTCGGCAAACTACTCGAAAGGGTAGGACGCAAAGCTATAGGGGCTAAATCTGTTGGACATGACTACAACGGATATGCCAGCCAGCTGCACTTCCATGATGAGAAATGGGAGTTTTTAGGATTTATAGATTGCGTAGCCCTCCTCATGACATATGA
>OFGS01000295.1_pt1 | contig 10765 bp, 10 predicted proteins | sample 1521851 | NCBI WGS metagenome assembly OFGS01 (sample SAMEA3142070, study PRJEB24117) | hot springs metagenome
CAGGTAATAACTGGTAAATTATAATTTACAAAAAACCATATGGAATTTTATTTGACCGATTAAAATATACTGAAAAGCTTATATTCTAACCAGAGGGGGAATTTACACAAAAATTTGGACTTGACCGAACCTTTGTCATTCTTTTGTTCTTTAACATTAACTACAAACATATATACTCTCATCACTTTTTTAGATTCTTAAATATATTATACAATATTTTTTCAACCTATCCAAGTAAATTTGTAAACATACAATAAAAACAGAAAAATTCTTTAAAAACTTTTTACTTTGTTGTTCAATCTATAATTCAATAATTCTGTCAAAAGTGTTAACACAAAAAACAAAGTTAACAAATATATCGGCAACACGTAAACACCAATCAATGATATAACTACCCCAAACAAAGAAGGAGCAACTGCGCTGCCTAAATAGCCAGCAGCCATTTGCATGCTTATCACAATGTGTGAGATATCTTCACTAAATCTTCTTGGTGTTTCATGCATCATTGTAGGAAATATAGGAGCACAACCAAAACCTATTAATGCAAAACTGATTAAATAAGTTGCTTGAGGCATTTCTATTAACAGCATAAGAATACCAACAAATATTAAACCCAAAGATAATCTGATAATTGTTTTACTTCTCAACTTCATACTTACAAAACCAGACAAAATTCTTCCGATTGTTATTCCGAAGAAAAAGCAAGATGTCCCTTTTGCAGCTAATGAAGCAGATAAATGCTTATAATTGACTAAAAAACTACTTGCCCACAAACCAGTAGTAGTTTCAATAGCACAATAACAAAAAAATGATATTATTGAAATTATTGCGCTCATAAATAATAATGATTTTTTGCGTTCTCTTTTTTTAATATTTGAGTCTAAAAATTTATCATTTTTCTCATACATACTCCATATTGGAAGTAAAATAAAAAATAAAGTGGCTAGTAAAAATTGAAATATTGAAACTACAAAGTACCCTTTTCTCCAGCCCTCTGGATATACTATAAAAATTGAAATTATATAAGAGCCCAGAGTAGTTCCTACACCCCACAATGAATGTAGCCAATTCATATGTTTTGCCTGATAATGCAAAGCTACAAAATTATTTAGTGCAGCATCAATACTTCCACCTCCTAACCCTATAAGGGCAGCACTCACACATAATAAGGCAAATGAAGGCGCATGGGAAAAGGTAAAAAGACCAACAGAAGAAAATAGCGTACTTATAATAACAATTTTACCTGTTCCTATTTTCTTAATGATAAGAGGATTTAACATGCTTGAAATAACTGTGGAACACGTTATTGTCAGAGATATAATTCCAGCTGTATAAACTGGCAAATTTAGGTCATGTCTAATTACTGGCCATGCAGCACCTAACATTGAATCAGGCAATCCTAAACTAATAAATGCGATGTAAATAAATGACAAAAGAAGTATAGCCTTCTCTCGTGGCTTAGTTTTATCTTCGACATTGTCAATAAAAACTAAGCCTTTGCCTCCTTTCAAACTAAGATTTAAAATCAATAAATGATATCCAAAATTATAAATACTTGTCTAACCACTTAGATACCAGCTCTGCCCAAACAGCTACATCAGAATTTATATGTTCTGGAGAGCTGGCTGTTGTTTTGTTTGCTAATGACAAGCCATGAACACCCTTTTCAAAAATATGTAGTTCAAAAGAAACATTATTTTTTGATAACTCATAAGCATATTTAATTGAATTTTCTACATAAACAACTTCATCATCAGCAGTATGCCAAATAAATGTTGGTGGAACATTACTATCTACATAGTTTATTGGATTCAAACTTCTCATTAATTCTTCTGACAAACCATCAGAGCCTGTTAACGCAGAAAATGCTTTTACAAATAATTCTTTCGGAGTTACATCAGAATTCCCTAACTTTTTATTCTCTTTTTCTTCGGCTATTTTGTACATAAGCTCAAAATCAGTAACAGGATATCCCAAAACGATGGCAGTAGGTTTTAGTATTTCTGGAACTGTATTGACTAAACTATAAAGCCACTTTCTGTGCCAATGTACACTATACATCGCAGCTAAGGTGCCACCTGCAGAAAAACCTATAATAGCAATTTTCTCAGCATCGACATTCCACTGATTAGCATTGTTTTTTATTTGAATCACTGCATTTACTAAATCAATCAGCATATCCGGATACACTTTTGCAACATTCATATTAGCCGTTGTATAACGTAAAACAAAAGCATTATAACCTTTGTGAAGAAAATACATAGCAACAGGTTCAGCCTCTCTATCTGATGTGAACATAAACGCTCCACCTGGACAAATTATTACTGCTGGCCTTTTTTTCCATGCAATTTCAGGTGATAAATCCAAAAGGTATGTTGTTAATGTAACTGGTCTATCTTTCCTCAAAGCTATAACCTCTGTTTTCATGTAATTTCACCTCTAACTCATATTAATTTTTCGGGTGAAAACATTATTGAAGCAAAATGAGGGTCATTGATACTTAGATTCCCATGGTTATATACATATACATTTTCGCTTTTGATAAATGGATGATGAAAAGGCTTGGATTTTTTGATATCTATATTCTTTGCACATTCTATAAAATCATCTATTCTGTTTTCTGGTAGCAAATCTTTGCTATGGGATATCAGTAAATACTCAAAATCTAATTTTTTGAGTTCTGTTAATGTGTTTATATAAGTTTTTATATCAGTTGCATATTTATCAAAAAGCCATAAAAAAGGATTTGCTCCATCTCCTGCAAGCAATATTTTTTCTTCTCTTACTAATAAACCTATAGAACCTTTCGTATGACCTTTCATACTTATAACTTCAACAGTAACACCACCTAAGTCGAGTTGAACACCTGGTTCTATTGTTTTCAGATTTGCTGTCAGGTAGCTATTTACATCCGCAGATTCTAAGTCTGATATTATGCCTTCTGAACGGGCCATATCAAAGATTTGCAGTCTCATTTCTTTACTTGAATGTTCAAAATAGAGCTCAATATCATCTTTATGAATAAAAAATTCATCAAATTGGTAATTGCCACCTACATGGTCAATATGTCCATGTGAATTTATCACTTTATACGGGACTTCAATAAGACCATCAACAAAATTTTTTAGGTTGGCAATACCATATGATGTATCAAAGAGAATAGCCATCTTATTTCCTATAATCAATGTAGAAAAAACATTTAGTTTATCCATGATGTGGTATACGCTGTCTGAAACTTTATAGGTTTTAAAATAATTTTCCATGTTATTCACACCTCATTTACGAAAATCTTAATATTAAATTTTACATATTCAAATACAAAAACTTCTTTGATATAATTGTCATAAAAATTCTAATTTTTTGTCGTATTTTAAGTCTCAGTCGCAACCTCTTGTTCCATCTCTTGTTTCATTAGATTTTTTTCAACAGGAACAATCTTTGCTTCGTACTGTTTAATTTTAAAGTTCAGTTTATCCAACGCTTTTTGCATCTCCTCCATTTGCAAAAGTAGTTTATCTCTTTGCTTTATAAGAAGTTGTCTTCTTCTTTCTATGGTTTCATCGCCTTGATGCAAAAGTTTTATGTATTCAAGCAACGTCTCAATCTCAACTCCAGCCTTTCGCATACATAATATGAATTCAATCCATCTACAGTCTTCTTCTGTATAATATCTAATTCCATTTTCATTTCTTTTTGCTTTAGGTATCAAACCAATTCGCTCATAATACCGAAGTGTATGAGCCGAAATACCATACTTTTTGCTAACTTCTGTTATTGTCATCATTTACACACCTCCTAATACCTATTTTAATTCACTGTTAGCAAATAGACAAAACAAAAAAATAGGCTCCATTAAAGAGAGCCTAAACCTAAGTTTTACTATAATTTGCATATCAAACCAGAAACCTTACTGAATTTTTCACTGCTCAGATTTAAGTTGAAAATAGTATTCATCATCAACAGGTTCCAACCATTCTACCTCGCCTTTATCAGGGTTTGTTGTAATGGTAATATGAGAAAGAAAACTATCTGGCACTGCACCATGCCAGTGCTTTACATTTGGTGGAATTACAACAACATCTCCCTCTTTTATTATCTTTGCAGACTTTCCTTCTTCTTGATAATACCCTTTTCCACCCGTAACTAATAAAATCTGTCCACCTGGATGCCTATGCTAATTATTCCTTGCACCTTTCTCAAAAGTAACATTATAAATTGCACAGTTCATAGTTTTATCATAAGCTACTAATGTTTCAACCCAAACGGTTCCAATAAAATAGCTATTTTGGACTTTAGTACCTAATGGAAAAATTAGCCTTTCAACTCCATCCATTTGAATTCTCACCTCTCTTTTAAGTTAATAAACCAAGCCTTAATAACCAATTTCGAATATCATTATCAGCTCGGTTAACATTGCTTCCTCTAATAGCTAATCCGGGCAACACATTTGCGTTTGGACACAGTTTCTTTATGTCACGTTCACTGCTCCCAAGTCCACTTCCTTCATGTGTGCAAAACGGAGCAATGGTCTTTCCTGTAAAATCGTAAGATTCTAAAAAAGTAAATACCGCCATTGGCATTGTTCCCCACCAATTGGGATAGCCAAGAAAAACCACTTCATAGTGGCTTATATCATCAAGTTTATCTATAAGCTCTGGCCTAGCATTTTTCTTTTTTTCTTCCTTTGCTACTTCTATCGTTTCGTAATAATCTTCCGGATACTGTTTTGCTGGTTTGATTTCGAATAAATCACCACCCGTTAATTTTTGTATTTTTTGAGCTACTACTTCTGTATTTCCAATTGCCAAGTTTGTAATTCTGCCATTGAGATAATTGTTCCCTTTACGAGAAAAATAAGCAATGAGAACTTTCGAATTTGGCATTTTCTATCCCTCCTAAAATTTTTGCCAATGCTACTTTTTTACGTGTTTTTGTCTTTTTAGTATTAGGTAACTAAATATTATTACCGCGCTTTTTCTCTATGCAGAATAAATATGAAGAATTTCAACTATTAGTTCTACTTTCATGATCTCCCCACTTTGTATCCAAATCTAGCCCCGAGGGTAAAGAAGATAGGGGAAAACACAAGTATAATTGAAGTTAAGAGTATGGCATACTTCATGGAACCAGTTATGGACACTATAGAACCATTGACAATTGAGGACGCAACTCCGGAAAATAGAACCGCTCCGACGTATATACTACTGGCTCTTTCAAAATACTTCGGTGGAATCAGATCACCGAATATTGCCCAAAAAGAAGGTGTCGAAAGTCTCCAACAGAGTATAGACAAAGACATCAATACTATTGCTATCGACGACGAGGAAGAAAGAGCTACAATCATTAGTAGCACAGCGGAAGGTATGAGACCAGCGTACAGCGGTATTATTCTTCCTTTAATTCCTCTCATTCTATCAGACCACATACCGACAGAGAGTTCCAAAATGCTAGAAACAATCGCCATGATGCCGAGAGAGAGGGCTATAACACCATAACTGAGCTGGAGTTCACGAACTAAGAATATTGAAAGCCAGTTGAACATAAAGTTCCAGGTGTAAACTGCTGCAAAATGTTCCAAAGAGAGCCATACAACTACTGTGTAGACACCCTTTGGTGAAACTTCTATATTTTTTTGAACACCAGAAAGCTGCTTTTCTTCTTCTATCATGTCCGCTCTTGAATTCAAAAAGCTCTTCCAGAGAAGATATGCAACGGGAATGTAGATTATTCCTATAAGACCTGCCGCAATCATTGCGTTTCGCCAGACACCATTTACTATTGCTACAACAACGTATGCCAGCGCAAGTCCTATCACAGAACCGGTGTTGTATACCGCAGTTGCTATCCCTCTTTTTTCACTACTTATTTGTGTCATAACCAATTTAGCAGCTAAAGGATAGGAAAAAGGTACCATTATACTCGCTATAATTCTAACGATATTCAACGATATAAAATTCCTTACAAAAAAAGTGAGGATCGTTGGTAGTGATAATACAATCATAACCGCAGTAATGGAATGCAAGGGTTTCAAACTATGAACATATTTCCCTATGAAGAAGGGAGAAATAGCAGAAATCACTGTCCATACACTCATCATCGTGCCAATCAGACTCCAATCGATACCAAGCTCCTGCACGATAGAAGGTAGAACTGCACCAAAGATAGATCCTTGAAGAGTAGAAAACGTTGTAAGACCAAGGCATATTAAAAGGACAAAAATATACTTTCTTCTCACAATGTTCACCACCTTAAAACTTATACAAAACTTTAAATACTACTTTTCACAAATTATACTCATTTACTGCAAATACAATAATCAAATATGTTAGAATTTTATTCAATAAAAATGTCTTGCAAAAAACAATTGTAGTTATTCCTCAACTTTATACCTAATAAGCTCAACATTTTTTTCAATCAGATCAGGAATAGGAAGATTGTATGGGCACTTAGTAACGCATACTCCGCATTTTATACAATTCTTTGCTTTTTGATAAGCGTCAAAAAACCATCCAGATTTTATTGTTTGAAAAGGTAATCTTTTTAAAGCCGATTTAGCATGCAATATAACCCATATGGGTATATCCTGGGGACATGGTTGACAGTAATTACATCTTCTACAAAAATCTTTACCCATTTCATTTCTTATTCTCTCAATTTCTTTCATTTCATCCTCAGTTAGTGGTTTTAGATTTAAAACAACATTTACATTTTCCTCTAATTCTTCAATGGTTTCAATTCCAGGGTCAGGTACAACAAATTCTCTTTGAAGAACATATCTTAATAATAAAGTAGGATTTGGGATTGCACCTCCGCCCATTGGTTTCATGGCAATTATTCCAATGTCTTTTTGAAGTGCCAAAGGAAAGATTTTTTCTTCCACCTCTGTTTCAATAATATTGTAGCAAAGCTGAACCACATCAAATTTGTCTGTTTGAATTAATTTTTCGAGAACATCAACACTATGACTTGAAACTGCTATATGGCGTATAAGACCTTTTTCCTTTGCCTCAAGCAATCCCCAATAAGCTCCATCTTCAGCGAATACTCTATTAAATGTATCCAAATCATTAACACCATGTAATTGATAAATATCAATTTGTTCAACGCCAAGGTTTTTCAAGCTTATTTCAATATCCTTCAAAATTCCTTCTTTTGTTCTATTTTGCGATTTAGATGCCAAGTATACTTTTTTGTTAATTCCTTTTAAAGCCTTACCAATTTTAATTTCACTATCAGTGTAAGCTCTTGCAGTGTCAATCAAATTAATTCCAAGTTCAATTGCTCTTCTGATTAATCTTATAGCAGACTCCTCATCGATTCTTTGTATTGGTATTCCACCAAATGCTATTGGAAAGACTTTAATATTTGTTCTTCCAAGTCTCCTGTACATCAATACATATATTCCCCCTTACCACTTTGCAGTGTTTCTACTTTAGTAGAGAATTTTTTAAAATCAAGTTTTCAAGAAAACCTTAGGCAAGTAACACTGCTCAAGCTGCATCAATCAAAAAATTATCCTCATTTCACATCTGTCAGTTCGATATTAACTTTTTTAAGAAGTGAAGGAATTTCCAACCTTTGTGGACACTTACTAAGGCACTCACCACACTCCTTGCAGAAAGATGCAGCTGTCTTCTGTCCCTCAAGCCATTTGTATGTTCCTCTTCCACCTTTCCAATCTCCAAACATAACAGTTTCATTATACAGTTTGAAATTTTCGGGAATATCCACACCGCTTGGACATGGCATGCAGTAGCCACATTCTGTGCAGTTTATCACTGCAAAAGATCCCAGTGTCTTTCTTGTCTCCTCAATCAGTTTCAAGTCCTCTTCAGTCAAGTTGTTTGGGGTTACATTTTTCATGATTTCAACATTCTCTTTCACATGTTCCAAAGTGCTCATTCCACTTAGTATAACAGAAACCTCTGGAAAGTTCCCAAGCCATCTTAAACTCCACTCCACTGCAGACCAGTTTTTCCCACTCTTATTAAAAATATCTTGCACTTTCTGGGGAAGTTTTGCTAATTTCCCACCCTTCAACGGTTCCATTATTACTACTGCAAGTCCCTTGGAAGCAGCATACTTTAAGCCTCTGACTCCTGCCTGGTAGTTGACATCCATGTAATTTAGTTGGATTTGACAGAAATCCCATCCATCGTAGCCATCCACTATCTCTTTAAATGCTGGATATTTGTCATGGAATGAAAATCCTGCAAATTTTATTTTCCCCTGTGCTTTTGCTCTCTCAAAGAATTCGAAGAACCTCAAAGTTTTTATTTTTTCCCATCTTTCCTTGTTGAGAGCATGCATAAGGTACATGTCCACATGGTCAGTTTGAAGTTTTTCCAGCTGCTGATCCAAAAATCTGTCAAAATCTTCGTGTTTTTCGACTTGCCATACAGGAGATTTAGTTGCGAGAAAAACCTTTTCTCTATATCCGTCTTTTAACGCTTTCCCAACTATTTTTTCGCTGTTTCCCATATGGTATGGATAAGCTGTGTCAACATAGTTTACCCCATGGTCAATGGCGAACCTTATCATCTCTATTGCCTGTTCTTCATCGATTTGAGATGCATCTTCTCCAATGGTGGGAAGTCTCATAGCACCAAATCCCAGAATAGAAGTTTTTACACCCGTTTTCCCAAAATCTCTGTATTGCATTTATTTTTCCCTCCATTATCAATACCAGTATTATATAATCGCTATTTTCACAATGCATTAAAAGAATTTTGTCGATATGTCATCTTTTCAAGTTCCTCTGGATATCGTCCACCTTGGATAGAAATTTTTGAAAGTGCTTCATTTATCTCTCTTAATTCTTCTTCAGTAAATTTTATAGATACAGCACCTATATTTTCTTTGAGTCGCTCAAGTTTTGTTGTACCGGAAATTGGAACAATCTACATTCATCTAAGTTCAATTACAGAAGCTTCAAGTCTGCTCTTGCCGAAGTTTCTTTTTTCCATAGTAGAAACCTCCAATTCCTATTATCTTGTTTAAAATTATATCTGTTAGAGTTAACTATAAGTCAATAGGTTTTTATAGATACAGCTTATTTTCATAATAAAATTAAATATAAGAGGAAAGGAAACATTACAGCCACAGTTTTAACCTGTGTATGACGGAAATATGAAGAATCAAAACCAATTCTCAAGAAAACTTGAAACTATGGCTTGCAAATTGCATTACACCACAAAGAGAAGAAGATTTAAACACTATAGTAGAAGGAGAAAAAGGTATATAGAAAAAAGTGTTGCATTTAATACTGCAATTTAGACCTCTTAGGTGAAAAAAACTTAGTGTAAAATATTTATAGGACTTGAGATGGAAAAAGCTCCCTTCTCTTGGTAAAAAATTGCGAGTTGACAAAACATCATACCTAATATATAATAAAAGTTTGCAAAGAATATGAACGGCATTTAGAATGTAGGAGTTGAACTAAATGGCTGAAAAGAATAATCAAAACGAAATAAAAATCATTGCAACAAACCGCAAAGCATATCATGACTACTTCATCGAAGAGACAATCGAAGCAGGAATTGAGCTCAAAGGCACTGAAGTAAAGTCGGTGCGGCTTGGTCATGTTAACTTGAAAGACAGTTTTGCCAGGGTTGAAAACGGTGAAGTTTTTCTCTACAACATGCATATAAGTCCTTATGAAAAAGGCAATATTTTTAATGTAGACCCGATGAGAGATAGGAAACTACTTTTGCACAAACATGAAATCAACAGGCTTGCAGGTTATGTTCAGCAAAAAGGTTACACTTTAATCCCATTGAAGATTTACTTGAAAAGAGGTAAAATAAAAGTAGAGCTTGCAGTTGCAAAGGGTAAAAAACTGTACGACAAGCGTGAGGCAATAGCAAAAAGAGATGCTGAGCTTGAGATAAGAAAGAAGATGAAGGAGTATTTAAGATAAGGGGGCGTGTTTTGGAATTTGACGGGGGCAGTCGGATTCCAAATAGCGGGTAGTGGTTTTCTCGGTGCCACTATAAAAAACCGAGAAGAAAAATAACTGCAGACAAAGCTGAACTCGCTTTAGCTGCCTAAAGCGCAGCTAACGTCCGCCGGGGGTGCCCACAGCCTCCGAGCCGGGCGCCAACCTATGTGGGGAACTGAAGTAAGGTAGCCTGAGCCTTACTTCGGAACAAATTTCAGGCTGGGGAAGAAAAAGCCTGTCAGTGGGCGTTTTCTTCCCGAGAATTTAGTACACTGACTGCACCCGGAGAAGTTTGGGGTTCGATGCCTTCGGACGGGGGTTCAAATCCCCCCGCCTCCACCAAAATAAACAATTCTACAATGTTTTAGGATTATGAGATTCCACTTCTAAGAAGAACTCCCATTAGAAAAATAATAAGGTATAGATAAGTGATATCAATTTAGAGGTGAAATTAGTGAGAGCAAGTGAACTACCACCCACCTATAGAGGTGGAGGCTTCGTGAGAAGTTTGGTAGTTTTTACACTACCCTTATTCTCACAGGACGGTTCACGCGTCCACTACTGGCTATCTGCCTGACGACAGACTCGCCAGCTACTTTGCCCAAAATATTCATTGCTCCGTTTATATCTGCGTTCACAACATATCCACAGTTTTTGCATACGTATAGACCCCTGTATTTCCTATTGCTCTTCCTTATCACTCCGCACCTGCCGCACGTCTGTGATGTGTAGCTCTCATCCACTTCTTTATACCCTATACCATAATACTCACACTTTGCCTCTAACTTTTTCTTGAACTTCTCATAAGGTATACCCACAAAGTTT
>OFGS01000296.1_pt1 | contig 10729 bp, 18 predicted proteins | sample 1521851 | NCBI WGS metagenome assembly OFGS01 (sample SAMEA3142070, study PRJEB24117) | hot springs metagenome
AAGCGCCTGAAGCGGAAGGCTAAATGGTATTTGTTATATCGTAAAGAAAATCGTGATGTGGTTTATGTATATGAACCGTTGCGCAAGTATGAGCTGCAAAGCAGACTCCGACGCGGATGGAAAGTGATAAAAACGTGAGGTGAATCATGCTAAAAGCATTGAAGCAAGCACTATTCAGCACGCTATTAGTTATGGCAGCGATTTTAGTAGCTACATGGCTTGAACTAGATGTAAACAGAGTGCTATTGACAATGATTTTGGTTTATTTGCTAAGTCAGCGTTAAAAACGATAAAACAAAAAAGCCGGGATCTCTCCCGACAGTCCACCTCAATTATACCACATGGAGGGATTCCGGTGAGTAAAAGAGCGCAAGAATTGCAGATTGATATAGATAATATGACCGTTTCGCATCCGATCGTTCCAGGTAAAGTTCTTGTTGTTGTGATTGACGGCGTGCAGGGGAAAGCAAAAGTAGCGGAAGCGGTTGAACATGGATATACGATTATTGAAACAGCGAAGGGAAAAACGGCACGAATCAAATTCGAGGAAAGCGAGTTGTTTTAAGTGAAAATAGCGGTTCATGTGTATGAATGCAAGAGTTGCGATGTAGTGTTTGCAGTTTCGCAGGACTTTGAAGAACAGCACCTTGTGCAATGTCCTGTTTGTGGAAGTGATAAGGCGTTGCAAGAAGTATCGACTGGAGAATTGCACATACGACGGAAACAGCAATTACTTGTCGTTCCAGTAGGGCAAACAAATATTTTCGAGTTTCTGGGGTGATGATGTTGCAAATTACATTACCGCCAATCTCAGAAGATGATGCGTTAGAGTTAGAGTTATATATCAGTTGTGGTGAAAGCGTATTTGGACAATCGGAGAGCAAAACGTTACGCGAGTTTTTTGACTTTCTATATGAAAAATGTCGGGAAATCGAAGCGGATCGCTGGCGCAAGGATCAGAAAAACTGGGGAGCTTGCTGCAAATGGCCGTATGAAGATGATTTACCGTTTTAATACGCATTCGACACATAATGCGAAGTAAAAAGGGGTGAAAAGATGAGTGAATTAATCCAATTTTTATCGATTCAATTTTTGAAAGAGCTTGATGAACTATCGAGAAAATATGGAATTTATATTGAAGTCGGCGAAAACTCAGATGGAATAACTTTAGTGAACGAAGATTTGGATGTTATTGCTGTTGTGTATCTTGACAAAGATACTCAAGAGTATTTAGTTCGTGAAGATATATTACAGTGAGCAGTACGAAGATGATGCGATAGAGATAAATAGATTATGGGGTAAGTAAATTTTACCCCATTTTTGAGAAAGACGAATCCACTATAGCTTGAACCGATAGTGGTCTAGTTTATGGGGAGGGAATTTTCGATGAATCAATTACAAAAGGTGTTTACTTACAGCGGAAGTCAAGTACGAACAATTATAAAAGATGGAGAGGTCTGGTTTGTTGCAAAGGATGTGTGTGAAGTGCTGGGCATTACTAAACATAGGGATGCTATTAGCCGTTTAAGCGATCGACAAAGGGGGTCGGTGAAAGTGGACACCCTTGGAGGTCCTCAGGAAATGGCTGCAATCAATGAAGCAGGTGTTTATAAATTAGTTTTTCGCAGCAATAAACCGGAAGCGGAAAGGTTCAGCGATTGGGTAGCTGAGGAAGTCCTTCCAACCATACGGAAAACCGGCGGCTATGTAGCAAATGACGACTTATTCGTAGAAACGTATCTGAAGCACGCAGATGAGCAGACGAAACTATTATTCCGTGCTACGCTAGAAACGGTAAGAAAGCAAAACGAACAAATTGCAATCATGCAGCCGAAAGCTGATTATTTTGACGCGCTTGTTGATCGTCGTTTGCTCACTAACTTCCGTGATACAGCCAAAGAACTAAAGGTGAAACCAAAGGCTTTCGTCGATTGGCTTCTTGCTAAAAAATATATTTATCGCGACCAGAAAGGGAAGTTAAAGCCATACGCCCAATATGTCCCTTCCTTGTTCGAATTGAAGGAATGGGAACGAAACGGACGAGCTGACGTGCAAACACTTGTTACACCGAAAGGAAGGGAGACGTTTAGAATATTACTACAAAAAGCTGTGGTATAAGGTATAATATGGGTAAATAAATATGTCCAAGACCGAGAGCGTGAGGACACTGATTGTGCAGAATAGCCAAGCTATTTCTGTGTGATTGGTGTCCTTTTTGTTTTATCAGAAAAACGAAAGGGAGAGGTACCATGCGAACAATCCAGCAAGAATTAAAAAAATGGATGAAAGTTAATAAGGTTCAGCAACGCCAAAACAAGCGCAAAAAAGCGCGTAAAAAGAAACGAGGAAAAGAGCGGCTGACGGAGCGAGATATTAAGGAATTAATGGGCGTTGGTCGACCAGTGTATAGACGCGGCAAGGGTGGAGCATTTCGGCAACGATAATCACTATTTCGGAGGTTGGGAAGATGGACTTTATGTTACCTGAAATCGATCGAAAAGCGACGAAAAAAGCGGTGGAAGCGGCACTCGAAAAATATCGCATTTTCTTGCTGACATTGAAACTAGACCAGATGCCAAAGGTGACTCAACACTACTCGCTCGTTCCTGCCAAGACAAATAAACTCCACTCCTCAACCGAAGAAATAGCAATTCGAAATGCTGATTACGAGCGGGAGCGGGCAGAGTACATTCAGCGCATTGTTGAGGCTGTCAATCGTCTTGATTACTGGGAGCGAGCAATTATTATTCAACGATACATGAATGGAGAAGGAGTATTTGATTACGCCGTTTATGACGAGCTAGGAATGAGTCACCGTCATTACTATCGTCTCAAGTCTAGGGCGTTTTATAAGTTAGCATTCGCCCTTGAAATCGAAGTATACCGAAAGAGGAGGAGGGACGAGCCGTGAACTTTGTTCAACCGATCCGTGATCTAGAAAAGATTGCGGCAATGAAAAAATATTTGTTGCAACGAAGCAAGCGAAATTACATTTTATTCATCATCGGAATTAATACAGGTTTGCGTATATCAGATATATTGCAATTGAAGAAGGAAGATTTGCTTCAAACGCATTTGAAGTTGCGGGAAAAGAAAACAAGAAAGGAAAAACGAATTCGTATTCCGCCAGCGATACGGAAAGAGTTGATTGAGTACGCAAAAACACTTAAAGACGGTGAATACGCTTTTCGAAGCCGACAAGGCGGTAACCGTCCTATTGACCGTTCAACAGCGTATCGTATTTTGCGTGAGGCGGCCGAATATGTATCGCTCGATGAGGTGGGCACGCATACGCTGAGGAAGACGTTCGGTTATCATTTTTACCAACAGACTAAAGACGTTGCAATGCTTCAAGAGCTGTTTAACCATTCCAGTCCACACATTACCTTAAAGTATATCGGCGTCAATCAAGACGCAATGGATAAGGCGATGATGAAATACAAGATATGATTTTTCTTTTTTGGCTATTAGTACAACATAAAAAAGCGTGGTGTGCACTCGTTTTGTAAAATGGATTGAAGCTAGAAATATCAAGGGGTTCATGAACAGGGCGAGTGCATCAGTCTGTAAATTGAAGTGAAGTCATTGGAGGGAAGGTAAGTGTTGGTTGAGGAAGCGAAAAAGCGAATCGAATATTTGCAAGAATACATTCGGATGATCGAAAGCTACACACCGACGACGATGGAAGAAGAAGCGGTGTATTTGTATGTCCAGCTAGAGAGTGTCACAAAAGTAGTGCAAGAACTAAACAAAAAAGGCTATCGGATCGGGAACAGGAAACTAACAACGGTGGATGTGTCAAATATCATCCGAAGCAAACCGAAAGATGAAATGCACGAAATGGCCAAGCGGATGTTTACGAAGAACAGGAAGCGGGGAAGCCGGTATTGGTGATAAGGTGATGGCACAATCGTGGCACAATTTTGGCACAATCATGGCACAACGTTTTCGTTTAAAGGTGTTATGATGATAACGTGAAAGACTTTGGTTGAAGCGGGACGCCACTTCATTTGAGGTGGCTATTGTTATTTTTGTCGAGATTTGACGAATGAATTATGTAGGAATATGCCTCCTTTTGTCGAATAAATTGGGCAGAGGAGGCGGATTGGTTATGTATTTACAAAAATATATTGGGCACTACGTCAATTTCGATTTAACGGAAGTAGCTAGACAAGACAGAACCATGAAATTGTTCTATGGGACAGATAAATATGACAGTCTAATTAGAAACAAATTAATAGCTGTTGATGAACTAGGGATTTGGGTTGAAGGTTTTAAAGAAACTACAATATACGCTGATGATAACGGAAATGAATTAGAAAAACCGAAAAAAGAATGGTTGACATTCCACGTGCTTGTTCGTTGGGAATATTTAAAAGGGGTTTTTGTTGTCGATAACCCAGATGTTAACGAAAAGAAAATTGGTTTTAATACTAAAGCATCCGAGTAATCGGGTGCTTCTTTATTTGGAGGGAGACCCGTGCGGGATTTAGAGGTAAATGTAAGTTGGCACGTTATCGCTGAGACAGATGGCTGTATGGTTGTTGGTTTTTGTGTGGATGGGAGATTGGTAACTATTGTTTCTGGACAATCAAATGATTTACATGAGAAGCTGAAGAGTTTCTTTTTAGGCAAGGAGTAGTGACAATATGCCGAGTAGACCAAATAGACCTTGCTCAGTCCCTGGTTGCCCAAACCTTACAAAAGGACGATACTGCTACGCTCATCAGCAAAAAGAACAACAAAACAAATACGATCGCCATCGCTACTATGACGAACACATTCGTGATAAGAAAGCCAGCGACTTTTATCACAGCAAAGAGTGGCAACGTGTTCGGCGCTTAGCGTTGATTCGCGACAAACATCTTTGTCAGCATTGCCTCGCCAAGAAGCGCATCACGCCAGCTGATGTAGTTGACCATATTGTACCGATACGTGTCGATTGGTCGCTGCGTCTATCGTTGAGTAATCTGCAATCACTTTGTAACTCCTGTCACAACAAGAAAACGGCCGAAGATAAGAAACGATATGGGGAGGGGGCGGGGTAAAAATTTTTCACTGGGCGGCTCTGGACCGCGCGCCCCCCTCAGCGTGAACAAAGTTCCCTTTTTGACGTAAAAGGGGGATAACAGTTTTTGGAGAAAATCAAAACGAAGGGTGGTGTTGAAAATGGGTCGGCGCGCGAAGCCGGTGGATTTAATTCTTATTCAAGGAACGAAGCATTTAACTAAAAAAGAAATTGAGGCGCGAAAAGAAGCGGAAGTGAAGTTGCGTCCGAACGACGATAAAGTCAGACCGCCAAACTGGTTAGATGATGTAGCAAGAAAAGAGTTTAAGCGACTTGTAAAAGAACTGAAAGAAGTGGGGCTAGTCACGAATGTGGATGTGAATGCTCTTGCCTTGTACTGCGATGCCTATTCTAACTATGTCAAATGTTCTCAGATCATTGAGGAAGAAGGATTGATGGTCGAGTATACGAACAAGGCTGCAGAAACAAATAAGGTGCCTCATCCTCTTCTCACAAAGAAGAAACAGTTGCATGAGCAAATGAAATCGCTGGCCGTTGAATTTGGCCTAACACCAAGCTCACGGGCGAAGCTTGCTTTGCCGAAAGAAGAACCTAAGCAGCCGACACCGTTTGAACAGGAGTTTGGTGAAGTATGAGTTTAAAGCAGTGGCTTATCGATTACTCGCATGATGTCATTGATGGCCGTGTGATTGCCTGCCAGAAACATAAATGGGCGTGCATGCGTTTCTTAAATGATATCGAACGTGAAGGTACAGAAGATTTCCCTTACATTTTTAGCGAAACAAAAGCGATGCGCTTCCTCAAATGGATGACGCTTTTTAAGCACACGAAAGGTGTACTCAAAGGGCAGCATATCCGTCCACATGAAATTCAAGTGTTTGTGTTTGGTAATATTTACGGATGGGTGCATAAAAAAACAGATTATCGGCGTTTCAAGAAAGCGTATTGGCAGGTAGGAAGGAAAAATGCGAAGTCGCAGAGTCTAGCGTGTGTAGCGTCCTATGAAGCAATGGCTTTCGGTGAGAACATGTCCGAAGTATACATCGGGGCGACCAAAACAGAACAAGCAAGAATTGTCTGGAACGAAACCGAAGCAATGTTAGCTGGATGTCATGAGTTAAAAGGAAAATACGAAGTAAAGTACGGTGCCATCCACCATCCTAAGAGCCGTTCGATCATTCGCCCACTTTCTAAAGAGGACAGGAAGACAGGTGATGGATTAAACCCACAATGCGGCATTATTGACGAGTACCATGCACACGAAACAGACGAAATTTATAACATCATCGACTCTGGTATGATTGCGCGTGCGCAACCGTTACTTATGATTATCACAACGGCCGGCGTAAACTTGAATAATCCGTGTTATCGGAGTGAATATCAATACGTTTCGAAGCTTTTAGACCCAAATAGTCCTGTCGAAAACGAACGATACTTTGCAATGGTCAACGAATTAGATAAGGATGAGGACGGAAATCTTATCGATGACATTAGAGATGAAAAGGCATGGCTAAAAGCGAATCCCATTGCAGCATCCTATCCAGAAGGAATTGAAAATATTCGAGCAAAGTTGCAAGAAGCGCTTGAAAAGCCCGATAAAATGGACGATTTTCTCACTAAAAACATGAATATATGGATTAATAAGCGTGCACAAGGGTATATATCGTCTGATCGCTGGGCGGCCTGCGGTGCGGAAAACTTGCCGGATATCAGTGGATTGGATGCGTATGTAGGTGTTGACTTGTCAGCAACGACCGACTTAACGAGCGTTTCTATAGAAATTCCATTGAGTGATGGGCGATTTGTTGTGCTGTCCCACTCATTCATACCTGAAGAAAAGCTGGACGAGCGAGTGAAAACCGACAAAATGCCATTTGATCAATGGGTTCGCCAAGGATGGATTACAGCAACGCCGGGTGCAGTCGTTGATTACACGTTTGTTCGTGAGTATATCAAGGCAATTGCAGAAACACACGGCGTTTCGGTAAGAGAAATTTGCTATGACAAGTATAATGCACGCCACTTGATGCAGGAGCTTGAGGCAGATGGATTCGTGACGGTAGAAATACCTCAAGGGATTCGTTATTTATCGGAACCTACAAAAAATTTCCGAACAAAAGTATTTGAAAAGAAAATAATTCATAACAAAAACCCTGTTTTAGCGTGGGCAGTTGGCAACGCGGTGACGCGAAAAGATGCTCAAGAGAACATTATGTTGGACAAGTCAAAGAGCACGGATCGAATTGACCCATTGGCAGCGCTTATTAACGCGCACGCTCGGGCGATGTTTGCGAATGCCGAGTCGGTTGATGTATCGGAATTCGCAACTGATGATTTTTTAGATAGACTGTGGGGTTGATAAAGTGAAGAAATTAGGGAGAATCTTTCGTGATTATGCGGAAGATTTTTTTATTTTGATTGGTTTGACGCTCATTAACGTGGCAACTTTCCGATTAAGTGCTACAGCTGGTTTGTATGTGCTCGGCTGTTCTTTTTTAGTTGTAGGTGTTTTTGTCGCACTATATCACCCTAAACGTTATCCGCCATGAAGGAGGTGAGGAGTAAATGTTTTTTCGACGTGCTTTGGAGCGGCGCAGTATCGAATATAGCTTAAACGATCCAGCTCTTTTAGATTTTCTCGGCATTTCTCCCGGTGAGGTTAACGTTTACGGAAAAAATGCTTTGAAAGAAGCAACGGTTTTTGCATGTGTCAAAATATTAGCCGAATCAATTTCAAAATTGCCACTAAAAATTTACCAAGAGGACGAAAATGGCGTTATTAAGGCGACAAAACATTATTTGTATCGACTATTAAAACTCCGCCCCAATCCGTATATGTCGGCATCTGACTTCGCCAAGTGTAATGAAACGCAGCGGAACACGTATGGGAATGCATACGTCAATATTGAGACTGACCAAAAGGGCAGAATAGTGGCGTTTTGGCCGATTGACGCAAGTAAAGTGCGTATTTGGATTGACGATGTCGGACTTTTTAACAGCAAAAATCGCATTTGGTATGAAGTTGATGTCGGAACAGAGCGACGAAAGCTGATGCCAGACGAAATTTTACATTTTAAAAGCGGTGTGACGCTGGACGGGATAGTTGGAGTGCCCCCACTCGAATATTTACGCGCTACAGTTGAAAATGCAGCAGCGGCAGGTAGATTTATTAATAATTTTTATAAGCAAGGGCTGCAAGTGAAAGGGATTGTTCAGTATGTCGGCGATTTAAACCAAGAAGCAAAGAAGCAATTTCGAGAAAAATTCGAGGAAATGTCATCTGGATTAAAAAATAGCCATCGAATTGCGCTTATGCCGATTGGATATGAATTTAAGCCGATAAGCTTATCGATGTCCGATGCTCAATTTCTCGAAAATACACAGCTTACGATTCGTCAGATCGCCACGGCGTTCGGTATTAAAATGCACCAGCTGAACGATTTAAGCCGAGCAACTCATACGAATGTTGCGGAGCAGCAGCGACAGTTTTACGTGGATACACTACTCCCAATTTTGACGATGTATGAGCAAGAAATGACATATAAACTGTTCCTCGACAGCGAAATTGACGCTGGATACTACGTCAAATTCAATGTTGATAGCATGCTTAGAAGTGATATTAAAACACGTTACGAAGCGTATGGCATTGGAATTGAGAAAGGTTTTATTACACCGAATGAAGCAAGAGCATTAGAAGAGAAGCCGCCTCTTCCAGGCGGTGATCAGCTTGTGTTTAACGGCAACGTCATTCCATTGACGATGGCTGGTCAACAGTACGTGAAGGGAGGTGGGGAAAATGGACAAGCAGGCGACGATGGAAACAAAGGAAATTCGAGCGCTACCAGTGAAAATTGAAGTTCGCAAATCAGCAGAAGGGGAGGAACAACGGACGATATTCGGTTCTATCAAGTACAACACAGAAAGTGCGGAGATGCGAGACTGGTGGGGCGACACGTTTGTTGAAGAAATTGCTTCTGGAGCATTTGACGAAAGCCTGAAAACGCGCAGTGTTGTTGGGTTGTGGTCACATGATGCGTCTAAAGTGCTTGGAAGCACGAAAAGCGGAACGTTGCGCCTGGAAAGCACGGAAAAGGAACTACGTTTTGAATTAGACTTACCGAATACGACTGTCGGCAATGACGCTTGGGAAATGATTAAACGAGGGGATGTCGATGGTGTATCGTTTGGCATGCGGGTCACAAAAGACAAATGGTCACAGGTCGATCGCGACGGAAAAAAAATCTACAAACGTTCTATTTTGGACGCGGAGCTGTATGAAATTTCTCCTGTCGCTTTTCCAGCGTACCCAGCAAACGAGGTATCTGTCCGATCGCTTAATGAATATCGCGAACAACAAAAGCGAGCTTCAAACGAGTACAAAAAAAGAAAATTAGCAATGGAATTAGAGCTGATGTAATCGGCTCTTTTTAACTTTTTACAGGAGGTTGAATGATATGGGAAAAGAATTACGTGAAATGTTACAGAAATTAGAGCAAATGAAAGCAGAAGTTCGCTCTCTTTTAGGAGAGGATAAAGTAGAAGAAGCTGAAAAGCTCATGGAAGATGTGCGAGCATTGCAAAAGAAAATTGAAGTGCAGCGGCAATTGGAGGAAGAAGAACGCGGTGGACTTGGTCTTGTCGGAGCTCATTTAGCTAGCGGAGAAGCTCGTGCAGTAACGAAAGAAGATGCCGAGTTAGAAAATGAATATCGTCAAGTTTTTATGAAGGCAATTCGTCGCCGTCCAGTGTCATCTGACGAACGAAGCATTATTAAAGAGTATGAAAAAAGAGCGGTTATGCATACTGGCGGTGTCGTTGGACAAGCAGACGGAGATTCCGGTCTTATTTTGCCTCAAGACATTCAAACGACGATCTATACGCTTATGCGGGATTTTAACGATCTTTCCCAGTACGTAAATGTTCAAAATGTTACTGCTCTTAGCGGCTCACGGGTTCTTGAAAAAGATGAAGATATGGTTCCTTTTCAGGATGTCGATGAATACGGAGAAATTCAAACAATCGACAATCCAAAATTCGTTCCTGTTAGCTACGCGGTGAAAAAGCGTGCAGGCATTCTACCTCTAACGAACGAATTGCTTGCTGATACAGACCAAAACATTATTTCTTATGTTACAAATTGGATCGGCAAAAAGGCTGTTGTTACTCGAAATTATCACATTACCAATCTACTAAAAACTATGACAAAGAAAACGTTAACCAATTTTGATGATATTAAAAAGGTTCTAAATGTTGAATTGGACCCAGCGATTAGTGCTAACAGCATTATCCTAACGAACCAAGATGGATATCATTGGATGGATGAGCAAAAAGACAATAATGGTCGTTACTTATTGCAAGACGACCCAACTCAACCAGGACGCAAACTATTTAAAGGACGTCCTGTTGTTGTTGCATCGAATCGATTCTTAAAAACAGAAGGTACTACTACATTACTTGCACCATTTATCGTTGGTGATCTAAAGCAATTGATTGTATTGTTCAACCGTCGCTTCTTTGAATTAGCAAGTACAAAAGAAGGCGGAGATGCTTTCATTCGTGATACAACTAACCTTCGTACAATCATGCGTGATGACTATAAATTTTGGGATACAGGAGCTGCGATGTTTGGTCAGTTAGATGTTACCCAAACGGTCTAATGAAAGGTGGGGTTGAAATTGCCGAGTTATGAAGTGATTAAAC
>OFGS01000297.1_pt1 | contig 10658 bp, 11 predicted proteins | sample 1521851 | NCBI WGS metagenome assembly OFGS01 (sample SAMEA3142070, study PRJEB24117) | hot springs metagenome
CTGTAAACATTTGCACTTCTAACATGCCTGTACCACTAGGCATTTGCGCAATGACAAACGGCAATCCGATCGTATGCCACCCCACAGGTAAATATTGCTTCATTTCTGGTCCGATGTTTGAACCGTTCATCATAATCTTTATCGTAAGCGTCAACGCCACTTTTGTCTGACAAATAAGTAAAAGTCCAATCTGTGCATTCGTACTACCGAAGTTCGTGACACTCATTTGCAGTGGAAACACAGGACCCGTTCCAATGGATTTTGATGAGCCAGATGTAGCATAAAGCAAATCAGGCTGTGCTGCTTGTACATCACTGCTAATACTGTCATTTGAAATGTCTCCCAGCCCTGGCTCTAAAAAACCCAGTTCTATTTCATTTCTCCACGGCTCTTGCGGGTAAACTTTCATGCGTAAAATTCGCGTTGTAACGTCTAGGCGTAAATCTTCGTTGAAAATCCGTACATCGTCCCCAAGATAGAACTTGTCCTCTTCAAGCCCTGTAATGGCTGAGAGGTCGAGAACACTAACTTGATAGCTGATTCTCGGAAACGCCATTTCTTTCAACATGTCCTCGGCATATCTCTTCAAGTTACCAGGCAGTATGAACCGTTCATCTTCAAGGATGTATTCTTTTCTATATTTCTGACGCGCTTCTGAAAGTGGAACGCCTTGCGAAACATACCAATCGTAATTTTCTACATAGTTTTTTCCATCGTTCACTTCTGCGATTGTCAGCCCGTTTTTCCCATACGGGATGATGACTGTAGCTTCAGGTGGGGTGATCGTCCGTTTTACACTTTTGAGGTTTTTACGATACCTGAATGATGCACCACGATTGCTACCAATCCGCTTCACTAAGTTAATCATTCGATTCATGCTATCCCATTGGATTTCCAACCCTAGAATCTTGGCAACTTGTCGCACCAGCCATAACGCGGTTTTGCGGCTTTCCTTAAGACTGAATATTTCATCTTCATAGCCCGTTTCAATGATGCCAATTTTCCAGCCCGTACCGTTCAAAATTTTCTCCAATCCATTTCTCAATTCCTCAGTGTTAATTTCAATCGCTGGAAAAACTCTATTGAGCAACTCAATGTACGCTAATTCCGCTGTGACAGCAAAATTAAATTGTCCATTTTCATCCATACCGTCCTCAATTTCTGTGACAATATAGCGCCGATTTTTATATACTAGTTGCCCATCGTATTGAATAAGTCTCGTTTTTGGATCATTGAACGGCATTTCGAAATATAAAATGGATTTGTCATTCAGGAAGTCATCTGTATAGATGTTCTTCGCGTTTTCGAGATACGCAGCAAGCCTCCTATCAAGCGTATATACCCGTATAATATCTCGATACACATTCGAGTGACGTCCTAGCGTCCGAACACCTCTTGCTTCTTCCCATATGGATATACCTATGCTTTTTAGTATCGGCGTTACCTGCTCGTTTTGTGTTTGCAGCGTTGCGCGAATCATGAGAGTTTGAAAGTTTTGTACAGCATTCGGTAACGACTCTCCGTTGACCACCTCATACCATTCCACTCCGTCCGTCGATACCTCTACGATCACGGTTGTGCCTACTGGCGCTTCATAGTCAATTATCACTCGGCTTCCCGTTGCGTTTCGCACCATATCATTCGTAATCGTAGCAACCCATGTCCCGCTTGTTCGATACTTTGTCATCGTTGTATCTACGCCAGTGATAGAAAGATTGTCAATATACGCTTGATCGTCATGGCTGCTTACACTTCCGTCTTTGCTATACTGCCATTTAAACGTATATGTCCCCGATTCCAAATCTTTCGCAAAGTGTTTAAAACTTGTATTATTGCCGCTGTCTTTAAATTGTTCGACGCCGTTAATATAAAACCTTAAATAATCATAACCGCTCTCGCTACTAACTAAATAGTCAAATTCAATACGTCCGCCCTGTGGCAAATGAACTGTTATCTCCGTCGCGCTTGCTTGGCTGTCCCCTATATCTTTATTTGTATAAGAATATGATCCACTGACCTTCCGCGCTGTCGTGCGCTGCCAGTCTCCTACGAATGTAAAATTCCGCTGTTCCCCTTCAAAATCATCTATAATCGTACCAATTCCACCAGTTTGATAGCTTTGAAGCATAAGACCGTTCGGACTTAAAACAAGGTTGTTGATCGTTCCTTGATTCCATTGCTGTCCTTGAAACAGCTTATTCATTTCAGATACAATCAAACGATCCTTCCTCCCTTCTTTCAAAAATATAAAAAGAACGTCATCCCTTTATGTTGCACTGATAATTGTTGCTCGGATTTTATCTGTCGTATTTTGAGCACAAAAATACAACTCTTTCCCATACTCAAGACGGAATTGCTGTCCAGGAGATAAAGGGATCCCTTTTGTGCTATCTACATCACTTTCACCGATGTAAATAGGTTCAACGTTTGCTGCGTCAGCAGTAATAATATATTCAACAATTCGCCCTTGTACAGAAGATAGAGGTATTACTAACTCACTTGTATTAGTGTTTGTCGCTGACTTCGCTATCGACTTCATGTTGTTCGGTGACACTTTTGTGATTTGTAGTATAGTCGGTTGTGCAATATTTACATTGATTGGTGTTACACTATCCACTAAGACAGTCGGTTTATTAACAATATCCACAGAACCAATTTTATTGTTACCTGATGGAAGCCCACTTGTAACATTGATATTCACTGGAGTCGTACTGTCAACACGAACCGTTGGGGTGTTCGCTATATCCACAGATCCAATTTTGTTCGTTCCAGACGGGATCGGTGAGATCAAGACACTTTTAAGTGCGTCGTTTTGCAACGCACTTGGTAGTTTCGCAATCAACGCTTTTAACAATCCGATGACCGTTTGCGCTGTAGCTGGATCCGACGTCGAGCCTAACGCTTCAATGTCAGCGTTCAACGCCTTCATGAACATGTGCCACTTGGCGCCGTCATAATACGACGAGGTTAATTTATTATCTAAATCAGTATTTAAACGTCCATTTTGTTGCGGCATGTGTCATTCCCCCTTACAAATATCGTTCTTGCCAAACAAGACGAATTCGAGCGCGCTGTCCATTTGCACTGCTATATGCAAATGTGTTTCCACCAGGGAAAAACGCACCGAATTCACCATCAATCATCGACAGAATATTATTTTCTGCAGTGTCATATGCCCCAGTTGTAGCAATATCCCGTCCCATGCTTTTCGTTGCTAAAAAGCTCTCTGTGTTGATTTCGATTGCTGAGTTAGGTGTTAGTACGCCGTTATGCAACAGATATTTGTCGTTGATCGTGATTTTTGGGTTTTGAATCTCTCCAAACACTGCTTGGATCATGAACGACGGATAGGTTTCTGCTGTACCATGGTTAGAAATATACTGCACGCTGTTAGAATCCATATCGAACGTTAATTCTCTAGTATCGATGGCATACCGAAACGGCTGACAACGGAAAACCAGTGTAAAGCTCGACAGTGTTTTGCGTACATCAATAGAAAACGAACCAGCTAACTTTCCAATATAATATACATCTGGTTCTTCACTAAGAATTAATTTACTCTCCTGACGAGTAAAAATGCGGGAAAGTTTTCTAATATCCTGCCTCCTTTTTTCTCTCGACTCGTGCGTTATAAGACAATCAATTTCAATTTCACGTGTCCCAAATTCTTTTGGAAACACAAGTGATCCATGACGCCCGGGAACATTTTCATAATTGTCCTCAAATGTCGGCAATGCTGGGTTGCGAAAACGTAAAATCTTAATATTCAATTCTTCCGAACGTATACCGTCAAACTGAAACCACATACTCATCGCAATCCCCTACTTCGTTTTGAGCGCTCGATTATCGTATACAATTCACGTGAAAGTTTTTCAATATCATTGTCATTTCTAACAACCATATTTTCGATGATGATGGTCGGTCCTGCACTCGAAGCACCCGACATCACGTTACCAACGACGTTCGTTTCAACAACGTGTTGAATCGCTGCTGGCTTTATACTTGGTAGAGCGATGTTGCCGATTTGTTGACCAGCTTTTGCTACCCGCTTCGCCATATCGACAACGCTGTTTTCGGCTAGCTTTGCATCGTTTGTAATCCCAATCGCCAAACCTTGTGACAAATATCCTCCGTATTCCGCAAATAAACGGCTCGGGCTACGAATACCGAAAAAGTCTTTAATTTTATTGGTTAGTCCTGAAAGCATCGACTTAACCTTTTCCCATAGCCAATCTGCCATGTTGCTCATACCGTTCCATATGCCACGAAGCAAATCTTTCCCGATTTCTACAAAGCTACTTGCCCAACTTCTTGCGGTGTTTTTGATACCTTCCCATATGTTGACTAACGTATCTCTTACACCGCCAAAGATATTAGAAATTGCGCTTCTTAAACTGTTGAATGTGTTTTGTACAGCAGAAGATAAACTGCTAACGATATTGCTAACGCTCGTTTTAACACCATTCCACACATTCGATAAAAATGACGCGATTGCATTAAAAATAGTCGTTGCTGCTGTTTTCAACCCGTTCCATACTTCAAAAACAACCGTTTTAATTGTGTTCCAAATAGTCGTAAAAATCGTTTTGTATATGTTGAGTACAGTCGTAAAATACGCTTTTATCCCCTCAAAAATGGCTGTGGCCGCCGTTTTTAGTCCTTCCCAAACCGTTGTGATTACCGTTTTAATACCTTCCCATACGGTTTTAAAAATCGTTTTATAAATGTTGACAATCGTCGTAAAATACGTTTTCAGTCCATCCCAAACTACCACAGCTACTGCCTTTATCCCTTCCCATGTTGCCGATAGAAACGCTTTGATTTCGTCCCAGTTTTTATATAGCACAACACCGATAGCTACTAATCCAGCAATTGCCCCGATCGCAATACCGATCGGACCGGTGATGACAGCTATCGCACTTGAAAAGACTCCTGCCATTCCACCAGCGCTAGCCAACACGCTTGCCAATGCCCCAAACCCTTGCATAGCTGTTCCTACAATTGACAATACAACACCAATGGATGCAACAATCCCGAGCAAAACAGCTGAAATAGCCGCCCCGATTGCTATGAATTGCTTCATTCCGTCTGGAAAGCTATTAAAAGCATTGAATAAACCTTGCAGTGCCTCTGCAACTACACGAATAGCTGGGGCTAATGCATCGCCAATAGAAATTTGTGCCGTTTCAATAGCGCCCCCTAGTTCCTCAAGCGCACCTTTTAAATTGTTCTTCATTTTTTCTGCTGCTTCTTTCGATGCTCCGCTTGAGTTCTGAAGTGATTTCGTCAAGGAGTCTAATTTTTGTGGTCCAGCTTCAATCACTGTGAGCATTCCACTTGCTGCTTCCGTCCCGAAAATAGTGGAAAGCGCTGCAAGTTTTTGTGCATTGCTCATATTTTTTGTTTTCTCAGAAAGCTGGCCAATAATATCCCCGAAAGGTAGCATACGACCTTGTGTATCAGTCACTTGGATGCCTAGTGAAGCTAATGCCTCTCGCGCCTCTTTTGGTGGATCAGATAATCGAATGAGAGCCCCACGCAATGTTGTACCGGCCTGTTCTCCACGGATACCGTTATTCGCCATAATTTCTGTAGCTGCCGCAAGTTCTTCAAGCGAAATTCCTAATGTTTTTGCGATTGGAGCAGCATACTTGAACGTGTACTGCATATCTTGCACACCAGCTGCTGAATCATTTGCCGCTTGTGCTAGAACATCTGCTACTCTTGACGCCTCTCCTGCTTCAAGACCGAATGCATTGAGTGCAGATGATACTGTGTCAGCAACTAAAGCCATATCTTCTCCCGATGCCTCTGCTGCTGCGATAATCCCTGGCATCGCCGCAAGAATTTGATTTGTTTTGTATCCCATCGTCCCCATAATCTCCATACCTTGTGCAACCTCGGTAGCTGACTTAGACGTCGATGAACCGAGATCAAGGGCAGCCTGTTTGAGCTTCTCTAATTCATTCGGCGTTGCCCCCGCAATCGCTCCAACTCGAGAAAGCTGTGCCTCAAAATCCATCGATTTTTTGACAGAAACACCTAATGCACCACTAATTGCTGCACTTGCTACACCGAATGAGGCAGCAATTTGTGCTCCAGACGATTGAAGGTTATTACCTACGTCTTGCAAGCGTTGGCCGGTCTCATTCAACTTGGTTTGTAGTTGTCCCCATGCTGTCGCTTGCTGTTCAATCGTTTGATTTAACTGTCGTAACTGCGCTTCGGTTTCTTTCATTTCCGCGGTCGCTTTGTTGTAGGCGATTAAGAGATCATTCGTTTCCTTCGCATCCGCACCTTTTGCCTTTACGCTTTCATCATATAGTTGCTTTAATTCTGATACTTTCATTTTCTGTAATTCGAGCGTTTGTGCTAAACTGTTGGCTTTCGTGCGTAATTGCTCAGACGTTGAACCAAAATTTTCGATACCTGCTGTTGCAGCACGAAATTCGGAATCAATCACTTTCAACTGCTGGTCAATTTTTTGCAAACTTTGCGTTACTGCTTGCTCTAACTTGTTAAAGCCGTCCGATTGCTTTTCAATCTCTTTATTTGTTTGTTGTAACTGTGCCTCTGTCTTTTTCATTTCTGCGACAGCTTTGTTGTAGGCAATAAGCAATTTCTCGGTTTCGGCTGCATCTTTTCCTTTCGTTTGCGCACTTTCTTCATATCTGTGCTTTAGCTCAGCGACTTTCGCCTCGTGTAACTGTAGCTTTTGCGTGAGGGATTCCGCTTTAATTTGCAATCCTTCCAAACTACTCTCGAAATCCTTTACACCACCAGTAGCCGCTTTAAACTCAGCGTCAACGAGCCGTATTTTGCGATTGACAGCCTCAATACTCGTCGTGAAATTTGCACTATCTAATCCAAGCGATACTCGCAACGTACCAACTTCCGCCATCGTTTCACCACCTTTACAACAACTGCTCAATCATCAGCCGTTCTTTTCGCGCCTCTTTTTCTTCTGCGTAGTCCAAAATTTCAAAATAAAAACCGATGTCCATCTCATCCACGAGGTACATCGGTATGCCATTCTTAATATGCGTGAGGTAAAACTCTTTCACCGCGTCATATGGGTCCATTTCAGACCCCGTTACACGTTTGGGTCGCTCGTTTTCGCCACCCCAATAACTTTATTCATGCAATCCGAAATTGTTGGAATGAGGTGATCCGCCGCAATACCATCGTAAAATTCATCGACCGTAAATTGTCCGTTAAACAGTTCGACAATAAAAGCAATGATGGAATCTAGTGCCTCTACATCAATATTGTTAAAGTCATATTTTTTGCGCAGTTCTAATGCTCGGCGAAACATACGTGCTTTGACAAACGGAACAGTAAATGTCTTCTCTTGACCATTGATTAATAATGTAACCTGCATGTTTATCCCTCCATGTTATGAAATTGAAAAAGAGAAAGGGCTTCCCCCTTTCCCTTTATGGCGTTGTTGTTTCCTGATACACGGCGCTGAACCAGTTTTGAATGACTGTTTGATCTACACCTTGGTCTTTTGTATTCACCGATGCTTTCCATGCTTCATCAAATTCCCGCTTTACAAATTTCCCTTTTAGTGTAGGCGTTTGAAATTCGACCTTATCCCCTTTTGTTTTATATTGCTCTTCCGGTAATTCGAATTTCCCTTTGTATAGCCACACATATTTCTGTCCCCCATTCGAAAGAGGAAGAACGAATCCAAGCGCAACATATGGGGCTGTATCACCACTTTTTTGAATAACGACACCATCATCATTAATGGTTGCACCTAACAAAAACGCCTGCATTTCCGTTGAAATGTCATCCACTCCAATTTCCACTTCGATTTCACCAAGAGACGAAGCAACTTCAGCTGGTCCGTCATCCGCATACAACGTTTCTGTGTTTACCTTCGGGCTAATTTTTGCTTCAATCGCTTTCGCCAATCGTTTTGGCGTATCGTACTGAACACCAGTGAAATCGTCTTTAATCAACTTAGCCACATATGGATGCTTTAAACCGATTACTGCCATCGTATTCCCTCCTAACAAACATAAGAAAATCGAATTGCTTTATGGTACGTTTTCGTTTCTTGCTCAAACAAATCCACTTCGGATGTGCGACGAAAACCTGCTGCTATCATTCTCTCTTTCACTTGCTGAACTATTGATGTGTAGTCGCCTTTTGACCACACATCGACTTGTATAAAATGCGCTGTTTGCTGTTCTTCATCGTCTGCATTGAGAGCAGAAAACTGATTGTATTCAAAAAAAGTGATATACGTCTTTTCTTTTCCCTCATACGTTTGAAACGCGACTGGAACACCGAGAGGTTTTAGTGTGTCGATGATCATCTTGTTTAGGCTCATAGCCCCAACTCCTGCCGAATGACATCGGCCATTTCATCTTGCACACGATCGATGTTTTCCTCAAAAGCTGGTTGTAAAAAAGGATGAGGATCTGCTTTCGGATATTTTCGTCCTTTTTTCTCTCCTGCTTTTCGACCAAATTCGACAAACAGCCCATAAAAACGATCGCGATCCGGTCCGATATCTACTGTTCCATCTTCCTTGATATCAGAAATAACGATGTTTTCAGCAAGTTTTCCCGTGTCTCGTGGAGCTTTTTGCGAAGCCGCCTCCTGAACCACTTTTGCACCAGCCATAAGTGCTTCTTGTCTGACTTGCTCAGCTTCGTTCCCCAACGTTTCCAACTTCCGCAACAATTCTTGCACACCTTCTAATTTAAAACCCATTACATCACTTCCTTTGCCACAATCGTCATCGTGACATGACGCTCATCATCATTAATGACAGACAAAATTTCAAACGTGCGTCCTTTATATTGAATACGCATATCGGGTGTAATCTCCGCTGTGTAGCGCACGACAAAACGAACTGTATTTTCGTTTTGCGTTGTCGCCGCTTCATAATATTCTCGCCCACGCAACGTTTTAATCGCTGCCCATAAATGATGCCTGTCTTGCCATTCATTTATGATGAATCCATTTTCATTTTGTTCCTCTACTTGCTGCTGGATTGTAATCTGATGTTTAAATTGGTTAGTCAGTCGCCGCGCCATTCGTCATTGCCTCCTGCACAAAAAATGGCGTCAATGCGTTAAATGCTTTGCCCATTTCTTCTTCGCTCACCCGATATTCGTAGAAAATAGAAGCAACGATGAGCACTAAATGATCTGCTTCCGTTCCTGTTGCGTTTTTTACATACTTTTTGGCTGTTTCTAAATAGAAAGAGAGCATGGCGTCTTCCATGCTCCCATCGATTCGCAAATGTTCCTTTAACATGTCAACAGAGACTGCCATGCCTCTTCACCCGCTTACGCATTTAACTCAAGCTTAAAGACAGATGGCTCAAACGGACCATATACAAGCTGTCCATCATTCAAGTGCCAAATTTTAAAACCGACATGGTTTGTATCAGCGTATTTTTCAATTAATTTCGTTACTTCCATTGTTCCGATAACATCTTGAATGTAGAACGTTGAAAAATCACCAAAATACAAGCGCTGAATATTCGGTGTACCTGCATCCACGAAATCTGTCACATCAACCGGGAAACCGAGTAAGCGATAGCCGAAGCCACCTTCTAATCCGATATCTGGGCGCAAAAGTGGGAATCCATCTGCCGTTTTAATTGTTTCAATTGCCGTCAATGCAGCACGGTTAATCATCCAACGCGCGTTTTTAAGCATGGACGTTGGCAAACTGTTTTTAAGTTGCACAAACTTGTCGTAAATGTCCGTTGCTGTCGGTGTAAAAGCGACCGCTTTGCGAATCAACGCACCTGGATTGTCTGCACTATTGAAGAAAAACTCCGCTTCTTCACGTACGTAAGCTTTCTTCAATTCATCCACAACGATTCGTTCCACATTCATCTCGCTCATTGCAAGAAGCTTCTTTGTGACAAGCACAAGCGCATCCGTTTCCGTTGGATTTAAATAGTACTCATCAAATTCAATATCTGTCTCTGGAATCGGCTGATTCAATGCACGCTCTGTTTTCACACGATTTGCTTTCGCTTTTTTAATTAAAATTGGGAAGCCTTGTGTCCCTTTTGTCTGTACAACCTTTCCGTATTTCCGTAATAAGTTTTCTTCTTGAGCATAAGCGATAATTTCTTTCGCCAACGATTCTGGAACAAGTACATTGCCGCCGTGCGTCTGAACTCCCATTGCCCTCGCTTCACTTTCACTAATTTGACCTACAAGGTACCGACAAAAGGCATTGCGCGTTTTCATTTCATTTGTTTTTACTTGGACACGAGAGGAAAGAGACTGATTAATCACATTTGTTAAACCAGCACGCTGTTCTTGTGTTAAGATGGAGCGCTTTTCTCCTTCGCCCTCGTCTTGTTCTTCATCGTCTTCGTTCTCGTCATCTTCTTCCCCTTCACCAGCTCCGTTGCCATTATTATCGTCTGTCTCATCAAGCTCTGCGAGAGCCTCGTTTACCGCATCTAAATCAGCTGTCAATTCATCGACTTCTGCCTGTACTTCTTCCATCGAACGAGTTTCAGAACCTTTTTCTAATAACTCTTTAAGCTGTTTTAATCGTTTTTCCAATTGTGCTTTACGCCGTAATAAATACTTTTTCATCGCTTCAACGCCTCCTCAATTTGTTTAATTAGTTTTTGTCTTTCATAATGAAGTTCTCGCTGTTCTGTGAAC
>OFGS01000298.1_pt1 | contig 10632 bp, 11 predicted proteins | sample 1521851 | NCBI WGS metagenome assembly OFGS01 (sample SAMEA3142070, study PRJEB24117) | hot springs metagenome
CCCCATAAAGATGTACTTTCTGAACAGACCATAGTAAGAAACTCCTCTGTAGGTGCGCGTGGCAGTGACTCGAGCAAATGGATACAGATTATGGAGGTTCCTAACAATTTTGAGCATTAAAAGTGGAGCATTAAATTCCCGTGTTAAATTGGTTATACCAAGCTTCAGGAGTGAGACAGAGAGGGTGGTAAGACCTCTGGATGGAACAAGTTTGAACATCCATAGTAAAGTCTACAATCTCTGGCGTGTTCTTAAGGTAGTGGTACTAACTGCACATTCACCCGAGAGGGTTTTACGTGACCTCTCTTTCCTGAAAAGTGCGCTCTTTTCAGGGTTAGTCTCTGAATTGAGGAAGTTCATCTTCAGGAATAGTGGGGGTTACCAAACACTAGTTCCTGCTTCTTGGGGCAGGTACTATAACCGCCTGATAGGAAGATGGGACTAAGGGAAAAGGCGGGATACAAATACCCCAGCCCTAAACTTGTGCAGTTTTGTACAGCTTAGATGACCAGGATCTCAAGAGCAAGTCGTATCCCTTAACGTCCACAACTTTACCCATTACTATATTACCTGGTTTTAATTCTCTATCTGCTTCTACGTACACAATGGAGTCTACTTCGGGAGCTTGCATGTAAGACCTACCGACGGGTACTATGCTTAGTTCTTCATCGTATCCATCTATAAGTACCTTAAGCTCTTTACCGATGAGCTCTTGGCTTTTCCTGTTCCAAACTTCACTCTGGACAGAGTATATCTCTGAGGCTCTTCTTTCTTTTTCCTTTTTACTTACCGGATCTCCCAACGGATAAGCGTGAGTTCCTTCCTCTTGATAATAAGGAAACACACCAACCCAGTGAAAGTACCCTTCACCTACAAAATCAGCAAGTTCTTTAAACTCCCTACTTCCTTCCCCTGGATATCCTACTATAAAGGTGGTCCTAAGTATAGCGTTTGGTATTTTGTAGTATATCTTTTCTAACAGCTTCATAATTTGAGCCTTGGTGTAGCCCCTTCGCATACTCCTAAGAACCTTGTCAGATACGTGTTGAAGGGGCATATCAAAGTACGGAAGAACCTTCTGGGAGTTTTTAACGTAATCTATAAGATCATCATCTATTTCGGAAGGATAAAGGTATAGCAACCTAATCCATTCTACACCTTCTATCTTCTCAAGCTCTTCCAAAAGCTTTACAAGGTAGCCCTTGCCATATATATCCCTTCCGTAGTATGTAGTATCTTGGGATACTATGCAAAGCTCCTTTATACCTTGCTCTGATAAATCCTTTGCCTCTTGGATCAGTGCTTCTATAGGCACGGACCTGTACTTACCCCTTATGGAAGGTATACTGCAAAAGGAGCACAGTCTATTACATCCCTCCGCTATTTTTAAGTATGCGTAAGACTTGGGTGTAGTAAGTACCCTTTTGTTTTCTGAGCTCTTTTTAAGACCCAGAAAGTCTACGATTTGATCCCAGCTTTCTGTACCAAAGTAGGCAAAGACTTCTGGAATCTCCTTTTGCAGTTCATCTTTGTACCTTTGTACCAGACAACCCATGGCTATAACTTTTTTGTCCTGTGCAAACTCTAGGATGGTCTGTATGCTTTCCATCTTGGCAGGTTCTATAAAACCGCATGTGTTTATGATTATCACATCTGCAGAGCTAGCATCCTGTACTATCTGAGCACCACCTTCCTTTATCTTCCAAAGAAGCCTTTCTGTGTCTACCAAGTTTTTGGCACATCCAAGATTTATAACACCTACTTTCATCACTCCTCCATATCCAGCTCAATAAATACCTTACTTATATTTGCGTTGTGAAACTGGTTGTACATAACCAAGTTCCTATAGGGGTTTTCCGAAAGCACCTCTTTTATCTCGTCTACAAACTTACCTTCGTCTTTAAGCCTTTTTACGTTTTCCCTTACGTACTTGATGTAGCCTAAGGTAAAATCTACAGCATCCATGCCTAATGGCTCATTGTGTCCAGCAAGTATAACTCTCGGTTTAAGGTTTTTAATCTCCATGAGCGCCTTTTCCCATCCCTTGGAGCTTGAAGTGCCGTCTCCCATAAAAGGTATACGGTTCATGTACACAAGGTCTCCGGCAAAGAGAATGTTATCCTTCCTTATGTACACTACAAGATCGTTGTTTGTGTGCGCAGGTTGCATACTGATAATTTCAAAAGATTTTTCACCTACTTTAAGGACGTATCTATCCTTTACCACTATGTCTGGAGGGTAAAGTTTTACGCTATCCCATAGTCCCTTGATGTTGTTTTGTCTGTTGGCAAGGTCGTTTATCGCCTGTCCAGAGTTGTAATACTCGTAAAGGTTCTCATGGGCTACGATCTTTGCTCCTAACTCCTTGTAAGTCCTTACTCCGTAGTAATGGTCTGGATGGTAGTGAGTTATGATTGCGTAGGCTATAGGCACTTTCTTAACTCTCTGAAGGTTCTGGACAAACTCCTTTGAGAGTTCAGGGGTAGATAGAGCATCTATTACCACCCATCCTTCCTTTGTCAACACAGCGTAGGCGTTTGACATAAAGCCTCTATTCTCCAAAGATGGAAGGGCATCCACTCCCCTTACCATGTATACATCCTTTTCAACCCTTTTTAATTTCATCTCTGGAGCCACAGCAAATGCTAACATCACGAAAATAAGCAAAACTTTAGACACTCTCATTTTTGCCTCCTTTCTATCCAATCTTCAAATTTAACACCTTTACTTATCTGGTAAATGATTTCCCTCTCTAAACTTGTAAGGTCTTTGGGCACAAGGTCTGGTCTATACTTTAAGGTTCTTTCTATGGCATGCCAAAGCTTCCAAAGCTCAACTTTCGCATGGTCTCCAGAGAGAAGCACTTGTGGTACTTCCATACCTTCCAATTCTCTCGGTCTTGTGTAAACAGGATAGCCAAGCCAGCGTCTAAAAGAATCTTCCTTTAAACTCTGTGGATCACCTAAAACGCCAGGAATGAGCCTTGCCACACCGTCCACTATAGTAAGGGCTACAAGTTCGCCGCCGGAGATGACAAAATCCCCCAGAGATACCTCTTCGTCTACCACACTCATAACCCTTTCGTCGATACCTTCGTACCTACCGCATATTATTAGCAGTCTTTCTAAATCCTTCCATCTTTCAAAGTGTTCTTGGGTTATTCTTTTCCCCCACGGTTGTGGGCATATTACGTAAGGCTTTCCATGTTTTTGAAGAATATCACTGTAAGCTTTTAATATGGGTTCTGCCTTTAAGACCATCCCGGGCAGACCACCAAAAGCATAATCGTCTACCTGCCTTTTGTAGGCATAATCTCTAAGATCTACGGGTAAAACCTCCAACAAACCTTTTTTTATAGCCTGATGGACTATCCCATAATCACAGTAACTTTTTATAATCTGTGGAAAGATAGTAAGAACAAAGATCTTCATCTTAGGAATTCTTCTACCATTTTACGTGCTCTCTCTTGGGAAAATCTGTAGTAAACATCTATCGTGGTTCTAACACTGGAGTGTCCTGCAAACTCCTTTACCAACTCCGCTGAAAATCCGCTGTTTACAAGGTTTGTTATGTAAGTATGCCTGAAACTATGGATGGAAAAGTCTATAAGCAATCTGCGGGAAAGTCTGTGAGTGAACACTTGAAGCGCACCCCTGCTTACGCGAAAGTTTTCTTCGTAGTTTTCTATCCACTTAAGTATCTTTTCCATCACCCTGTACGTACTATCTCTGTCATAGCTCATTATCGGGCTTATACGTTCCTTTTTCCTTTTGGTAATTTGCGCTGGTAGTCTCACCCAAAGTATTGAACTTTTATCCATGTAAAAGTTTTCTGCTCTTAAATATAGATACTCGGAAAGACGAACACCACTTGACAGGAGTAGTGTGTAAACCTTTTCATACTTACTGTTCTCCACATGCTTCATAATAGTCTGAACCTCCGACTTGGTGAGTGCTTTCGGTGCTGATCGGTGAACCTTATGAGAAAGCTCTTCTCTGATATCGTTTATGATATTCTCCACTTCCACAAAAGTGTCTTTACTTATGTATCCACGTTTAAGCATGAACTTGTAAAAGTGCTTTATGGCTGAAAGATGTGTAAGTATAGAAGGCGTACTTAAATCGGATTCATCAACGTAAGTGTATATAAGCTTTGGGTCTATGTTGCTAATATTGTCCTCTTGAACACCTAAGTGCTTTAAAAAAGAATTCAGGGCGTGAGTATATGTTATGGTGGTTCTTTCGCTTTTTACCTTGCTTAAGTTCGTCTTCCAGAGCTCGAGCAAGCTCATACCTATTTATTTTATTCCTTGTTTATGAGACTCCTTAACCTCTCGATCTCCATATCTTTGTACAGAATTTCCTTTTCCTTTTCTAGAACAACCCTTTGAAAGTCCAAATCCTTCTGAGATAAAAGAAGTTCTTTCTCCCTTAGACTTGCTTCTAGTCTTTTATTTTCCTTTTCTATTGTTTTTATCTCTTCCTTGAGCTTTTCCTTTTCCCTTTCCATTTGGCGAAGTTTCTCCAAAGCTTCATCTCTGTCCCTTTTAAGATACTCTATCTCCTTTTCCTTTACAGCCAGTAGCGTGTACAGGCTAGAGAGTTCATGAAGCAACTCTTCTTTTTGAGCATCTTTAACTATCTGAAGCTCTATGTAAGTGGCTATAAGACTGCCTTCTAGTGTGGATTTTAGCCTTTCTACCGTTTCTTTTACCTGCATCTCCCTGCTTTCCTTTTGGTTTTTAGAGCTTCTCAGGTAATCGTATTCCTCCTGGGATAGGTAAACGTACCATACACCATCCTCCTCTTTGGCACCCGTTAACACACCTGCCCTTATCCTGTTCTTAACCGTGTTTAAGGATAAACCAACTAGACTTGCATACTCACCCGCTTTTAGCTTGATATCACTCATGATACTCTCCTCTACGTATTTTGACACTATTATACTGTTATGATGTCAAATGTCAAGTGATAGCACTGCCATAGAGTGCGTTGTGTTAATATAATTGCCATTATATTAACAACCCAAACACAAAAAAAGAGATAAGAAAACGTTTTAGATTTATATGCAGCTCAATTAGAACATGAAACAAAGAGACATAATATGCACACATGCTTTATCCCTTACTTACTATACCCGAGCTATAGTTGATGTAAGCTTTTATTACAGTAGTCTTAGGAGTGCTTTGAGCTTTGTTGCATAAATCATAAGGTCAATTCTTACCCTAGTACTCTTTGGTAGCGATTTTAGTTAACCACAGGTAGAACTCCCCTCATCACCATAACCACGATTTTTTTCTACTCTGGTGAAGTGTATTTATTTACGTGATAACGTACAGTTTGACTATAAAACTCCCCGCTACCTTCGTTGGGAAAATTACCTTCTCTATCGTCTCACCTTCTTTCGCGAACAAGGTAAACCTATAGGTATAAATTTTACTTATGGACTTATGTCCCAAGTGTGGAGGGCTTTTGGAAGTCATAGAGTGCTGTGGTGGTGGGATATTCCTTTGTGAAGACTGTAAAGAGTACTACTATCCGGGAGAGCTCATACAGTTTCAAACTCACTTAAAGGCGGACGAAGAAGAACCTCTTTTGCAACCTTTAGAGGATCTTCCTTCTCAACAACAACCTTGTAAACCGCATGAGAGATAGGTGCGTATATTTGGTTTTTACGAGCTATCTCTACAACCGCTTTTACCGTTTCTACACCCTCCACAGTCTGCCCAAGCTCCTTTAAAGCCTCCTCTACGCTCGTACCTTTTCCTACCAAAAAGCCAAAGCTTCGGTTTCGGGAAAGTTCGGAGCTTGCGGTTAAAAAGAGGTCTCCCATGCCAGAGAGTCCGTAAAAGGTTTCCTTTTTACCTCCAAGCTTAGTGCCGATACGCACCATCTCCGCAAGACCGCGCGTCAAAAGCGCAGCCCTTGCGTTGTTTCCAAAACCAAGCCCATCGGATATACCACAGGCTATGGCTATAACGTTCTTTAGAGCACCACCAAGTTCTACACCTACCAAATCGTCTGAAAGGTATACTCTGAACCTTTCAGAAGAGAAAGAATCCCTAAAAAGTCTCATGGTCTCCAAGTCTTCACCCGCTAAGACTACCGCAGTGGGCAAGCCCTTCATAACCTCGAGGGCAAAGGAAGGGCCAGACAAGCAAAAAACTTTCACATCTTCCTCTAAATCTCTAACTATCTGAGAAACCCTTCTAAGAGTGGACACTTCAATACCTTTTGAAGCGGATATAACAAGCTTGCCCTTTAGATCTATGCCACTAAGGACTTGTCCTATAACCTGCACAGGCAAGGCGATTATCACGTACTTTGAAAAGGCCTGAGCTTGCTCTAAGTCTTGCGTTGCGGATACGTTATAAATAAAGTCTCCTTCTATGTAAGGATTTTTCCCTTCCTGCAACAGTTTGACCACTTGACTGTTCCTGTCATAGATGAGGATATTGTGACCTAGAAGACCAAGGTGTTTAGCCAAAGCCGTGCCCCACCTACCACCACCTAGAATGAGAAAATCCATCTAAATAATCATAAAGAAGTTTTCTCAAAAAGGAGCAGGTAAACGAGCCCTAACAATCTCCTTTCTTCTCTCACCTTATTAAACCCGTACTTTCCCATCTCTTTCTCCACTTGATCCACCGACAAGCTGTTTTCCAAAGAGTGTACGAAAAAATCCCACCTATCACTACCAAAGATTAAGCTACCCAAAGGTTTTATCAACCTCATCAAAATAACAAGAATACCCGTCAGAAAGAACCTGTTTATGTCCAAAAGGGCTATTTTACCACCCACTTTTAGGACTCTCTGGGCCTCTTTTAAAAATCCTTCTCTTTCTATAAGGTGCCTATATACGAGGGAAAGACATACCGCGTCAAAGCTTGCATCTTTAAAGGGTAAATTTTCCGCATCCCCAAGGATAAAGTGACATTCTTTACATTTGCTTTTTGCCTTTTTTAGCATACCTAAAGATATATCAACACCAACCCTGAGCCTTGAGCTTTTTGCCTTTATGAGCACTTCACCTGTTCCTGTACCCACATCCAGCAGATTTTCTACATTTCCCATAAGCGTAAGAAGGTCCTTTTGCCAACTGTCTATCCTACCAAAAGTTATTCCTTTCAAGAAAGTATCGTATTTACTACTAACGACGGAAAACACATCTGCTACCACCTTCTTTTTGTCTTTCACAGTACCCTTACCTCCAGATCCAAGCCTACACCATCTTGATACACATCCACCTTTCCTTCATAGTAAAGCACCATTAAGGCCATAAGGTAGGGAACGACGCTTTTACCGTTTACTAGACTACTTAGTCTAAATAATCCTACTCCTTTGCCTATCAGCTCCATTATCTCTTCTAATGCATCCTCGAACTTAGACGTGTGAATAGGAAAGGTTCTACGTGAACTTCTCTTTGTGACTCTTTTTCTGATGGAAGGCCTTTGTTTTAGATCCTTTTCTTGAGTAGGTGGGATAAACGTTTCTTCTTTCGGGTTTTCTTCTTCAAAGAGCTCTACTATTTCCTCCAGTGTTAACCTTTTCCTCTCTATTTTCTTCTTTGGCTGGGGAAATAGTATTTCCATCTTTTTCTTTAGCAAAAAGGATGCAGCCAATACCGCTCTAGCGGGTATTCTAATGTCCAAAAGCTCAGCCTTTTTTATCTCCTGCAGGTATATATTGGCAAGCTCTACAATGTCTACGTTCCACGGATCTATTTTGCCCTCCTCCACCAACCTGTAAGCTAAAGCAAATGGATGGTCTTCCTCAATTATTAACAAAAGCCCTCCTCCAGTAAGTAGCCATCTTTAAAAGCTTATAAAGTGTACCCTTGAGAGCTTTTCTATGTACTACCATATCTATCATACCCTTTTCTAGTAAAAATTCGGATCTTTGGAAGTTCTCTGGAAGCTGTTGTTTTATAGTCTGCTCTATAACCCTTGGACCCGCAAAACCTATCAGAGCTTTTGGCTCCGCCAGTATGATGTCTCCTAAGAAGGCAAAGCTTGCGGAGACTCCTCCCATGGTGGGATCTGTTAGAACGGATATGTAAGGAAGTCTTGATTCCCTTAGAAGCCCAACGCCTATGGACGTTTTCGCCATCTGCATCAGGGAGATTAAGCCTTCTTGCATCCTCGCACCGCCTGACGTTATGACAGAAACCAACGGTAAACTCTCTTGAACGCACAACTTACACGCTCTGTAAAACCTCTCACCTACGACAGAGCCCATACTTCCGCCTATAAACCTAAAGTCCATAACGCAAAGGAGTATCTCTATACCTTCTATGTTTCCTTTTACTACCACCATAGCTTCAGAAAGCCCTGTTTCTTCTTGTGCTGACTTTATACGCTCCTTGTAGCTTTTTGAATCTTTGAAGTTAAGGGGGTCTGATGGTAAAACATCTTCAAAAAGAAGCTCACCGTAGGAGTCTAAGATTTGCTGAAGTCTCTCGATAGCACTTACAGGAGCATGGTATCCGCAATTGGGACAAACTCTAAGATTTTCCGAAAACTCAGGCACGTAAAGTATAACCTTGCACTCGGGACATTTAGTCCATAAGTTCTCTTTTTCTTCTTTTTTTCTAAAGAATTTATCTAAAAGACCCATCTGTTATAATTTTACCTTATGAAACTAAGTATAGACAGAGGGGAATTTTTAGAAGTTCTATCAAAGGCTAAGTCTGCAACAGAAAAGAAAACAGCCCTTCCCATACTAAACAACTTTTTCTTATCCGCAAAAGATAACACACTGACGTTAAAGGCTACGGACCTGGAGAACTACTTAACCTTTAGGTTAAAAGCAAGGGTGGAAGAGGAAGGTTCTATAGCACTAAACGCCAGCAAACTAACTAGTATAGTTAAAGGACTAACTTCCGTAGATGTGCATATATTACTTAGGGATGGAACTGTGGAGATAAAAGGTGGCAGGATTCAGTTCAAGCTCACGGGCGTAGACCCAGAAGATTTTCCCGAGTTTCCTGAGGTTGTAAAGAGCAGTACTATGCCCGTGTACGATTTTTTGAAAGCCATCGAAAAGGTAGAGTACGCTATATCTAAGGAGGACACTAGGTATGCCCTGCAGGGACTTTACGTGCATGGTGTAAAGGACCAGACCCATTTTGTTGGGTCTGACGGTCACAGACTTGCCCTTTACAAAAGTCCTTTTCAAACTCCCTATGACCTGTTGATTCCACGAAAGAGTCTAAAAGTGCTTCAGTCTTTGTTTGAAGGGTACATAGGAGACGTTGATGTTGGTAAGGACTCCGCTTTTGCGCACTTTGCGGGCGAGGACTGGACACTGTCTGTTAGGCTTTTGGAAGGAGAGTATCCCGATTATCTATCCGTGATACCAGAGGAGTTCAATTATAACGCTTTAGTAAATAGGGAGGAAATGATAGATAGTATAAAGAGATTATCTGCAATTGCAGAATCTTCAGCCTTTCCCATAAAGCTTACCTTTTCTTCTAACCTTCTTGTGCTTGAGATATCGGAGCCAGAGTATGGTGAAGGAAGGGACGAGATAGACATAGAGTACTCGGATGAGCCCATAGAGATAGGCTTTAACGGTAAGTATCTTCTTGAAGCTTTAGGTGGTTTCGACGTGGAAAGGGTTTACATAAGGATGGTGGACCCTGATAGTGCTGTGGTTATAGAGCCTCAGCATCCCGAAAATGACACGTACGTCTGTCTCATAATGCCCATGAGGTTGTGAATGGACACCATATTTGAATTAGGCAAAAGGGGAAAGTCTACTTACAGGATTCCGGAGCTTGACGTAGAGGAAGTAAACCTAAAGGAGTATCTGGGGGACTTTTTAAGGAAAGAGTTAGATATACCAGTGCTATCTGAGCTGGACGTTGTAAGGCACTTTACAAACCTGTCAAAGCTCAACTACTCTGTGGATACCAACTTTTACCCACTGGGCTCTTGCACTATGAAGTACAATCCAAGGATCTCAGAAGAGCTGGCATCCTTAAACAAATTCTTAAACACCCATCCAGCAACACCGGAGGATTACTGTCAGGGAAGTCTGGAAGTAATGTATCTTCTCAAGGAAAAGTTGAAGGCCTTAGGTGGCTTTGCGGATGTGTCCCTACAACCTGCCGCAGGAGCTCACGGTGAGTTTTTAGGTCTTTTACTGATCCATGCCTATCATACGGACAAGGGAAATCACCACAAAAGAAAGGTGCTTATACCCGATTCAGCCCATGGCACCAATCCAGCTACCGCCGCCATATGTGGATTTGATGTGGCAACCATAAAGAGCGACAGCAAAGGAGAACTAGACTGGAAAGACTTTATGGAGAAACTTACAGACGAAGTAGCGTGCTTGATGATAACCAACCCAAACACTCTGGGGATATTTGAAAGTAGGATAAAGGATATGGCGGACGCCTTGCATGAAAGAGATGCTTTGCTTTACATGGACGGTGCCAACTTCAACGCTATTGTGGGGGTTGCAAGACCGGGAGATTGGGGCGTGGACGTTATGCATTTCAACCTTCATAAGACCTTCTCAACACCTCACGGTGGTGGTGGACCCGGGTGTGGAGCGGGCGGGGTTTCGGAAAGGTTAGGAGAATACCTACCAGGGACCAAGGGCGAGGATATGGAGGGTGAAGATA